>Ga0209550_10000140_pt1 | contig 59332 bp, 59 predicted proteins | sample LauGreSuBDMM15SN_2_FD_187567 | JGI IMG/M metagenome (GOLD analysis project Ga0209550, IMG submission 187567) | Freshwater lake microbial communities from Lake Michigan, USA - Su13.BD.MM15.SN (SPAdes) (version 5) | ecosystem: Environmental > Aquatic > Freshwater > Lake | place: Lake Michigan... | reverse complement strand
TTTTCATAATCATCTTTGATTGTTTCTAAAAAATGATTTTGACGCGACAGTTTTTCCAATTTTTTCTGTTTTTCCAATAAAAATCTTCTTCTTAATTGAATTTCATCCTCGATTTTTAACAAATATTGATCTCTTTTTGCTAAATCCATATCGTTGTGTTTTAATTCAGGGTTTTCCGATTCGTGATTTCCAAATTCTAGTTCATCTATTTGCATATCATCGGGTTCTTCCGATTGTTTCGGTTCTATAGGTTGTCCGGGTAATCGCATATTCATATCAAATTCGATTTTCATTATAATGGTTGTTGGGTTTGGATATATATCTATAATAGATATTTTTATTCGATTTTTGATGTTTTAGTTTTTTGTAGATGTACCTAAAAATTCCATGTAAAGAGTATACATCATGCACAATGGAAAACTAACAGGATATACAATCCCAACAAATATTCCTATTGTTGTATAACCGACTAAATTGACAAAAACAACCATATCCGATTTATCGTTTTTCTTGACAACACGATTTTCTAATTTATCATTTCCCCAAAAACGATTTACCCAGAGGTTGTTTGATTTGCGAATATGAATATTATGTGTAAGACCAACTGTAAACCCCATAAAAGCGGTTGCTGGTATGACTTTGGAGAGACCGTTCCAATATAATTTTTTTAATCCATACCTATTTATCATATAAAAATATATTATACACATGTGTATATATTTAATTTGTTTTATCAATAAATGAGAAAAGGTATAAAAATTAATCTACGTATTTATATAAAAACAAAATGTATCGCCGAATATTTAACAGGGTAAAATCTATCATACCTAAGATTTCTGAAACAGAAATTATCGCGCTAAAATCAGGTGGTGTATCTATCGATCGTGAAATATTCAAAGGAAAAATCAATTATTGCGATTTATATAAACCGATTCAAAAATCGATTGATAAAATTACAGAAAAAACCATGGAAGATGAAATCGAAGATCTATTGAAAATCACTGGGCAAAATCCTATTTATCCAAGTAGTAGCATTCATTATATAATGAGCTATTTGGGTCAAAAAGGATTTTTAAGTATGATTATTGATAAAAAATATGGAGGAAATCGTCTTTCTATTGAAAGGCAATCACAAATATTATCGAAAATATCATCGTATAATCCTTCTTTGGGTGTCGCAACTATGGTACCAAATTCATTGGGTCCAGCAGAATTAATTCAACATTATGGAACGGATGCACAAAAACAATACTTTCTCCCAAAATTAGCAGATGGTACATTTATTCCATGCTTTGGGTTAACAGGTCCAGATAACGGTAGCGACGCAGTTGGAAGCATCGACCAAGGGTTTGTTGAAAAAATAGACGGAAGAACAAAAATACGTGTTAATTTGAATAAACGATATATTACATTGGCCCCCGTTTCAAATTTAATAGGTGTTGCCTTTAGATTAAACGACCCATATGGATTATTGGTGAATTGTAAAGAAGGCATTACCTTAGCGTTAGTAGAAAGTTCACAACCAGGATTATTAGAAAAAACATTTCATAATCCAAATAATTCCGGTTTTCCGAATGGTACTATAAAAGGCACTGTTTTTATCGATCCAGAGCAAGTAATTGGAGGCCCTGATAAAATCGGTGAAGGATGGAAAATGCTCATGGAATGTTTGGCTGTAGGCCGTGGTGTGAGTTTACCTGCTACAGCAAATGGATCTTCAAAATTCATCACTCATTCTATGATGAATTATATAAATGTAAGAAGACAATTCAATATGAATATCGGGAATATGGAAGCCGTTCGTGAAAAATTCATTGATATGTACGTAAATACATGGATTATCCATACTTCTGTCAAATATACGAATCATATTTTGGATAGTGGATCTACTCCTTCCGTTATTACTGCGATTATGAAACAACAAACTACTGAACGTGCCCGCGTTATATTAAATCACGGCATGGATATTTATTCTGGTAGTGCTATTTGTACGGGCGAAAACAACTTTTTCACCAAATTCTATAATTCATCTCCTGTAGGTATTACAGTAGAGGGTTCGAATACGCTTACTAGAGGGTTAATCATATTCGGCCAAGGATTAAATAAAAGTCATCCGTATATTTTTCCCATTTTCCAAAGTATTCAAGATGAAAATTTAAGCGATTTCAAAAACAATTTTAACAAACTAGTAGGAGAGTTAGTCTATAACTACGTGTTGTTATTAAACCCCATGCGCGATTTAATGAAAGATCAACCACAAAAAAGATTAGATAGAGCTACTTTAAAGTTTAGTTTATTGACTAATTTTATAGCACTTATGGGAGGCAGTATAAAATCAAAGCAAATGATATCCGGAAATATGGCTGATATTTTATCCAATTTATATTTGAGTTATGCTTTAATGTGGTATCACTATCATCATCCCGATAACAACAAAAACAACAATAACCTATTGTTAAGAAATGAATGCATGGATTATTTATTGAATGAACTAGAATATAAAATGAATTTGGTGGTCGATAATTATCCGATTTCTGTATTGCGACCTTTTTTGTTTCCTATAAAAAACACGATTAGAATGCCTATACTGGAAAATAAAAACAAATTATATAAATTTATTTTGGAGAATCATGAATTGCATGATCTCTTTAAAAATGATATTTATTACAAGGGAACAGTATTGGAAAAAATGGAGAATTTGAGAAAATTAAAACCTAATAGTCCGGAATATCAACAACTGTATCAAAATATTATTCGTGTCGGTGAATATCCGGTTCAAATACCATAGATTGTGGACGCGATGGATGTGGATGGGTTAGTGCGTTCAAAATCCGGATTTTCAATTAAAAATATATAGCGAAAAAATATTAAAATCTAAATAGTATAATATTTAGGAACTAGAAACCACGTTTAAACCAAAATGTCCAAAAATGCAAATGAACCCATATTAACGCGTAATGATAACCGTTTCGTGATGTTTCCTATTGAGCACCAGGATGTTTGGGAAATGTATAAAAAATCAGTGGATTGTTTTTGGCGTGCAGAAGAAATTGATTTGTCGAAAGATTATGCTGATTGGGAAAGCTTAAACACCGACGAAAAATATTTTATTTCTATGATTTTGGCTTTTTTTGCTGCAAGTGATGGAATTGTATTGGAAAATTTGGCGACGCGTTTTATGTCGGACGTTCAAATTTCGGAAGCCAGAGCATTTTATGGTTTTCAGATTGCTATGGAGAATATTCACAGTCAAACTTATAGTTTATTGATTGAAACATATATTAAAAACTCGGAAGAGAAGCATCGCTTGTTTAATGCTTTGGAATATTTTCCATGTATCCAAAAGAAGGGAGACTGGGCCCAAAAATGGATCAATGATAACCGCAGTGGTTTTGCTACGCGTCTAATTGCATTTGCATGTATTGAAGGTATTTTTTTCAGTGGTGCATTTTGCAGTATTTATTGGTTGAAAAAGAGAGGATTAATGCCTGGATTGACCTTTTCAAATGAGCTGATATCGAGAGACGAAGCCCTTCATACCGAATTTGCTATTTTGCTTTATAAAAAACTGGTGAAAAAATTGCCTAAATCACGTATCCATGAAATTATTAAAGAGGCAGTTGAAATAGAAAATGAGTTTATTTGTGAAGCGCTACCATGTCGTTTGATTGGTATGAATGCTGGACTAATGACACAATATATTCAATTTGTGGCGGATCGTCTTTGTTTGCAACTAGGATATGATAAAATATACAATGTATCAAATCCGTTTGATTTTATGGAACTTATATCATTGGAAAGTAAAACCAATTTTTTCGAAAAAAGAGTAGATGCTTATGCATTAGCTACAAAAACAATGGAAGGAGACGTTTTTGAGTTTAATGCGGAGTTTTAAGCAGAAAAACCAGGAGGCCCCATTGCGTTAGGAACAAGTTTTTTAATTCCACTTCCTTGCATTACTCCTGCGTTTAATGCTTCAAGCTTTTTTTTACCTTGCATATGTTGCATACCCTCTTGATAATTCATGGCATTCATATGAAAGTCTTTACTGAATCCTTTAATATCAGATTTAATGTCTCTCCATAAAAACGCATAAAATGAGAAATATGTTCCTAAAAGAAGGGCTAAAACGAGTATGCTAAACAAAAAAATGTATTCAGATGTTTTGTATTTGTTGGATAGTTTCATTAGTTTCATTTGTATGTGGTTGGTGATGTGTTTATAATATATTATATAAAGATATAATATATTTTTATTTTGCAAATAATATAAAAAATAGATTGTCTTATATCTTATATAGACAAAAAATGTTAACATGCAGATTAGTAGGTGGATTAGGTAATCAATTATTTCAGATTTTTACAACAATTTCATATGCTATTAAAAATAAACAAATGTTTAAATTTGAGTATTCCGATGTTTTGACGATTGGTGTCACTAGACCAACTTATTGGAATTCTTTTCTTTCAAAATTAAAACCATTTACATTTTCAAGAGCACATGATATTTCTACCCAAACAAACAATGTAATAAAAGAACAGGGGTTTCATTATAGTGAATTACCCTGGTCGGATACATTAGACAATACATATATAATTTTGGTTGGATATTTTCAAAGTCACAAATATTTTTCCATGTTTTATAATACGATTTGTAAAATGATCGATCTAGAAAATCAAAAAATGAACGTGATAACAAAATACCGTCATTTTTTTGCTAGTGAAGAAACCGATGAATTTGAAAAATATATTGGTATTCATTTTCGATTAGGTGATTATAAAAAATTGCAACATATTCATCCAATACTGAAAAAAGAGTACTATGAGAAGGCGCTTTTGTATGTCATGGCTGAAACTGAAAAAAAGGATTGGAAAATATTGTATTTTTGTGAAGAAGAATCAAATAAAGAAGTAGAAGAAACAATTGAATATTTGAAAAAAAGATGCTCAAATTGTCAATTTATTAAAGTATTGGATTCAATTCCTGATTGGGAACAAATGATATTAATGAGTTGTTGTACGCATAATATTATTGCGAATAGTACATTTAGTTGGTGGGGTGCATATTTAAACAGTAATCCTAATAAGATAGTGTGTTATCCAACTGAATGGTTTGGGCCGTCTTCTAAAAATCAAAAAACAATATACATGAATGATGATTTATTTCCTGATACGTGGATGATGATTGAATAAAAATTACATGGAATTGTAGATTTCTGAATCTAAAACATCAATAGATGGATCTGGGTTTACAATAAGCGGTTGTTCATATACATAGACCGGTTCTGGAACATAGACTGGTTGTATATATGATGGGTAATAATCATACCCACCATCATCGTAATAAACATCATTGTTATATCCACCTCCATGTCGACCATAATATCTTCCTAAACTATATCCTAAACCTAGTCCTCCCAATCCAGCAATTCCTCTTCCAACGCGTCCGCCATATCCACCCATTCCTCGATGCATTCCTCCGCGACCACCTCTACCAAAACCTCCACGACCACGGCCACCTAGTCCTTCAAGTATTTTTTTACTAGGCAACGAATTAATATATTTCAATATTACAAAAAATATAAAAAATAAAACAACACATAAAATTATTCTATTGGTATGATTCATTATTCTTACCTCTAAATCAAACAACTATATATTTTACAAATAAATAAAATTTCATCATGTTGAGTTTTATTCTTTATCAATTGCAACATGTTTTGCTATTTTTTTGATAATCTTTTCTTTGTTTTTATCACACGCGTTAATTCCACCACCCATTGTTTCCATAATAATTTGATTGTATTCATCTGATTTTTTAGAATCTGACCTCATACAATCAGGATATTTCTTTTGAAATTCGGGTAATAAACCCAGGTTTTTACTCACTACACTACTAATTACCTGTTTTATCTTCTGGTTATCAGCTTCTTCTTTTTCCCACTTATCTTGATCTTTTACATACATGATTTCTCTCTTTATGTCACTGCAATGAACTGGGCGTTTTTCGACATCCAATGCTTTCAGGTTTTTAATAATAATATTGGAGATTCCTTCTACATAACCCAATTTTCCAATGTTCTCTAAATCTGATAGTTGGAGAGAAATATTCTCAATAAACTCGGATATATTCATCGCATCTTTGCATGTCTCGTTGAGGAAAAACTGTAAATTGAATGTTTTGTTATTGGTTTGATTAATTGTATTGTTTGTTGTATTATTTTGCTGTACAGTCTCTTTTTTGCATATCTCCATTATCATGTTCTTTAATTCTTTATTTTCATTCATTAAATATTTTATAATATCGTTATTGGGTGGTGGCAATTGATCCGTTTTTTCTAATTGATTTGTTACTATAACTTCATCACTACTTTCTATTGATATGCATACTTTTGAATGTTTCCATAAGCCAGATCTAGTGTTATATATCTTACCACAATTGCATGTATGGTAAGGGGATTTTTGGGGATTTTTGGTTTCCATTTGGTTTCCATTTTGTTTCCAAACATGTTTATCGGTTGATAGATGTTTTGTAAAATCTTTTTTGTTACGACATTTGTATTGACAAATTTCACATATAAAATCGAGGGGACAAAAAATCCCCAATTTTGTTTCCATGTTTCCTAAAATAGGAAACCAAAAAAATCCCCAAAATTAAACGAAAACTTTTTGAAAAATTTATGGTAACAATGTAACAATTATTATTTTTGCATTATGACGAAAATGGTAAGAACGTGTTTTTTTATATTTTTTTCAAAAGTTTTTTTGAAATTTCAATTTTGGACATTTATTTTTGTCCATTTTTAATTTTTCAAAAAACTTTTGTGAATTTTATTTCACTTTTTTGAGAGACAACAGAAAACAATTAATATTATAATTTTTTTGTTATAATATTAATTCATATATCATAACAAGATAAATCATATGAATATATTTACCTAGCCAAATATTTTTGTATATCAGTATTTATCAATACTCTACCACTATATTCATTGCATGTTTCATTAAGGAAAACTGAAGATTAATTGTTTTATGTTACTATTTGTTTGATTTATAGTGTTGCTGTATTGTGTTTTTTGCATATCTCCATTATTATGTTCTTTAATTCTTTATTTTCATTCATCAAATATTTAATAAAATCGTTATTATGTGGATGTTCAGAATGAATATTGCACGCATCATTCTTGTTGTTTTTTTTGTGTTTCCATAACCCAGATTGGGTATTGTATTTTTTTCCACAACTACATATAAAATTTGGGTTACTTTCTTCTAAAATACCTTTAAATGTCGTGATTTCACCGTGATTTATATGCATTTTGTTTCCAAAAAGCGATGCTAAATGTTTGGCTGTTTTTATATGAATATTCCAATCCCATTTGCGCTTACAACTAAAATAACATTTTTCACAAAAATATGAGTCGTTATTTTTTGACGTGTTTTTTAATTCCAATAATTCCATTTTATTTCTACTTATAAAAATGTCCAATATTATATTTTTGCATTTTTTACGAAAATAAAAAAATTTATCGTAACAAATTGAAAATTAAAATTTTGGTGGGCTTACCTTAAAAATTTTTATGGTAACAAAAACAGTTTTTTTTCAAAAGTTTTTTTGAAATTTCAATTTTGGACATTTATTTTTGTCCATTTTTAATTTTTCAAAAAACTTTTGTGAATTTTATTACACTTTTTTGGACCGATTGAAAAAAGAGTACTCTACATTTTTACGCCTTTTTCTCATTTACCCTTTTCACAATTCAAACGCAAATTATAAATAAAATTGAAATAACTTGAATATTTCTTATTATATGTAAATATATACTGATTATGGAGATAAACGATACTTATGAAATCAAAATTGAAAATATACAACATTTTGTATATGAAGGAACTTGTGATGGTATTCCAACGAAATGGGTAACAAAAACAAAATGGGATGGTAAAATAAGTATTCAAGTTTTAAAAAATAAAAGGATAAAATATACTGATACTAGTGGGGATGAGATACTCGTGTTTGATGAAGAAGATGTTGAATACAAATATATTAGAAAATAACAATAACATCATAGTCGGCATTTGAAATGTAAAAAGGTGTATAAAGCAAAAAAATATTTACAAATTTAATATTATATTAATTTATTAGTATTAGTATTAGAAGTAAAATAAATATATATATATATATATTTATGGTAAATAATACAAAAACAAGGAGAAATTATAAAAATAAAAGACGTAGTTATAAAAATAAAACTTCTAATTTAAAAGGATATCCAATAAATATATCAAATGAATATTCTAAAGAATTAACTAATACAAATAATTTAGCATCTAACTTATATATTAAAAAACTTATAACTAAAAAACCATCAAAAGATGAAGAAATAAATGTTACCTGGGATTTTGAAAAATTACGTGAAGAAATTTTAAATACAATTTCACCAAAACTTTATGGATGGTATCATGAAAATACTAGTTCTTGTGGTAATAGTACATATACCGCAATAGAAGCATTTTCTAAAATAAAAATAACTCCTGATTATTTAAATTCAAATAAAAATGTATCTTTAGTTAAGAATGTAACATTACATTCTGGTGAATTAGGAATAACAAAATTTAAATGTAAATCTCCTTTTTTTACAGCTCCTTATGGGTGCGCTTCGGAATATGGAGGTAAATCTAATGAAATAAGTACTATGTTAGGAACCATTAAAGCAGGAGGTATATATACATTTGCTTGTTTAACTGAATATAACTTAGAATATTTGGTAAATATTTTTAAAAAAAATAATAAAGATTTAAAACCATTTTATATGTTTCAACTATATTTAACAGGTGATAATGATATTAATATTTCATTAATTGAGAGAGCAAAAGTATGCGATGTATCAGTAATTATGATTACAATAGATACTGGTTCTAATAATCATGGAGGAATTGGGTTATTAGAGAATCAATCAGATTTAACATTTCAACGTAATTTTTGTGGAAATCTTTTTCATGATCCTGTATTTAATATTAAATGTTATAAAGATAAAAAATGTGTTGGAACTAAAGATAAATCTGTATTGAAAATTGTTTCAGATAATTTAGATATTTCTATAGATAAATTAATTTCATCTTTTGATTTTACAGAATCATTTGATTATGCTAAAAAAGTACAAGGAAAAGGTATGGGTAATTTAAATGTTACAAATGAAAATAGCGATGAATATACTTTATCACTTAAAAATATAGCTAAAATTTGTCATTCTTCCAAACCACTATGTAGGTATGTTAAAAGAAATATTACAAAAGGTTTACCTATGGTTGTAAAAGGTTGTATAAGTGTAAAAAATGCTTTAGAAGTTCAAAAAGCTAATGCTGATGCTATTTATATATCAAACCATGGAGGAAGATTTACATATAATAGTGTTGCACCATTAGATACTGTAACTGATATTCGTTTAGCAGTAAAAAATGTAAATAAAAACTTTGGTGTTTGGTTTGATGGTGGCATTAGAAATGGTCAAGATATATTTACAGCATATACTCAAGGTGCTGAATTTGTTGGTATAGGAAGACCAATCATTTATGCTTGCGTTTTATATGGCGAACCTGGTGTAAGTTCAATTACAAAAAAAATGACATTTGAATTGGAAGGTCAATGTAAAATTTGTGGTCAAAGTGATTTAAATAATTACGAGAAATTGAAAGAAAATATAATAACTGATAAGTAAATATATTATATATTATTTTATAATAATTTTTAAAATAATATTAATAATATTTATATATGAATAAGGTAAAAAGTATTAAAAATAAAAAAAATAACAATAAAAAAACAAAAAAAAATAATACTATAAGATATGAAAAAGATGTTTTAGGTGATGTTGCTATTCCAAAAGACAGGTATTGGGGTAGTAGTACGCAACGTTCATTAAATTATTTTTCAATTAGTAGTGAAAAAATGCCGATAGAATTTATTCACACATACGTTAAATTCAAAAAATGTGTAGCACGAGCTAATTATAAATTAAAACATTTGGATAAAAAAAGTCTTGATATTATAACAAAAGCATGCAATGAGATTCTAGATAATAAGTATAATGATGAATTTCCATTGCACATTTGGCAGACAGGAAGTGGAACTCAGACAAATATGAATATAAATGAAGTTATTGCAAATATTTGTAATAAAAAATTAACAGGGGAATTAGGAACAAAAATTCCTATTCATCCAAACAATCATGTAAATATGTCACAATCTTCAAACGATAGTTTTATAACAGTGATACATATTTCAGTTGCAATATTAGTGAATAAAAATTTAATTCCAAATTTGGAATATATGATAAATGGTTTTAAAATAAAACAAAAGGAGTTTAAAGATGTCATTAAAATAGGCAGAACCCATTTGGAAGATGCGGTACCTTTAACATTTGGTCAAGAGTTTTCAGGTTATGTTGCATTATTAGAAGATGCATTATATCAAATCAAAAACGCGTTAAAACACATTTATGAATTGGCAACAGGAGGGACTGCTGTTGGAACCGGATTAAATACTCCCAAAAATTTTGATAAAGTCGTTGTAAATGAAGTATCACTAGAAACAAAACTACCGTTTAAAGTAGCAGAAAATAAATTTGCAGAAATGTCTAGTCATAATGCCATTTTAGAAATGAGTGATGCATTCAAAGTGTTAGCAACTAATATAATGAAAATCGCAAATGATATTCGATGGTTGGGTTCTGGTCCAAAAACAGGTTTAAGTGAATTGATTTTACCACAAAATGAACCAGGATCGTCTATTATGCCTGGAAAAGTAAATCCAACACAATGTGAAGCCGCCGCCATGGTTTCAGTTCAAGTAATTGCAAATAATACAGCAATTACAATTGCAAATACACAGGGATATTTTGAATTGAATGTCTATAATCCCAGTATGCTTTATAATATTACACAATCTATTATGATGTTATCTGATGTTTGTATTAATTTTACAAAGTTTTGTATATTAGGTTTAAAAATAAATAAGGAAAAGATAAAGCAAAATGTTGAGAATACATTAACATTGGCAACTGCACTAAACCCGTATATAGGATATGATAAAGCCACAAAGTTAGCACATTATGCTTATGATAAAAATATAACACTAAAACAGGCAAATATTGAATTAAAATATTTACCAGAAGATAAATTTGAAAAATATTTAGACCCTAGAAAAATGATATAATTATAAAAAATAAAAATATATAAAAAATAAAATATTGCATATTATTATACAATATGGCTAATTCACAAAAAATGTGCACCCCTGCAATGTTATATTTTGTTTTTGCTATTATAGCATTAATTATCAACTTTTTACAAACATTTAATCTTGGAATGTTAATAATTACTGCACTTATAATTATGTTGTGGTCTTGGTTCTTGAACTTTTTATGCAACATGGGATTTTCGTTTATTTCATGGTTGTTGATCATTGTACCTTTTTTGACTTATTTACTGTAAAATTAAACGCGTCAATATGAATTTATTTATCAAATCAAGAATAAATTCATTTACTAACAACAACTTTATTATAGTCCAACATGTATCGTCGAAAATTGGTGTTTTTCCCTTGAATGTCACTGTAATCTTCTCTCTGTATAACAGTCAAAGGTACGAGTAAGAGCCAGTTATCTTTATTTTGCAATAAAAACCAATATCGGTCTATGCTGTACATATGCGGTTTATCTTGATTTTTCATATAAAGATCAATTCCTTTTTTATAATTTTCAATAAGCGTATCATAATAATGTTTTTTAACAATATAACCAGTAGTAGTTTGACAATTAGATACTTTTATACATGTTTCATCTATGGGTTGATATGGTAACATATTATTTCCAGCCAACAATAAGACATCCCAATCAGTATGCGTTTTTAAAAACTTACCCAGTTGACGTTTAAAAAGTTGAGGATCCAAAAATTCAATGTCATCTTCCAATATACATACATGATCCCAATCATTTTCTTTTGCAATTTGAATACATTTTAAATGACTCATGCTACAACCTAAAGCTCCACTATTCATTTTAATTGCGTTGAATCTACTTGCATTTATTTTCATTTTTTTCAATTCATTTTTAACATGAATGTCTCTATCAACACGTGATTCCAAATTAATATAAAATGTATGTTTGAATATTTGTTTAATCAATTTATTAGACAATGATTTTTTTTTCACTACAGTTGATACGGTTTTATTTGCTATTGCTATTGTCTTTACGGATTTTATCGAGGATTGAATTGGTGGATTTAAAATATACTGTGGCGAAATTCTTATTCTTGCACCGTTTTTACGAATAGCTTCCATATGAAAAAATCGATGTTCACAATCACTGCCATTAAACCTTTCTGGATGAAAAGCAATAGGCTCATCAATAATAGTCTTTAATGTTGCGTAATTCGATAATAGTTTTTCTTGTCCTATGAATTCTTCTATATTTTTATTTATTTTCCAGTCGTAAGAGCAATTTATAAATTTATCTAAACGGTACATCGCGAATCCATTAAATGCGGAATAGCATTCTATTAATTTATTTTTGTTATCAATATTATCCAATAAATTCATTATATAAAATTTCATTATATCAACTACCTTGGTAGGCAAATCCCAATGCCAACAACTAGCTATGTATGAATCAATTGAAAGAGCCCATATATCATAATAATCTGAACGATTAAATGAAATGCAATCCCAATCATCCCTCGCTAAGGTTTCCTCTACAATAGATGTTTTTATAGGACTTGAACATACGTCATCCATATCCATCATAATCATGATATTGGATTTAAAATCATTATTTCGAATAAATGATAATATTGAATTACGCGCATTAGAAATATTCTGCGTGCGAATCTGCGTCAATAATTCTGGTTGGTTTTCAATAATGATCATTTTATTTAACCAATTCTCGTTTTTATATTTTTTTAGCAGTAATAATGAATCATCGTCAGACTTGTCATATGAAATAATGATTCGAAAATCATCAAATAATAAAACTAATTGTTTAATATTTTCAAAAACATCGGGTAAATATTTACCACAATTATAAACACACCCGCAAATAAATGCTGTGTTTGTTGGTGTGTTTGTATCTGACATTACATTCGTGATTACATTCGTATCAATGTTTGTAGTAACAATTGGTATCATAGATAAAAATTTATTATAAATAAGTTTATAATCTCGCTCTACCAATGAAAGACAATATTTTTTCGTTTCAATAAAATTTACCGCATAATTTTTTTCAAAATTGGCATCATTATTAATATTGTATCGCGGGTTTCCGCCCATATTAATGCTTAAATGATTATTTAATGGGAAAAAATGCCCTATTTTTTTATAAATTTCGTTAATCCAATCGTCACAAAACCAGTTCATTATTTCTTCTGGAAAATAATATCCAAAAAGATCCATATGTTTACGACTAACAAAAGACTGAGTCAATAAACGCGAATTATTATTTACTGGACCGGTCATACCAATGTCGTTATTCCTGTTCAGCTTTTCTATTGAGGCATTTATCCAACCTGCTGTTTTAAATTCAATGTCATCCCCGCATTGATAATAATAATCACAATTATCATCATACGCACGTTTAAAAAGAACATTCCACATTTTGGTTAAATGTCCCTTGGTAATATCGTCCATATAAACAAACTGTATAGATGTGTTTTTCATTATAGAAACAAATCGTTTAAATTGATATTGTTGTTCTGAATTATCATATATTGGATCACCTCGGTCAATACCTATATAAAATATGTATTCATGTTCTTTGTCAAAAGTAGTAAAAAATGTTTTTAGTGTCATTTGTAGTAAATAACTATCTTTAAAAGATTTCCAATCTCTATCTTTAGAAGTAGACGGAATAATAAGAGCAATTTTCATGTTGTAATAATATATAACTTTTTGTGTTTTTTTTATATAATAATCGAATATAATGTATAAATTATTTTAACGTAAAACATTACTGTTTGTATGAATTTATTTTTTGCATCCAATATTGCAATGTCAATTTTTCATAGTTGAAAAAATGTTGATAGTGTTTATGTTTAAATTCAATAACTGTATTGTCTAATAATTCTTGATTCAATGATGTCCAATCATCCAAAATTAAAACGGGGAGGTCTATATACAAATTATCTAATGGAGATGTTTTAACAATAGGAATGCAACCTAAACATAAAGCTTCCCATGTTCTATGACAATCTAATCCATTTCCATGAGGCGAAACAACAAAAGCATAGTCCGATTGATTTTTCCATGTATAAATTCTCTGTATTTTTGTAGGTTCATAATATATTAGTTCATTAGGTATATTTTTAATAGCATCTTTTCTGTCATACCCGAATTTTGTAGTAGTAAAAAAATGAAAATTAGAATAGGCTGTTATTTTTCTTTCATAGAATGGTTTAGAATGTAATTTAATATTTCTTAAAAAATATTCTTGATTTGTAGGTGAAGTTTTAATACCCCACGAGTGATCTCGTTTCGACATTGTGTGATAATCCAATCCAATTGGGATTTGTGTTATTTTTGAATGAGCTACTACACAATTTTGTGCGAACCAATGTAAAATTTTATCTGATTCAATAAATTTAATAAATTCTTCATTAGATGGAAATATATCATATGGAACAGTACAATCACTGTCGCCAGTTACCAAAATAAATTTATTTTCAATATTTTTAAATACTTGCATAATAAAAAAAGGAATAGCAGAAGTTGCTATATAAATTATAGAATTATCCATTAATTTGGTAAAATCATAATTATGTAATTGACGAATATCAGATATAGGTTCTATACTGTGAATATCACACGCTTTTAAAATACCTCTAGAACAAACATACTTACAATTATTTTCATCTTCCATTTTCACTTTATGATAAATAATATATTTATCTTTTTATTATACTATTCGTTATAATTTATTTATTTTTACAAATAAATTATATATATTGGTTCATTAATTCATTCATTTCAATGAATAATACCACAAATGAAAAAATTACATTCACAGAAAATTTTACTCCAGAAGAAAAACGTGAAATAGCTGGCAAAATAAAATCGATTACATTGGATATGGTTGATATCGAATATAACAAACTTAAAAATATAGGCACAAATGCAGAAAATCAGTCACCAAGATCGCGCATAGGTAACAACGTAGTTGATTATTTTAGTTTTTTAGAGAGATTGCATACCCGTGGAAAATACAACTGTAATTATTTCGAGTTTATACACAATATTGAGTTTTTTGAAAAAAAGAAATTCATACAAAATATGTTGGAATATTATAAAACTGTTAAAAATAAATCTGGGAAAAAAAACAAATATATTGTATGGAAAGAAACATATAATATATGTATTAGTGCTATTAATATAATTAGACCTATAATGTACATGGAAATTTATACCAAATACAATGCGTCTAGTGTATTGGATTTTTGTGCTGGATGGGGAGGCGCATTAATTGCAGCATCTGTTTTAGATATACCAAAATACACGGGTGTTGAATTAAATAGCTCTTTAATAGAACCATATAAAAAATTGCAAGAATACACGAAATCGAAAAACACAAAGACGTCAATTGATATGATATTTAAAAGTGCATTGGATGTTGATTATTCAACGCTTGATTATGATTTGGTTTTTACATCACCACCCTATTATTTTATTCAAAAATATGAGAATAATGTTGCGTACAAATCAAAAAAAGAAATGGATGAATTATTTTATGTTCCACTATTTTCAAAAACATATCAACATTTGAAAAAAAACGGATATTATATATTAAACATTAATAAAGAAATATATGAAAATGTCTGCATAGGATTATTTGGCGTATGCCACGAAATTTTCTTTTTGAAAAAAAGTCAGAGACAAAATGAATACAAAGAAAATGTGTATGTTTGGAAAAAAATATAATAGCATATCCTAGTGTTTATCGTTTTCTCATATTATTACGCATTAAAGTAGTCATACTTAATTTAGTACTGGTAGTAGCTTTAGGTTTAATACCCATATAACTAGCATATTGTGGCGAATATTTATTCACGGGATGATTTATATAATTTACTAATTGATTTACTTGATGATTAATTTTACTATTGTTATGATATTCTTGATTTTGCTTTTCAGTAAAATTTTTTTCATAGTATTGTGGTGGAGGATTATCGTTTAAATTAAAATTATAGCCTTGATTTTGGTTCTCATATGGATTTGGTGGTTTTATACCCAATGACATCATTTCTTTTCTCTCCTTTACAGTTGGATAATATGGAATATTTGTCCATGAATCAGTAGACTGTACAGCGCTATTGACATCACATTTTCTGTTTAAAGTGGGCTCTATTATTTTATGTTTCGGTTCTCTCAAATCATAATTATAGAATTCTTTGCTATCGTGGTTATAATCGAATAAAGTTGTAAAATGCGCTATATTTATAAAATAAATATTTGGATTATCAACATTGTATAAATTGTCCTTTGGATTTGTCGATTTCTCATCAATATTATATTGTAAATTACGAATACTATTTAATCCATCAATACCATTATCATTTTTCTCTCGAAAAGTGTCCTTCTTATTTATTATTCGAGATATCCCATCAAACAAATGAAGAATTTGAGGGCTCCCTATTGGAAAAAATTTGGATCGATCGATTTCAATATTTGCCCTTTCACATCTTTTTTGCAAGCAACTGTCTTCTGACCCCCATCCCCAATAATTCGGATATCCATTTATTGATTCAAAATCAACACCTTTAATGACAACAATTCCACCCAATGTATATTTAAACCCATAATAATGTTTGACTACTCCCTCAGTGGTTTCGTAATTGAATATTTTTGTAAAGGGTATAGTATCAATATCATTAAAAATAAACGTGATATTTTGATAATCATCTGGATATTTATCTTTTATTGCTAAAAACCCAATATTTTTCGTAGCACCACGATTAAAACTACGATTATCTGTTTGGTGTGAAAAGTAAATTTCGTAATCGGTGAAATCTTCCATTATATACGACATATATTTACTAAAAAAAAATTGTTGCTCTTCTCTGCTTCTATATGGAACTATAAATACCTTGTTTGGTATTTTCTTATTATCGGAATCACAAGACATTTATAGTTTTAATGTTTAATATTATAATTGTAATGTTATTATTGTAATGTTATTATTGTAATCTTATAATGAATTATAATTATAATTCATAATATATATTTGATTTTTATACTCAATAATCATATTTTTTTAAAATAACTTCTGGAACAATATCGTATTTTAATTTTTCTAATTTTTTAAAACACTTATTAATAGTGACTTCACTTATCTCGCTAACCATTTTAATATCTTTTTTGCTAACATTCAATTTACATAATTGTGATATAAAATAGACTATGCCTGCAGCAATAGAATGAGGTGTATTTTCTAACATCAAACCGTTTTTTTCGATTTTCATGGATATGAATTGACATAATTTGGTGAGTTCGTTGTTTATGTTTAATTTACTGCAAAATCGTTCAATAAAGGATTCCGGTTTTGTCATGCAAAATAATGTTTTTTCCTTGTTATCCATATCTTTTTCTAAATTGTTAATGATTGTAATTGCATTTTTACATCCCTTTGTTGCATTGGTAACATCCAAATTGAATATCCCTGCTATTTCTTTTGCAGTTCTAGGATAATTATTGATTCTACATGATATGTAAATAGATGCTGCTAAAATGCCTTCTCTATTATCACCTCGAAATGAAAAATCGAAATCAGATATTTTTTTATGATAACGAACTGCATCATCTATTATGAGTTTTGGAATACCTGCATTTTGCGCCATAATAGTAATGGTTTGAAATTCATCATATTGTGATTTTTCTTTATAAGGCATAGATTGCCACTCGGTATATCGACGTATTTTAATCATTTCATAAGACGAAGGTCCATTACAAAGAATTTTGCACCCATAAGATGATTCTTGTAATAATGGATTAATGGGTAGCCCACAACGTGTTGGATCACTATTTTGATTATCATCCGCTCCATAATATCTCCACTCGGCCGATTGATCTACTAAATCTTTATAAATAATCCCACAGTTCTTGTTTGTACAAGTTAGAAACCCTTCGTCTGAAAATGCTAATAATGAATCACATTGATCGCAATTCTCTCTATCACCACATGATCTATATATACATTCTAAATTTTGTTCTTTTGATTTATTTAAAACCTCTGAATCGAAAATATTCCACAATTCTTTTTTATTAATATTGTTGGTTTTGTTTTTGTTTCTCTGGGTTCCTTCATGCGATTTAGTTGCTTCTATCATATTATAGAAACTATATTATCACTTTGATATAATTTAAATATAACTTTACAACTAATGTCTTTTTATTCATATAAATATAATTTTAAGTCAATTTTATTTATATTGTTTTCACATATTATATTAATAACATCCGATTCGATGAATCATATTTGTTTTTCTTCTAGCTTTTTATTCTTGATAACAGCAGTATTAGCTTTATATTGTAAGTACTATGTTTATGGTATTTTATTATTAGTTTTATTAATTACATCGATAATACTTCATAGTTGGACGACGAGTTATACATTATTACTAGATAAAGTTAGTATTATCGCAGTTATTTTGTATGGTGCACATTTATTTTATACAAAGAGTATACAAAAAACCTCATCAAATACTAGGATTATAATATTACAATTTTTAGTATTATTAACATTTTTTATAACCATTTATTTATATTATTATGGTTATTACACGAATCAATATTGTTTTGATAAAAATACAAACACATCTAATTTATATCATTCATTATTACATTTTATATCATTCTATGGACATAATATTATAATTATAATGTAATTATCTGAAATTACATAAATAAAACATTTTTTATATAATATATATAATAAATAATAATACTATACTATAGTAATATGGGAAATAATTTATCAAGTACAAATCAAACAAACACATCCCCATTGTCTTCTATGGACGATTTAAGCGATGTTGAAAAGAAAAAATTATTAAAAGATCATGATTTCACATATATATTAAATTATATTGCAACAAGATATATTTTGACAATGGATTTCTATAGTTTGAAAAATTTACAAAATCCAAAATATTGCGATGAAATGATTCTTCTTACATCAGATATAATGAAAAAGTATTTTAATGAACGTGAAATTGAATACTTACAACAAAAAATAGAACAAGGACAACAAATAAACAAACTGTCAAAAGAGAAAGTGACTTTTTTCAATAAAAATAATTTATCTAATACAGGAATTGATAATGGTATAAAAAAAAATAGAATGTGTATTGGTATAGCGAAATTTTATATTAAAATAGCACATATTTTTTCAGCCATAGTTATGACGGTGAATCCGATTTATGTGTATAAAGAGAACAACCAAACTGTTAAAAAATCACTCCTGGAAAAAAAGGATATACCCAGCGGTTCCGAACCAAAAATAGAAAAAATGGGAATTTGCAATGCTAGATTTGAGTTATTGAATATTGGAAATAATTTTTTGAACAAAATGAATTTTGGGAATACCAAAAATGACGAATATGATGAAGATGGAAATGTTATAACTAGCAACAATCAGGATAGTTCTGAAAAAAACATAAATTTGAAAAAAACATATTGTAATATTAATAAAAAAATTAATAACACATCGAAGGAAAATTTATCAGATGAACCTGGAATTCCAGAGTTAATGAATTTATATTATGATAAATATGATTATGAAAAAGGTGAATATAATGGAATGTCAGATGAAAGCCGAAACAGATTTACCGATGATTTATTTTTATTTTATAAACATTTTACCGGTATAGAGGATAAAATTAAGGCACAAAATACAAATAAAACACCAGGTCTAACTGATAAAGAAATTAATGAATTGATTTTGCAAGAATTTAACAAAGAGGGCATTAAAAAATTTAGTGATATTAAATTGAAAGATTATAGTTCCACTTTTGAGAATATATGTTCGGATAGATCAAATGAATATTCCAATTATAAAAAATCAAATAATCAATCAGGTATTGTGGTTGCGAATAATATGCAAGACCAAAACAAAGAGAAAGATAATACCAAATTAGATAATGCAAAACAACAAGAATTTTTAAAAAAATATGCTGAAAATTTAAGAAAAATGTTGGATACCATCAATCTTGAACAAGAAAAATTATTAAACATATTGAATGAAATTTTTGTTTATGTTTTTGATTCAAATAAAAAGCAAATCATTATTAATCCTGAATTGACAAATGAATTATTGGATAAAATAGTGATTAAAACACGTGAAGCGATAATAGGATTATATTTACAGTGCGAAAGTGACTATATTGATGGATTAAAACTATATCAAGCTCTAATTGAAAGTCAAATGTTTATTAATGAGGGATCAAAAGTAAATAATTTATCTAATGAGAGAGAAAGACTGTATAATCCATCCTATTCACAACCACCTCAACCATCACAACCAAGTCAACCATCACAACCAAGTCAACCATCACAACAACAATCACCCTATGGATCACCCTATGGATCAAATACAAATCAACAGCCATCGTATTCTCAACCACGTCAACAGCAATATAGACCTTCTATGTATGATATGAATAAACAACAAAAACCAGATGAAAGACAAAGAATACCAAATGACAGAATGTACTAATAACCCAACCCAACCAACCATAACAAATAAATAATTACACATTTTAGAGTAATTATTTATGATAGTATTGTGCGAATCTAATATGATTTATGTAAAAAAATAATATTACAATATTATAACACCCATGGAAAACGACGAATATACAAATAACACTAATAATTCATTCCCTATTCCTAAAATAATTCATACGAGTTTCAAAACATATGAATCAATTCCAAAAGAATACAATGAAGTTTTTAAAAGTTGGAAAGCCACAAATCCTGATTGGGAAGTTAAATTTTATTCCTATAAAGATAACGATAAACTAGTGAAAAGTAATTTTCCGTGGTTGTATGATACATACAAAAATTTCTATTTTGACGAACAACGGTTAGATATGGCCAAAACATGTTATTTATATTTGTATGGTGGGTTATATGTTGATATTAATTATTTACCATTGGCTAATATCGATCCACTTTTTTATAAATCAAACGATGAATTATATTTTACATATCATAATGATAATAATCAAAATAACATTGTTACATCATTTATGGGTTCAAAACCTAAAAGCAGTTTTTGGCTAACTTATTTAAAAAATATAATAGGCGATAAAGGATTTATTTTTAGTACTAAATATGGAATTATTAATTCTACAACAGGATCAAAAAAAATTACTACCCTATTAAAAAGTTATAATGGTACCTTTGGAAAATTACCATATAATGAGATTAATAGTTGTACAGAATGTAATGAAAATTGTAACCAGAGTTTTTATTTTCATGTAATAAATAACGGTAATATTAACGGTCAATTTTTCTCCGATATTGATGTTGTTTTATTCAAATTCATATATTGTTTTTTCAAAAAAAATTGGTATTTGATTATCCTTGCAATCATTATATCTATTGTAGTTTTATTCATATATATTTGGCTGACTTATAAAACAATTTTGTTGATACCACCATTTTTACTTTTCATTTATAAAAAAACAATAAAAAAAGTGGATCATGTCATAGATGAGTTTAAAAAAGAGATAGGTGATAATATAGATAACTTAACAAATGTTATAAAAAAATCAACTCCTAAATATTCAAAAAGCAAAAAGGAGAAAAAAGAATAATAATTGTAAAAACACGGATAGATAGATAAATAATATATTATACACCTAATATATGTACGTATTCAATATTAAAAAAGCCAGTATTCATTTGGTCATAGTCTCATTTCTAGTATATATTTTTGTAAATTTATTTGAAAACATGATACATTATAATATTGGTAAATTTAGTAATAAAGACGAATACCATTTTGATATACCAAATAAAAAAGATTGGATAAGAATAGTAATAATAATGATCATTTTCGCATTACTACAAGGTTTTCTTACATATTATTTCAATCGTGTAAAGTAATACAAGACACCCAACATAACGATCTAGTGAATCCTAATTTTATCTTCTAAATCATTGAACATTTCATCATTATATATTAATTTACCTGATGGCTTATAAGAATTGATAGGAGTATATTTTTTGTCGTCTTTTACTTTTGTTTGTGCATTATTTATACTTTTTACATTGTTATTCATGTTGGTGTTTATATTACTATTATAATTATAATCACCATTTGTGATATATCTGGTATCGTTATCATCTTGTGAGACTTTTTTACCATATTCATCGATTACAATACCAGTTTTCGATTTTATTTCATTTCTTACATAAGAAGGTACCCAATGTTTCCAACAAATAAAAATTGTATTAGGATGATAATATTGCACGATAAACCCGTTGGTTTTTAATTTATCAACTAGATAAGCAATAAGTGCACCTTGATCATATTTAGGAATGCCTATAATAATTTCGGGAACTACATACCAACAAAATTGTTCATCTATTTTTTGCCTAGATGTGGTTTTAATTTTGACATGAATACGATTTAATATTTTATTAAACAATTCTAATTTATTTAAATCCATTTGCTGTTTTTTTTCATACAAGCTATCAATACTTATTTTCTCTGTAAAATCAACCGTATTTTCTAGAGTAAATATGTTGGCCATGCTATGTTATACTATGTTATACTATGTTATACTATACTATCCCTAATACAGAAAATATAGAAAAAAATTATAGAAAATGTTTTTATAGTTGACTAATAAAACCATTTTTTTATATATAAACCATTATGACAATTAAAAATATTGTTTTATCTGGTGGTGGTCACACATTATATCAGTCATTGGGTATTATTCAAACATTGGAAAAAAATGATATATGGAAAATAGAAAATATTGAAAAAATTTATGGGACATCAGCTGGTGCATTACTAGGTGCAATTTTATGTTTAAAATTCGATTGGGAGACATTGAATGAATATTTTTTAAATAGACCATGGCATGATGTTTTCAATATAGATATTAATACAATTTTTTCCATTTTTAGTAAAAAAGGGTTTTTTAATAGAAATCAAATAGAAACATCATTTAAACCATTATTACATGCAAAAGATTTAAGTTTGGATATTACGCTAAAGGAATTTTACGAATACTCCAATATTGAATTGTATATATATACATTTGATGTAAATCATTTTAAATTGGAAGAAATTAATTATAAAACTAAACCAGAATTATCCTTAATAACAGCTTTATATATGTCATCCGCGTTGCCGATTTTGTTTTCACCAGTATGTATAGATGACAAATGTTATATAGACGGTGGTGTAGTCACTAATTATCCATTGATATTTTGTATACAGCAAAATCCCTGTTTAGATGAAATACTTGCTATAAAAAATGTTTTTAATGGTGAATGTGATAGTAAATGTGATAGTGAATCTAAAAATATATATGATCACGGTAAAAAAGATACAAATGAAGAGGAAAATACAATTATAAAAAATAAAATTAATAATATCAGCGAAGATTCTACATTGTTGGATTTTTTTATTAGTTTTTTTCAAAAAGTAATATTGAATTTAAATATTGATAATTTAAAGCACGATATAAAGCATGAAATCAGTTGTAAATGTCAAACTGTAACATTTACTTTTTTTAATAAATTTGTATCTTCAGTTGAATTAAGAAAACAATTATTAGAAAATGGAATAGAATGTGGAAATATCTTTATTGATGGTTTATATGAAAATAAAAAGGAAAAAACGGACGAAATATACGAAAGTATTGAAAATGCATGATTTTGAATACAATAGATAATATAGAAAAAATAAAAATAATCATATTCTAATTATTTTTATTTATTGGTGTGTCTGTGTGTGTCTCTGTGTGTGTGGTTGTCTCTCTGTTTGTATTCTATAGAACACTATTTAAGAATTGTGTTAATGATTGCTGTGTTGGTTTTGCGTCAAAATCGACTACTTGGTTTCCCTTGACTAATTTAATAGTAGGGTAACCTTCGATCTTGTATTGATCAACCATTTGTTGTATTTGTTGTGTCTCAGTTGTGCAGTTTACTTCTGTAAATGTAACAGTATATCCATTTATTATTTTCCCATTATATTGAGATTTTACTTTTTCCCATTCAGGTTTAGCAGTTTTGCAATGTGGACACCAATCAACATAAAATAATATTAATTCGGCTTGGTTTGTGTTGCCAGTAGATTCATTATATACTTCTGCAGTATTCATACTATTTGATTTTAAAGTGGGTTTAATATAGTATACATAAATGGAGTAACCGATAACGATTAATATAACAGCAAATATAATGTAAGTAAAAGTCGTCATCATATTGGATGATCCTGATTTGATAGCGCCACCAGTCATAGCGGAAACAGTATTTTTATTGAAAACAGATTTGGCTTTGTTTAATAAGTTATTGAAAAATTGACTTGACATTTTGTAATTTGTTGTTTAGTCGGTTGTAACTTGTATTTATATATAACGTAGAATAAAATACATTAATAATTAAACGAATATTTACACTAAATGTTATTATTTGTATTATTTACTTTGTTTTAGATTTATACAATCATTTTCTTAACAATCATTAATATCAACAATAAAATAAAAATAGAAAATATGTAACTGCATATTATATTTGTTTTAATATTACTACTTTCACTACTAGCAAAATTGGAATCAGAAAATAATGATATATCTAATTTATTTGATACGTCATATGCAGATGTTGTATTAATAATAAATGCGTAAGATAATATAAGAACTGCTATTATTTTTCCAACAGTTGATACCAATAAAAATTTACTTAATGGAGTCATAAAAAATAAAATAATTATTACAATTGCAACACTTATGCATATAGACGAATTTTTTGTAGAATTAAGATAATTTGATATGTCATTGTTCATGTTTGAAATAGATTAGAGAGATATAATATGATGATTAAAATTTATTGATTTAGAAAAATATATATATTATATAAGCTAAATATATTATATATCAATATTAAATTATAATTATATTTACGTTGTTAAATGAATAATAAAACGAGAAAACAGAAATCAATACATAATACACCACATAAAAGAGTTTATAAAAAAGATGATTTTGTAAGTAGTGATGGTATGTTAACAACAGTATGGGGACCTAGTATTTGGCATTATTTACATACCATGAGTTTTAATTATCCAGTTAAACCTAGTAGTGACGACAAAAAACATTATTATGATTTTATGATTAATCTAAAAAATGTGTTGCCTTGTAAATATTGTAGAGAGAACCTTAAAAAGAACTATAAGGAATTTCCACTTACTCGAAAAGATATGGAAAACAGAGAATCCTTCTCTCGATATGTATATAATTTACATGAATTGATAAATAAAATGTTGAATAAAAAAAGTAATTTATCTTATTGTGATGTGAGAGAAAGATACGAACATTTCCGTGCTAGATGTACGGAAGAAAAGCGAGCAGTTTTTAAATTTAATAAAACAATGAAGAAACAATTAAAACAAACAACCAAAAAAACAGAAAAAGGTTGCACGGAACCTTTATTTGGCAAAAAATCCAAATGCGTTATTAAAATTGTCCCTCAAAATAATAAGACGGAAACATTTCAAATGGATAAAAAATGTCTCAAAACGAGGGGGTGAATAAAATGTTATTTTTTTTTGGTTATTTGGTTTTTTGGTTTTTTGGTTATTTATTTGTCAATTACTCTAAAATAATATTTAGCAGGAGAAGTCGTAAAATTGATTACATCGTCGTTTTCTAATTTTACAGTATAATTCATAATATTTGTAAAATTTTCATGGTTACAGACATAGGTGGATGCATTTTTTTTATTTTCTAATATTCCACTAATAAATTTATCCGAATTTTCACTAGGTACTTCAACTATATATTTTTTTGAATTAAATTCTGTGTATTTTTCTTCTATAATACTAACTGGTTTTCCTATTTCCATGCGCGACCAATCTGAATAAATTGCTTTTTCACTTACACGAATCATCCTTTATTGTTATTTATTATCAATATTGTTAGCATACTGATAATAAAAATAATTCAATTTTTATTTTTATGATTCTATTTGTATCGATTGTCATTCTTATATTACATTCCAAATTGACTAAAATCATTTAAAACTGGTACAGGTATATATTCTTCTGCTAAAGCATCGTAATTTGGTACTTTTTTACATTCGAAATTTGGTTGTGGACAACGAGCACAAGCAGGACATGGTGGACATGATTCTTTTTCACTTTTAACATTACATGGAAGTGTAGGACATGCAGGGCAAACAGGCGGAACAACTTCGGATTTTAATATGTATAAATCTTCTGAACCCGGTGGTATTTGACTAGCTGGGATACCAGGAGGTAAAGAACTACTGTAGTTATAAGAACTTCCCATACCACCCATACCACCCATACCACCTAGATAAGTATTTGTTGTATTAGGTGTAGTAGTTGAACTATATGGCGATGCGTTTGTTGTAGTAGTGGTGTTAGCAGAAGAGTCATAATTGTTACTAGTAGTAGTAGGAGTAACTGTAAATAGTATTATGTTACCATTCGGCATAGTTACTTCTAAAGCGTAGTTCCCATTATTTCCATTAATAAAAACAGCTTTTCCACCATTTTCACCATAATAAATGGTTATGTATATATTATTACTATTTACTGGGTTATTCGTTTTATATATTGTACTTTGTCCATTTGGATAAGTGACTATTATATAATAAGAATCAGCTGTTTGAACAATTCTAGCTGTAGCACCATATGGGCCATAATAAATAGTAGAAGTGATTGAATTATTTGAACTGGCTGGAGGATATACGTATGAATTTGATGATCCAGATGAATTCGATGTCCCGTATGATGTATTATTAATATAATCAGGGTTGAATGTTTGTGGATTATTAACGGTAAATAAGAATGAATTACCATTAGGCATAGTTACGTCTAAAGCATATTGGTTATTATTTCCATTATTGACAAATACAGCTTTACCTCCATTACTACCAGTATAGGTTGTTACATAAATAGTATTACTTGTTACATTTGTATTAGGTGTATAAACAATTGTTTGACCATTTGGATAAGTTATAATTATATTATATGAATTAGATGTTTCTACAACTTTGGCGGTTGCTCCATTAGGACCATAATATACAGTAGATACAGAAAGTCCAGAATAATGATTGTAATTATCGTAGTTTTGATTTGATGGTTGGTGTGGTTGTGTAGAAGGCCACCCATCAAACTTTGGATAATTGTTTTTTGTATAATTAGGCGTTTTTGTTACAGTAAACAGTTCAATTGTACCGTTTGGTAAAGTAATTTCAATTGCTGTATTACCATTATCAACACGAATTACCCTTGCTACACCTCCATTTGTTCCATAAAATACAGTTAATTCATATGAAGTTGTATTGGCACTAGTGGAGTTATATATTGTATAATTACAACTGCAATCTGTCATATTACCACTAACATCATTACCACTACAATCGTTACCACTGCAATCACCAACTACGATAGAATATGTATTATTTGCGTTTTTTACAATTTGAGCAGTATTTCCATTGGGACCATAATAAGTTGCTATTGTATTTAAATTATCGCTTTTTTTGTTAGTCGATTTATTGTTTTTTGTAAAACCCTCTCTATGATTAATTCCACAATTACCTCCTAAAAATGAACATAATATTAATCCCAATAATAAAATGACAAAAAGTAATAATGCTTTGTATTTGAAATTCATTTATTTATATAAATTGTATATAATGTATATAGTATATAGTGAAAAAAGTTTGTTATATAAAAAATAATTGATTTTTATATATATTTATATTTTATATTAATATATCTTTACAATAATCATGAAAAAATCCTCATCAACAATTTTACAATATCATTATAGCGAAGATCCCAATATAATTGAAATTGGAGTAGATGAAGTGGGTAGGGGTCCACTTTTTGGACGTGTATACACTTCGGCAGTTATATTACCATCAAATAAAAATGCTAATATTGACACATCTTTGAATGTAGATATGAAACAAGAAGCGGAATTTGAATTTGATTTTTCAAAAATCAAAGATAGTAAAAAATTTCATTCAAAAAAGAAAATAACAGAGGTAGCAAATTACATTAAAGAACATGCAATTGCATGGTCTGTATCATATATAGATGAATCGATAATAGACGATGTAAATATATTACAAGCGACACAGCTGTCTATGCACAAATGTATCAATGAAATTATACAAAAAAACAATTTACCATTAGAGTCCACATTGTTACTTATCGATGGTAATTATTTTAAACCGGTTACTCTTTTTGATAAAAAAACAAATCAAATACAAACTTTTAATTATGTTTGCGTAGAAGGAGGAGATAATAAATATGCATCCATTGCAGCTGCATCCATATTAGCTAAAGTAGCAAGAGATGAATATATTCAAGAATTATGTGATCAACATCCAAATTTAACATACCATTATGGTATAGATAGCAATAAAGGATATGGAGCTAAAAAACATTTGGATGGTATAAAACAACATGGAATAACCATTTGGCATAGAAGAACTTTTGGCATTTGTAAAGAATATGTATAAAAAATGTATAAAAATGTAAAAAATGTAAAAAATGTATAAAAATGTAAAAAATATATAAAAAGAAAATTAATATAAAATTGATTTACTATTTTTATAATCATAAATACAAAACAAATATAGAGATTTTCCAATTTAAATACATAGAGACAGAAACCACAAAATGTTTGTATTAGTTTTTGATACAGAGACAACCGGATTACCAAAAACAAAAGTAATCAATGAAACTACTATAAATAGTTTACCATATATTGTACAACTAAGTTATATGATATATGACACAGATTCCAATAAAATCATCAAAATAAGTGACAATGTTATAAAAATACCAGAAAATGTAGAATTATCAAAAGAAAGTATTGCAATTCATGGAATTGATAGAAATACAATAAATGAAAAGGGAAGACCAATAGTAGAAGCATTGCAGGAATTTCTAAGTGACATTGATTTTATTGACCTTATTGTAGCTCATAATATAGATTTTGATATTAACATGATTATAGTAGAGATATATCGATCCACTTTAAACAAAAACAACTCTCATATAAAAGAAATTAGTTTACCTGTTACGGTTCAATTACAATATATGAATAGATATTGTACAATGAAAAATAGTATGGAATTGTGCAATATAAAAAAATTCAGTAAAACGACTGGAAACGAATATGTAAAATTCCCCACTTTATCAGAGACATATTATAAACTATTTAATGAAAAACCAAATAATATGCATAATGCATTAAATGATATTTATGCTTGCTTTCGATGTTTCTATAAATTAAAATATAAAAAAGATGTTTGTCAAGTGGATACAGACTTTAATAAATTGTTAAGGGATGCATTGTAAATACCAAATAAAAAACCAAATAAAAAACCAAATACAAAAACCCTAATAAAAACCAAAAATAACATGTTTATACTGCATTTTTTGTTTTTCATTTTTTGAATTTGCCTCGCTCTAATAGTGTAATTTTTTTACTTTTGGGTTCAAAATAATCGATGAATTTTTCAGATATATAGTTGATGTCACAATTTCCACATGTGAAAATATCAATCGCTATATAATTTTTTTCTGGCCATGTATGAATGCTTAAATGTGATTCGCTTAACAAATACAATGCAGTAAATGCACCGTCTATTTTTTTGTTTTCATGATTAAAATCAAAAAAATGTATATTTTTTGAAAGTAAATGTACATTCGCGGTCTTTAAAATATGTTCTATAAAATCATTAAAAATATATAATGTTGATGTATTTATACTTTGAAGAATTTCATTATTTACTTCGTATAAATCTAATATAATGTGCTTTCCAACACTCATATAATATTTTATTATAGATACGATGACAATAAAACAATAATGTAAACGCAAAATAATGTAATAACAAAATTATTATATTATTACATAGTCAAATCTCTAAACATTATTTACAATAAATATTTATTATCATTATTATGATAAGATATAACGCTATAAGATAAAAATATTTGTTGTATTAATAGCGTAAAATGAAATAATGAGTGATTCAATTCATATAATGGTCTTATTTTTAATATTAAAAATAGCATTAATGAAGCAATAGATAAATTTATTTTAGTAATCAAATTATTTGTATTATATATCGAATATATAATATCGATTGCTACAGGAAATATGGTATATAAATGCATATGTAATAAAAAATCACTGCTATTTTCATTATTATAATATATTTTATTATCACCATCTCTTATTTTATTTATGTAAATTATGTATTGATAAAGCGAAATAAGATGTATTATTAATGATATATTAAAAATATACATATATGAATCGTCGGTTGTTAAAATATTACTCAATAAATATGATAAAGAATTTATATGAATGGAAATATTATCATTTAATAAGGGTATAATTATGTCTTTATCTAAGTAATTAATTTTTTTATTTTCACATAAATAACTATATATTTTATTATGATAATAATAACTATTTATCGATAACATTGTAATACCTGACATATTATATATGTTATACTGATTGGGTAAAAATGAGTAAATAAATCCAGCTATAGGTATGTTAAAAAAAAATGTATATTGTGTAATATATTCATTGATTAATGACAATTTTTCTGAATTTATATTTTTAATTAGTTGTTTTGTTGTAATTTTACATATTAGTAACATCCAATATAAATTCAACACGTAAAAACAGTATAATGGTATATACAAAAACATTTTATTAAACATTGTGGTTGTATATTTGTCCATATGACAATAAAATGATGGATTGATAATCACATTATTGTATAAGTCATACAATCTAAATTTAATAAATGAAATAAAAAAAAGCATTTTGTTAACAGGTGATATATAATTTTTTAAAATTTTATTATCACTGAATGGTTTTATAATATTTTCCGTACATAAAAATATAGTAGATATTTCTGTTTTATACAGTGCTATAATCGGAATAGCACTATCAGTTATAGATACATTATTACAATAATTAAATAATAACAAACATATAATTAATGTATGATGCAATTTAATATCCATTTTATTTATAAAATTATCAAAAGTAAAATATACAAATAAAAAAGGCAGTGAATTATTAAGGCTACACTCATTTACGTAATAATATGAATATATATTATAAGAAACGAATAATGAAATTGCCAAGCACGCAAAATTATTGTAGTAGATAATATCATTCAATGACATGTTTTTTAGTTTTTTAATAGTATAAATGATACAATTATCGCGGGTCAAAAAATTCATAGTAGGTTCGTCTAGTATTGAATACATTATTAATAGACATGTTACATTTTTAAATTATTTATATATATTATCTATTAAGCGGAACACATTTCACATATTTCATCATCATTACCGTTGCTCTTATCATTCCAATTATCACTATCATCTTTATCCGGTTCTACTGTAAATTGTTGTGCTTGATGTTTTGCTTTTCTTCTCAAGTAATAAATGCCTGTTTTCAATCCTTTTTTCCATGAGTAGAAATGCATCGAAGTCAGTGTATTGTAATTCGGATCTTCTAACCACAAATTCAGACTCTGGGATTGACAAATAAAAGCACCTCGATCAGCCGACATATCAATCAAATGTTTCATAGGAATTTCCCAGACTATTTTATATTTCTCTCGAATACGCTCAGGAATCATCGTCAGTTGTTGTACGCTACCCTTATTTGCGATAATATTGTTTTTAATTTTGTCATTCCATAAACCCAATTCAATCAACTCATTCATTAAATATTTATTCACAACAACAAATTCACCTGCCAGTGTTCTTCTACTGTAAATATTACTCGTTATTGGTTCAAAACATTCATTAAAACCTAATATTTGTGAAGTACTAGCAGTTGGCATAGGTGCTACCAATAGCGAATTACGTAACCCATATTCAATAATATATTCTTTAAGAATCGACCAATTATAACGTTCGTCTGTTGGGTCAATACCCCACATATCAAATTGCAATACACCTTTTGAAGCAGGTGATCCTTCAAAAGAACTATAAGCACCTAAATGATTGTTATATGTAATATTCCTTTTTTCGGCGTTTATCATGCTTATTGATTCGTTTTCATGAATAAAATAATCTTCGTCTTTACCGCGGTTGATTGATTCATCATTAGTATCATTGTCATATTCGAATAACAATTTTTTATAAACTGGATGAGCTTTAAATAATTTAACGCGTTCGATTGCTAATTCATTACTTCTCTCCAATGCTCCGTGGTAAATAGTTTCAAATATGTTTTTGTTGATTACTTTGGCTTCTTCACTATGATACGGGATATTCATCATAAAAAATGCATCGGCTAAACCCTGTACGCCAATACCTATGGGTCTATGTAATAAATTACTGCGCTTTGTTTTTTCAGTTGGATAAAAATTAATATCGATGATTTTGTTGAGATTTGTAGTGACTACTTTTGCAACTTGATGTAGTTTTTCATAATTGAATTCTTTTGTTTTTTCATCAACGAAAAGTGGAAGTGCTATACTCGCCAAATTACATACGGATGACTCTTTATCGTCAGAGTACTGCACTATTTCGGTGCATTGTCCTGTTAAAATACCATTGAATACTCCCATATGTTTTTTAGGTTCAGTAAAACAATATGTATCATCAATACGGTTATTATCTTCAATCTTTAATATTTTAACAAACTGTTTAGCATCTCTTGCTGGTTTATTTAATGAACAACGTAATCTTTTGGGAGTGAATCCATTTAAACATAATGTATGTAAATCGCATGATGTTATCAATAATCTATAACATGGTTTTACATCAAAATATTTATGCCCTCCTTTTCCATCTGGTAAATAGCTTTTATTACGATCTTGTGACAATTTAATTTTTGGATTAATACCACATGTTTGCAATAATAATTTAACATTTTTCAAAAAATCATAATTAATTGATGCTACTTGTAATTGTTCATTTTCACCATTTCTAGAAATTGTTCCATCCGCATCACAATAGCCAGCAAACCAATCTAATTTATCTTTTAAACAACAGTTAAAAGATGGAGTATTAAATTTTTCATCAATATCAAGTGGTAATTGAATTGTAATACGATTATTATTTTCAACACCACAACTGCGATAATCCATATGTTCCAATAGTTTTTTTTTATCGCCATATAAATAAGACATTGGTTTTTTTTGATATGATTTAGCCTGGCATTTTATATTTGTAGTGGTTGATGTATTATTTTTCACAAATTCATCCGTTTCAAAATCAATATGTCTTTTACAAAAATAATGACCATTTAGCGAATTAAATTTACAATCACGCTCTTCTTTTTCAATATTATTATTACTGTAAGTACCATCTCCACAAAAAAAGCCATGTGTATAAGCATACAACATTTTATCAGTACCATCAATTATGGGAAATTTACATTTTATTATTCTATCATTTGGCATTAAATCTTTTGCTTCTACCATTTGAATTGATTTTTCAGAATATGTAGTTTGAATATAAAATTTATGATATGGCGTACATGAAATACTTGATCCATCGTCAGTATGTACATCTATTAATTTTTGATTGTTACCTGTTTTAAAAATATCAACCTCCGAAAATTCTTCGCCATTCCAAACATTTACTTTTTGTCCTTCCAGATGTTGTATTCTAATGTGTCCTTTGTCTGTCAAAATAAACGTTTCTGGTGCTACGCATAAATTTGACGACATAATGGTGCCTAGATTTTTCTGATTCGATTTTTTATTTACCTGGTCCTTAAATAGTAGATATGGTGTACCGGTTTCCATTTGTGCGTCTAATATTTTAAACCATAAATCGCGTGCGTTTACAGTTTTTCGTGATTTTCCGGATGTTTCATATTGCATATAAAGTTTATTAAACGCATCACCGTATATATTATGTAATCCAGGACATTCATTCGGACAAAAAAGCGACCATTTTCCATTATCTTTAACGCGTTCCATAAAAAGATCTGGAATCCAAAGAGCGTAAAATAGATCACGCGCTCTTAATTCTTCGTCGCCATGATTTTTTTTCATTTCTAAAAAATCTTCTATATCCGCATGCCATGGTTCTAGGTATATTGCGAAACTTCCATTTCTTTTTCCGCCTTGATTTATGTATTTTGCTGTATCGTTGAATACACGCAACATGGGTACAATACCTGTAGATTTTCCGTTTGTTCCGTTAATAAGCGAACCATTAGCTCGAACATTGTGAATGTGAAGACCTATTCCTCCCGCCCATTTTGATATATTAGCACAATCCTTCAAAGTATTAAAAATACCTTCCAAACTATCTTCTTCTAATGCAACTAAATAACATGAGCTTAATTGTGGTCGCCTGGTTCCAGCATTAAAAAGAGTAGGGGTTGCATGAGTAAAATATTTTTGCGACATCAAATCATATGATTCTTTTATCGCTTCTATGTCATCACCGTGAATACCAATAGATACACGTAACCACATATGTTGTGGACGCTCTATTATTTTATCATTTGCTTTAAATAAATATGCACGTTCCAATGTTTTGAAACCAAAATAATCAATTAAATAGTCGCGATCGTAATCAATTATGTGTTCCAATATGTTCGCGTTGGTTTTTATATTTTGCCATGTTTTTTCTGATATTAATGGATTATGAATACCGTGTATGTCTTTAAATTCATACAATGTATTCATCGCAGTTAAAAAAGAGGACGGAGTATTTTTTTGATGATTGGAAATAACTATTCTTCCAGCTAAAATACCATATTCTGGACTTTTTGTGGAGAGAGATGCACATTGTTCTGCAGTTAATTCGTCTATTTTAGTAGTAGGAATTTTATCATATAATTGATCGATTACTTTTATAACTAAAGCGGAATAGTTTATATTTATATTTGCTTCATTACCAATTTTTTTAACACGATTTAATATTTTATCAAATGCAATATCCTCCAATGTGCCATTTCGTTTTAATACACGCATTTCTGTATTGGTATTGGTATTGTTTGTGGCAATGTTGTTTTTTTCAGTGATTTCATTTATAGACATTTTATTTCTATGATTACTAAATAATTAATTTTAATATTTTTTACTATAATATTATATAACTATTATTATATAATCTATATACGAATCTATACAAATCTATACAAATCTATACCAATCATGAAACAGTTTAATTATATAAAATGGATTGTGATAATTATTATAATTATTGTATTATATTCGTTTCTATCTAAATGCATCAACTTCCGCACTGAAGGCTTTACTGGAAGTGAATCGATATTTAAATCAAATTTAGCATATTCAGATTTTGCGATTGATAAAAATGGTAATTATACTGCTAAGCCAAGTGTTCAAGGAGATTATTTATTAGATGGGTATTATCCTAAATCGAAAACATTTGGCGTTCGCGATATAAATAGTAGTGATGTATGGTGGCAATATCCACAATTTCAAGTAGGATCTTATGAACAAGAAACAAACAATATTCGTTATTCTATTAATCCAGATTTAGGTGGATGTATGCCTGTAGAATTTTGCGATACTATGTATGATAATAAACAACATAATCCTTCTAATATCATAAAACCATTACCACCTGTAAGTAAAATATCAAATACTACATCTCGCAATGGATATTTTGTAACGCCTGGTAATCTAAATAATTTTTATAATGAAACTGAATAGTCTGAGAATTGGAGAGGGTTAATTGGTATCATGTTTGCTTTCATCAAATGACTGTGTTCGAATTTTGAAAAACTGTAATGTATTTGGTTTATATGTTGGATTTGGAGCTAATATTCGCACTGTTTTTGTTGTATCAGTTGATAATGGCTCTGAAGTAGATTCTAAATTATTTTGATCCAATTCCACATCTCCAGTATCTGAATTTATTTTTATTAAACATATAGATTTACCTGATGCCGTAGGCTCTATACGATTTTTTGCTTGTTTTTTGTTCGATTTTGGTGCTCTATGTTGATAACCATGAATGCGCTCATATTCAACTGTTTTCCATAATTCTTCTAAAAAATGCAAATTTTCATTAAACCATTTTGTATTTCGTTTAATTAAAACGCAACTAAAACAATCTAAACGCCAATATAAATTTTTTATCCAAGTATATCCCAATGAATCGAATCGTTCCATCTCAGTTTCTTCCCATGTTTGAAACTCTGTATATGTTTTAATATTCATAGGTTTATATACATAAAATGGATTTCCATCTTTGTTAGCAAAATACATAATAACACCTTTGTATTCGTCTTTAGCTGTTTTTTCAATTTTTTGGTTATTATCTATAGGGTCTCCGGATGGGTTGGATGTATCCAGCAAAAAAGCATTTTCATTTTCATATTCAATAAATCGGGTCTCTAAAAAATCACATTCATCCAAATCACATGTTTCCATTTGTAACTGCGTTTGAACCCAATATTCTTTTTTAGGTATTCCTGTAATTTCTCTATTTACGATATTTTTAATCTCCAACATAACACCATATTTATCATTATCTGGATCAATATTGATTCCATCAGGAGATGCACCTAAAAAAGAGTACTTGTCATGTTGGATACATCCAAAATCGCCTACTTTTGTGTTGTTTATATATTCGTATATCATTACAGATACAGGTTCATATTTTTGCCCCCAATGAAATGGAGTATTAATATTAACTTGCTTATTTTGGAGTTGGAGTTGGGGTTGTGTTTCTGAAGAACCAGACGCTGTTTTAATTGGTTGACATTTTTCATATATTAATTGATTTTTCATGGATTCGGATTCGAACGCTTTATATGCATTACTAGCTGTTATTAAGTTATGTCTAAATTCATACCACTCATTAGTGCGCTGTTCTGGTTGAGGTTTCGATTTTAAATATGTTATAATTTTAGTAATATCTTCTTTATTTTTCGTGTTGTTTGGGTTGTTTGGGCTCTCTGGGTTCTCTGGGTTGTTTGTATCAACAGATCGTTCAGGAATAAAACATATATAAAATATTTCAAATGCAAAATCGATAATGTCATTTAGCTCATCTTCAACTGTTTCATTGTACGTAAAATAATATTCAGGATATAGATAATTTTCATATTGTTCATAAATAACATCGGAAATATCTTCATATATAATTTCATCAAAATCAGGTTCCGCAATAACATTCGTATTTTCTTCTAGATAATTATTTATTATTTCCAATACATATTCTATTAATTCATATCTAGAATCTTCAGTAAATATAGATATACATGGTTCGTATTCAATTTTGTTCAAAATGTTTTCTAATTCTAATTCCTCATTCATTCAAAAACTAAAATAGATATATACTTATATAAATTCACAGATTTCTTTTATATTTTTATATTTTAATATTTATATATATTAGTATTCTATATAATTCAAACTAATATATATATATAAAATGTCAAATGGGTTAGAAGAAGGAGTTAATTTTGTTAATAAAACAACTATTAATATAAACAAAATAGATTATTCAGAAGTTATCAAGTTAAAATCCGCAACTATAAAAACAAGTATTAATATTCTCACAGGAAACGGTTATAATGTAGTTAAAAACAAAATAATCACAGATGTATCAAAATTAAACTATATCATTGGTGCATCTGGTATGTACGGTAAATATTCTGGCACAGATGATAACGAGAATTATACGTTTAAAGTATTGCAAAATACTACGATTATAGACAAAAAAAATAATAGTGGTATAATTATTCCTGTGAATACAAAAGTAATACTTTCAAAAAATAGTAGTAACAAATACATGTTTCGAAAAGTAAATAAACTTATAAATAACACTGAAAATGGTGAAGATGGAGAATTTCAAACTACTATCACTAAAATTGCTAATAAAACATATGATTCAATTACAAATATAGGAAGTCCAAATCGTGTTATGCCCCCTCCTGGTGAAAGTGGTGGTGGTAGTGGTAGTGGTGGTGGTAGTGGTGGTGGTACTGGTAGACGCAAAAAATCACACAAATCACATATATCACACAAAAAAAGGAAAACACGTAAAAATAAACGAAAATAAACTATTCTTCATCTGGTCCAGAAATTGTTATTAATTTTTTATTATGGTTAGGTAAATTTTTAAGCGTAGACAATCGCTTGTCCGTATTTTTTAGAGTGAAATGTTTTTTTTGTTTATTATAATTTAACGCAGGTATATTTTTAATAATCCCAGTTTCTTTGTCATAAATAACATCCTTAACACGAATAAGTTTTTTTTTATCTATGCAATCTTTTAGAAAAAGTATCAACAGATGTTCTTCTTCATTTGATAATGAATTTTCATCTTTGTATTTATTTACATATTCTATTAATTTTTTTGTTTTCATAGTTTTATCTAATTTGCTCCATGGTTCAATTTTATTATTGTTCTTTTCATTTTCTAGAAATTTTTCCAAATTAGTCAGATCGCTAGAAGATTTGGTTTCTATTATTGGATTTCCACTAGATATCAACATAGTTTTATATTTAATATTTTTTAATTCTATGCACTCTTCTTGTTTTTGACTAGACTGTGTAACATCAATGTTTTGTTCGTTTATCATGGTTTAATTATATTTTTTATATATATATAAAGAGATCAATTTATATTATTTTTATACTAATAATATAAATTGAAATATGACAGATGAACAAAAGCAAGATGAACAAAAATATGGGTGTAATGTATTAGAAAACACAAAGAAAAATATAAATATTGTTGGTGTGGGTAATCGATATCAAATAAAAAAATTGACAAATAAAGATGATATAAATAAAATAAAATTACGAAAAGAATCGCAAAAATGGAAACTTTCAGAAGAGGTTTATGAAAGAAAATTTCAATTACAGTTATTATGTAGCGTAAATGATGAAGATACTATGGAAGATACTATGGAAGATACTATGGAAGATACTATGGAAGATACTAGTCAAGAAGATACTACTACAAAAAACAAAGAAATATATAAATTAATGAAACAGCAATTGGAGAGAAAATTAAACAATTACAAACAACAGGATATAATTAAACATATTTATGATTCTACAAATATTATAAATTTTGATGACACCCTGCAAAAATTGATAGAATCCAATTTATTGTGTTATTACTGTAATAAAGAAATTTTGGTTTTATATGAAATTGTGAGAGAAAATTACCAATGGACATTGGATCGAATTGACAATTCATTGGGTCATAACAAAAACAACGTATTAATTTCTTGTTTACAATGTAATTTAAAACGGCGAAAACAGGGAAAGGATGCTTTTTTATTTACAAAACAATTACAAATAGTTAAAAAATCATAATTATTATATTGTTAGGTATATAAAAATGCATAAAAATTTGATATTTTGGAAATGGTCAACAAATGATGGGGAACGAATTGAAAGAAGTTTAAGAAAAAACAGGATTTACACAGAAGTGCCTGATTTAATGAAAGAAAATCCAAAAATAGAAGGTCAAAGACAAACACAACCAGTGACAGATGAATACATAGAGAACATGGCGTATACACAATCTATGCAATGTGATTCTACTAATTGGAGTGATTCCAATGACATTATGTTTTTAGAACATCAATTTAAATTAGCTTCTAACAACAAGAGAGAAGAAAGCTATAATAAAATGGCTGAGCGCGAAATGGTTTCACAAATAGGATTGAATCCATTTTTACATCAAAATGTCGAATCAGAAACACAAAATAATTACATACAAGATGTCATCAATAGAGACTTATTTATGAAACCGGTTAATACAAATATAGAGAAACCTATTAGTGAAACAGAGAATAACAATTTATATTAAAACATTTAATGTAAAAACATTTAAACAAATAATCATAATTTTATCCATATTATAATAAACACTATATTAATACCATATAATAAACAAAATGAATTGTGTTATAAATCCATGTGAAATTGAAAGTTTTACGAATTCATCGCATATACAATTAAACAACCAGATTAAACAAAATGCATTAAATTATACAAGTCAAAATGATTTGTTATTAAACAATTTATTAGTGTTTTATAAAAATAACAACAGTATGGAGAGAATGTTAAAAATAATAACAGGTGAATCCAAAATTTCTCTCCGAATCGTTGATTGGTTTTCAACAAATTACGCCAAAAAACATTTTACAACATACGATATTTGCAATGAAGTGAACTTATCTAATTCAACGAGCACTAGTGAGTCAATATCAACTTCATCATCTACTAGTTTTAAAAGATTCAAGGTATATGTCGACTATAAATTGAAATTAAAAGCTTATTCCAAAAAACGTTTTGATCCATTTTGTAGATGGGACAGAATAAGTATTCCTTATGATGATGTTAAGGGAACATTTATAGAAACAACAATAGGTCAGCTTAATTTTTTTAAGTGGGCGTTGGAAAATAAAGTGGTAGATTACATAGAAGAAAATTATGACGAGATTGAAAAAGATATGAATAGTTATAATAGTACATCCAAAAGAAAGAATTCAAATAATAGTAATGATTCATGTAGTTCAGGATCAGCAACAGGATCATTGTCAAGTGTTAGTTCAAATTCTAGTGTTGGGTCAAATGCAAAAACACGGAAGAAGAGAGAAGAGCTTTCGGTTTCTGCTGCAAAAAGTATCAAAAAGGAAAAGGTAGAAATTGTTGTAAAATTTCATTAAAATTTAATAAATTTATATTTACAATATATATGGAAACTACAAATAAATATATTGTAAATGAAGGATTGAAAAGTGAAATTAAAAAAAGATTAAGAACGTTTTCAGAATTAAAAAATAAATATACATTAGATAAAATTTATAGATCAGGCGAAGAAGAATTTTTTTCTGAAAAAGCAAAATTTGCCAAACTTGAAGGTGTCCCAAAAAGTCGGCCAGCAACTATTTTATCAAATAGTTATAATGAATCATCTGAATATATTCTAGAACCAATTTGGTATTCAACCAATTATAACGATTCTAGAATATATTGTAGAAATAATCCGACTTGTAATACATATGCATATATTCCATATGATAAAAGTTTAGTTGCTGTTCCATCAAATAATAGTAATTGGTTGTTTCCACAAAGTAAGATAAATAAAAATTTATTATTTTTAGATTTAACCGGAGCTATTAAATCGCATGCTAATGTAGAAGGTGATGATAACGGTGATTGGTATCAATTAGATCAATCATTTATAAAACTAATATATGATACTATTTTACATAATTGGAAAGAATATTTTGATCCTTATGGTGATAGTGATGATATTGGTGATAGTGATGACATTGATTGTCACATTATGGGTATAGATAAAAAATGCGAATCAGTATTTTCAAAGAAAGAAATTAAAGATGCTTACGGATATTATGATGGTAAGCGAGATTCTGAACAAGATATAGATAAATTTTTTACAATTGAATTATTTAATATTATAAAAGATTCAAATATAGAAAATGAATTAAATTGTAGATTTATGGGATATTTTCATGCCAATATAGAAAAGTCAGATAATGGGTTTTTTCCAGCAGAATTTGCCATACCATATAGTTGTGCTATATCGAAAACATTTATTAACTTTTTGGGAGTTGTAAATGATGATTGTGATGGTGATGGTGATGGTGTTTGCAAAAAAAGAAAAAGAGGAGGTATGTTAAAAATTAATAAAAAAAGTGAAAAAAGTAAAAAATTGAAAAAAACAAAATTATCAAAAACATTAAAAAAATTAAAATCGTTGAAAAAACTAAATCGTAAATAAAGATTATATGCGAGTAAAATATAAATATAATATAAGTAGGTACATTATGGGAAATACTCATAATGTACAAAAAGTTAATTTTGAAGATATACAATGTGCAATAAAAAACCCAGATAAATATATATTAATTAATACATTGCCGATTCATGAACAGCAGTGTTTATTGCCAAATACGATTAGTGTAGAAAAAGAAGAGGCCATAATAAATTCGTTTATTCGAAATAAACATGTAATAGGACAGAAACATATTATTATATACGGCAAAAACAACAACGACATTACTATTTTTAACAAATACAAACAATTGGTTAAATTAGGATTTTTTTCCGTTTTTATTTATATTGGTGGCATGTTTGAATGGTTATTATTAGCAGATATTTATGGTAATGATTTATTTCCAACTACCAAACGTGAATTGGATATATTAAAATTTAAACCGAGCAAAGGATTAAATATTCAATTATTAGAATATTAGCATCTGGGTTGTTTTATTATCTCTCCATTATAATATATAACTAATTGTCCAACATGTATAAACTACTTATAACAGCCATTGTATTTGTAATAATAGATGGTATCTTTTTGACAATGATGAAACCGTATTTCGAGAATCAAGTAAAATTAGTTCAAGGATCAGCGCTAAAAGTAAATATTACTGCAACAATTCTATGTTATGTTTTTTTGATTTTTGGGATTTATTATTTTATTATACAACCAAATAAATCAGTTCATGACGCGTTCCTATTTGGTATTGTAATTTATGCTGTATACGAAACTACAAGTCGTGCTCTTCTAACAAAATGGAAATGGAGCACTGTATTTATAGATACATTATGGGGCGGTATATTATTTGCATTAACTGCTTGGATAATGAAGAAGGTGGTCAAACTAGCAGGGTTAAAATAACTGTTCTGGCAAATCAAAAAATCAAATAATACAAATGATATCCAAAACTTGCAAATGCTAGCATGAGTATAATCTCAAAAAATTTACGTGGTGTTTGTTCTTTTTTATATCCAATATAAATCAATAACGGACCAACAATAAATATGTGAATATAATTCACCCACGCGTCTTTCTTATAGATGGATTTATAAATATGATAAAGCATAATAACGATTCCTAGTCCAATCAAAATTGGATATATGAATTTTGGCAACTTTGTTTGCATGATGCCAATATATAAAAATAGACCACTTACTATAATAATATGAAATAAATGAACCCAAAATTGTTTTTCCATTTTATATTATATTATAATATTTTTTTTAATATCATCATATGTTTGATTGTTTTTATTCACTTTTTATGTTTATTGGTTCTGGTTTGTTTTCTACATTTGGTCTTACGTTGTTTTCTAGTTTTTCGTTTTTTATATCCACCATATACCGCGTAAGAAACTTTACCATTCCCATTTATGTTGTTCGCGTTGTTCTCATTGATATTGATATTATTAACTGAATTGTCTTTATTATTCACCATATCAGTGAATTTACTTGATAAATTTGCTCCTAAATCTGATATCATAGATCTAGTTTTGTTAAAAATATCACCCACCGTCATAACATTGGATGAATTTCTAATCACATTTAAAATTTCATCACTATTTTTTTTACTATACCCTAACTTCATCATCATATTATCAAATTTGTCATAATTACTACTAATTGCGATGTTTCTTATATAAGTCGATGACAATTTTTTCGCGTTTTCATTGAATGAAATTTTTGTGAATATTATATTCGGGTTTATGTTTGTTTTAATTGTGTTAATTATTTTTTCTTCGTTTTTAATATTCGGATTTGGATCATACCCATCAGTCAATAAAACAAAAGAATATTTCCCTTTTATATCTTTTTTATCTTCTGGTTTTTCAGGAAAAACATATGTAGTATATAACAACACTTCTAGAATGTTTGTTAAATTATCGTCATTAAAATAAATTAAATTAACAGATAGATCTTCTATGTGTTTTTTTTCCATTTTGTAACGTGATGTCAATCTATCCTTTGCATTCTTGATTATGTTGTTAATAATAGGAGTTACTTTACTATCATTTTCGGAAATATTATATAAACCTATGTTTATCTGTTTTAAATTGGATAATACAGCTATTTCCATTTGTTTTTCAATTATAATAGCATCACTTCCAATTGATGATTCAGGATAATAAACATAAAAAATAATAGTATTGTCTATAATTCCGGTTTTTGTTTCTGGGTTGTTGTCATTAGTATTTATCATAAAAAAATATGAATATATATTTTAATTTGATTTTTAATGGGTGATTGATTTTTGTTTGTTATAATATGTTTATAAAATAAATGTTTCAATTTCTACAATCCATTGTTTAATTTGATCTTTATTTTCAAAAATGTCTACGTTACCATTTAATTCTAATAATTTACTATTGGTAGTTTTATCATCTAAAACTGTAATCATATTATTATGATACGTATGACAGTTCTCTAAATAGGATAATGGTATTGAACTCTCTCCATTTCTTGAACGCAATAAAATTCGTTTATTGCATATATCTGGATTTGTTTTCACATAAATAACGCCTTCAATTGGTAATTCGGATGCAAATGTATCAAACCATTTATTATAAATTTGATAACAAACGTCTTCAATTTTACCAGAATCATACAACATTTTTGCAAAAACATATTTGTCTGTATATAAACAACGTTCGCTAATTATAATTGTATCAGGTTCGGGATTGTTTTTAATGGCCTCTTTTAACAATGCCAATCTTGAAATATATGCCATCATTTGAAAAGGAAATGAATATTTGTCTTGGTCATTGTAGAATTTTTCCAACATGGTGATTCCATTGCCATCTTGAATTGATTCCCATTCATCAACTGGTTCTTTTACAAATATAATTTTTCTTGGTGTGTTGGTTTCTTCTGGTGTTTTTGTTTGATTTTCAAAACGGTTACGTAAATTTGCGAGCAAAGTAGATTTACCTGAACCAATGTTTCCTTCGATACTGTAAATAACTGGCATTCTTGTATGTGATTTAAAAGATTGTGTAGTTTGCTTTTGTCTTTATTTTTAATTTCATCATAATATATATTTTTAAATCAATTTTAAAATAAAATTGATATGAAATATAGAATAATATTCTACAAATAAAATCTATAATAAAACTGACCACTAAATTTACTAGAATTACAAGTTATCATATTTACCAAATACACAACCAAATACACAACCAAATACACCATATTGCAAACAATGGATCTAATTCAAAGAAAATTAACCAAAGTTGAATGGGATACAACTGAAATCCCTGTATCCGCGACTGAAAAAAAGGTACTAGAGTTAATTGATGCGGGTTATGAAAATGTAAATATCAAAATTAATCATTTTAATTCTTTGTTTTCCTTTTTAAAAATAGAGTATTCCAAAGAAATGGAAGATTATTTGTACAATAAATATTTTAATGAAAAAATACAAAAACTTAAAAAAATGTACGATATGTCATATTTAACACATAGTGTTTCTAGTAATATTCAAATAAAAAAAGCGGATATGATTCGATTACAAAATAATACTATAGACACAATTCAAAATATTGAAATATATGAAATATATGAAACAGTTTTATTGGATCGTTTGAGTATTTTGTTGGATTTATATAAAAAGAAAAATGAGAAATGGCAAGCATATTATTTTGTATTATACAAACTAATCAAAAATTCTGTTTTAAAATTAAACAAACATATTTTGCATGTTATTCAATCCACGTTGAATTTTTACGAAGAAAAAATAAATATTAATAGTATTATCATAAATGCATATGAATTTATAGAAAAAAACAACGATTTACTAAAATACAACGATTTATCTTTGTATGAACATCAAAAAAAAATATTTGCGCTGTCGAAAATAACAAAACCAAAGTTATTGTTGTATATTGCACCAACTGGTACAGGTAAAACTTTGACACCTATTGGATTGGCAAAACAGCATAAAATCATATTTGTTTGTGCTGCTAGACACGTTGGTCTGGCATTGGCTAGATCTGCAATTTCTATAAATAAAAAGATTGCATTTGCATTTGGATGTAATGATGCATCAGATATTCGATTGCACTATTTCTCAGCAAAAGAATATACAAAAAATACGAAATCGGGCGGAATATGGAAAGTGGACAATAGTGTAGGTGATAAAGTAGAGATTATCATTTCAGATATTAAATCCTATTTACCTGCTATGTACTATATGTTATCATTTAATACACGTGATGAGATTATTACTTATTGGGATGAACCTACGATTACTATGGATTATGATACTCATGAATTTCATGATATTATTCAAAAAAACTGGACTGAGAATTTGATTCCAAATATGATATTGTCATCGGCTACATTACCAAAAGAAGATGAATTAGTATCTACAATTAGTGATTTTAAGATGAAATTTCCTGGCGCGTTTGTAGAAAGTATTATTAGTCACGATTGCATCAAGTCAATACCATTAATTAATAAAAATGGGTATGTTGTTTTACCTCATAATTTATATCAGGAATATGATGATGTTGTTAGCGTAGTAAAACATTGTGAAAATTATCCGACATTATTGAGATATTTTGATTTGAAAGAAGTATGTCAATTTATTAAATATGTTAATGATTTGGATTTTATACAAAATAGTTATAAAATCAATAGAAGATTTGCATCTTTGGATGATATTACGATGCAATCCATTAAACAATATTATCTAAAAACACTAGGAAATATTAAGCCTGGAACATGGGGTAGTATTTATATATATTTAAAAAGTACGAGTTCGAAAAGAATCATGCCAAATAATTACATTGATGAAAAAGGGAATAAATTTAAAAAAAGTAATAGTATTGGACCAGGTGTAACACAACTACAAGCAAATAGTTTTAATGTTTTAACTAGAATTAATAGTGAGATGATTCCACCAAATACGCAAAATACCAACAATACAACAAATGATGGTAGTGATCTAGGAAATAGTGCTATTTATATAACCACAAAAGATGCATACACATTAACTGATGGACCTACAATATTTCTTGCAAGTGACGTAGAAAAAGTAGCGAAATTTTATATTCAACAATCTCATATTCCATCAAAAATAATGGAGACAATACTAGAAACTATTCAATATAATAACACTATCAATGAAAAAATTGAACGATTAGAAAAAGACATGGAAGACATGTTGAGTAAAACAGATAAAAACGACCAACAGGATGACGGTAAAGGAAAAAAATCAAAAAATAATAACAATAATAAAAATGATAGAGAGATGGAAAATAATGTAAAAATAAAAACGGTAAAACAAGAATTGGAAATGTTATATTCCATGGTAAAAGTAGTTAATTTTAATGAAACATTTGTACCAAATAAAACCGCGCATTTATCAAAATGGGCGGAAGAAATGGATGGTAAACGATCATTTACTAGCAATATTGACAATGATATTATTGAAAAAATTATGCTTTTAAACAATGTTTCTGATAATTGGAAGATTCTACTATTGATGGGTATTGGTGTTTTTGTAAATCATGAAAATATGAACCAGGACTATGTAGAAATTATGAAAAATTTGGCGGATAAGCAATTGTTGTACCTGATTATAGCATCAAGTGATTATATTTATGGGACAAACTATCAATTTTGTCATGGTTATTTAAGTAAGGATATGAAATTGACACAGGAAAAAATTATACAAGCATTGGGTCGTATTGGTAGAAATAATATACAACAGGATTATTCGATTCGATTCAGAGACAATGAACAAATATTAAAGTTGTTTAATGCAGAAATTGAGAAACCAGAAATAAAAAATATGAATAAATTGTTTTGTAGTTTGTAGGGATTTTGATTTATTATATGTTTTACATGTTTATAAAAATACTAACAATAATATTATTACAATAATAACAACAAGACATATCCAAAATGTTTGTTTTTTTTCACGTTGATAAGCTGGAGAATTCATGTCTGTATTTGTCATTTTGGGGTTTAATTGATATAAATTTCATATTATTCATATCAATTTTTTTAGTAATTTTACTCTTTGTATTTGTAATAATACATATTATCCACCGCGAAGGCGCAATACTAAATGCAAGGTTGATTCCTTTTGAATGTTATAATCTGATAATGTACGACCATCTTCTAGTTGTTTTCCAGCAAAAATGAGACGTTGCTGGTCAGGTGGAATGCCTTCCTTAGATTGAATTTTATCTTTAACATTTTCGATTGTATCTGTTGGTTCTACCTCTAGTGTAATAGTTTTTCCTGTGAGTGTCTTTACAAATATTTGCATTTATTATGGTTTGGTAGTGTCTAGTGTGATGTTATGTATATATACATATTATCAATAAAAAGTTTTTATATATTTATCCTAAAATATATAAAATCGGTCGGGTTATAAAGCCCTCTCCGAGAATTGAACTCGGGACCTCCAGTTTACAAGACTGGTGCTCTACGACTAAGCTAAGAGGGCGTGATCACTGTGTGATATATTAATATAATATTGTTTTTTTTATTTTTTTACGCGTGAGGGTGGAGGGTGGGTTATTTTTTATAATAATATTGCTAATTTTTCTCCTAATTCTTTGTAATAATAACCATTGTACGGTATATTTTTATTCAATGCTTTTGTCAATGTTTTATCACTCATAGAGAGATTTTTTATACAATCATATTTACATGAGAATTCTTTTACTAAATTGCCTTCTAAATCATATTGTCCTAGACCATTTTTATATAATAAAGGAAGACCGTTAATATTTTCGAAATTATTTTTAAGACCTTCATCACACTCGTCATATAATTGATAGTAATGACCATTTGCAATAGTATTTTTTTTGACATGATTATCTAACGCTGATATAGAATCATAGCCATTTAATTTTGCAGCAGTTTTTCTATCCAGATAGACGTTTAGTATTAGATTTTTCTCTATATTTAATTTTGCAATATAACCTAGATTCTGAATTTTAGTTTTTTTAGTTGGTTCAATATTTGTTATAATGTTTGGGTCTAGATTTCTCTCTACAAGTAGCCATCTAAATCCACAATAAACAGTATTATCTGCTATTGCTTTGTTTATACTAGGTCGTTTTATATTTTTATTTTCTTTCATTGCATCACTAACAGTTTCATAAACTTTTATCAATTGTAAAGTATCTGGGTGAATTTTTTGTAATCTAGGTCCGAGAGTAGGGACCTGAATGTTGAAATTGGTAACAGTTTTTGTTTGTGATTGCGTTGAATTAACTTTATCAAGGATTTCTTTGTTTATTTTCTCAAGATTATCTATTTTGTTAGATAATGTTTTTATTGTTTGCATAAATTCGGTAATCAATTCATTATTTATATTAGTTTGATTACCTTGGGTTTGATTGCTTTGAATTTGATATTTTAATAATTCATTTTCTTTCAATAATTCACCAATTGAATAATTGTAATTTTTTATATTTTTATTTATAATATTTAAAATAATTTGATACGTTAAGTCTTTTCCAATTAAAAATAGTTCGTGTTCGTGTTCATGACCAATTAAATCAGTAACTTTATTTATTCTAATATTATCGTGATGATGTAAAAATTGCTCAAAATTATAACTTTTATCTACAGAAAAACAATTTAATAATAAACATTCATCATATTTTGTTTTATGTCCATTATATCTATCTTGAATTCCTTTGGTACTATGACCTATTTTAATGATATACTCGCCATTTGTAAATGTTTTCACTCTTATAATATAAATTAATGATCCAGTATTAGTATACTCATTTAACAAAACACTTTCTTTTTGTTTTATGAGTTTTTCTTCCATTTCTTTATTTTTGACGTCTTCTATTTGTGTTAATTCTAAATTTTTCTTTTCTATTTCTTTTTGTAAATCATATACACCATTTACTCTAATTTCTTTGATAATTTCACATACCCAATTTTGAAATTTTTCAGCAATTGGTTTTCTGGATTTAAATAAAATTTTATATAATCCTTTTTCAGTTAAAAATGTTACCTGCTGTGTGCCACCAAGGGTGTCCATACTATGGACAACCTTTTCACTTTTATCAAAATTTTGAATTGTTGATCTAATATTAGCAATTTCTAATATTTCTGCTATATCATTAGCTCGAAACAATGGGTCTTGATAAGATCCTTTTATAATTATTTCAGTGTGTAAATTATTATCATTAAATGCCTTTACTACTTCCATAGGATGTATATATATAAAATACATCCTTTATTTAAGTTGTTTTATGCAAAATATAATTATAATTGCTTTTCCAGTTGCAAAAGCAAATATAAATTGCTTTAATAATTAAAAAGCATATTTAATTATTAAAGTTTATTTAATTTTATTTTTATTAAAATAATATAAAAATATTGACACGATAAATCGTAACAATCCAACTTAATTGGATATATATCAATTTATCATAAACTTTTTATTTTCCTCCCGAATCTTCGGGAGCAAAAAATATTGCTTATGTTGTAAAATAAGCAATATTCTATTTAAATAATATGAATATTTATTTTAATTTTATGAAAATAATATAAAAATATTGAGACGATAAATCGTAACAAACCGCTCAATTGGAATATGCTAAACCGCCCATGCCTGACATAATTCTTAATACATTATAATTGGTGGCATAAACCCTAACCTTGGCAGTCTTGGTACCTTCAACGGTGGCGTTGGAAAGTACTAGTTGAAGGGTAGCGTTATCAATTCTGGAGAAGTTACATGTGCCACTTGGTTGATGCTCTTCTGGGCGAAGGGCAAATGAGTAAACATTGATACCAGTATCTGGGTTTCTGGTGTGAGCTTGGTATGGTTGGACAACGTCGAAGTATGAACCTTCACGCTCAGAGAAACGATCTTGACCGTTAAGTTGAAGCTTAGCGGTGACGACTGGGTTTTGACCCCAACAGTGCATGTCTAGGGAGGTCTCTGTAAGAACGAATGTTCCGGCATCAGAGACAGTTGAGCCCATTGAGTGGTTAGGATCAAGATCTTGGATAGCTGTTAGACTGGCTAATGAGTTGGCAGCGGCAGCAGCAGCAGCGGCGGCAGCATTTAATGGAACACGGTCGCCACCAAGGTTTGGCTCATTGTATGGGTTGGAAGGACCGTGCCAGTAGCCTGAGAAACCATCAGGGATGTAAGCATCCATGGCACCAGCGTCTTGGAATAGACCACGAGCATCAATGAAACCGGTTTGGTTACCGACTTCAGCTGGGCCACCAAAAGCATGGACAGCGTTTGGAAGAGCATCAACAGCATCAGTATAATTGAATGGTTGAGCACCAAGGACCTTGAATAGAAGGGCATCACAGACAAGGGATGAACAGTAATCAACGTTTTGATCAGGTTGAACAACCCAGATTAATTCCTTAACAGGGTGGTTGAAGTTAAGCTTGATCTTGTTGGATGATGAACCGACTGATTCATCACCAGTGAATTGAAGCTGTGTGATAAGGTACTCGTGAGGGTTTTGTGCCATTCTTCTACGCTCATCAGTATCAAGGAAGACGTAATCAACGTAAAGGGAAGCAGCAACAATCGATTGATTGTAGGCAATTGTGGCAGGGACTGGACGACCAGGAGCATATTGATTGGCTGGTGTTGGCTTTGTGTCTGGAGGAGCACATGAAAGGGTTGTAACAGCCCATAGACACTCGTCAATAGGACGGATATCTAGGTTAATTTTAACTTCGTGGTATTGAAGAGCGATTAAAGGAAGAGCTAGACCAGGGTTGGTACAGAACCAAAATTGAAGTGGAATGTAAAGAGTTGTTTCTGGAAGAGCGTTTCTTGGAGCACAAACTTGACGTGGTGCTAATGAGTCACATGGACCATCAACATCAGCGAAGGATGGATCAGTGATGAATGTAAGTTGGGTTGTGTTACCAACCATTTGGAAATAACCACGTTGTTGTTCAGCGGACATGGTTAGTTGATTCCAGATGTGCATCCAGTCACCATATTGACGATCAATTCTTTGACCACCAATTTCGACTTCAACTTGAGCAATAAGTTGTTCACCAGGGAAGTCTAACCAACGGGCATAGACACCAGCACCTTCACCTGTAAGGTAGGCACCAACACCCATAAGTTGGTTGATTTCAGGAAGTGTTACTTGTAAATAGGTACGGTAAGCAAGATCACCGTTTCTACTGATAACACATTGGACACGACGACCGAAATCGGCTTGACCGTTGAATGTTTGCTCGATGGATTCAATAGCAAAGTTGGTATAACGTCTGTAAGTTACTTTCCAGAAAGTGATTTGTGGATTACCTGTTAGGTAAACATCTTGAGCGCCGTAGGCGACTAGTTGCATAAGACCTCCTCCCATTTTTATACTATTCCTAAAGAAAAAAAAATTATGGAATTTAATTTAATTAATTAATTAAATTCATAATTATTATTTTTGATTAACAATGCTAATTATTTATTATAGCATAATACAATGTTATGATAAATGCAATACAATTAAGAGGTCATTCTAAAAATATTAATTGGTATAAAATAGCTAGTATCTCATAATTTCAATATACAAACGAATATACTACAATATACTACAATATACTACAATATATTATTTTACGTAATTGTGAATTAAATAATTCATAACAATATTTATTATATTATTATTTGATAGACGATTTCAACATGCCATCGTTTAAACCTAAACTAGAGAAAAAAATATTCATAGATAAAAAAATATCAACAACACTGGATGGGAAACATAGTGAATTTGTAGATCAATTTCAATATGATGAAGAAAATACAATACCTGAAATGAAAAATGAAAAATTAAAATTACAAGAAAAATTAGCAAGTTTACAAAAACACAACAATGATTCAGAATTATTAATTGAAGAAATAATGGATACAAAAGATAAAATTAAAGAAATACAAAATAATATTAAAAAAATAAAGGATAAAAGAAAGAAATATTATTTGGATAATTCTAAATATATATTTGATTATTTTGAAAATAAAAAAAGTATATCAAATGATATTTATTCGATTGGAAACATTTGTGCTAATAGTGGTAGTGGTAGCGGTAGCGGTAGTGATATAAACATTGGAATTGATGAAAGTATCACCAATAGTAACAAACATAATTGTGGGATGATTATAACAGAAAAAACGAAAAAACTGGAAAATTTCTTTAAAATTAAAAATAGTGACAATGTTACAATTGAAAATAAAAATAGCAATATTGTAAAAAAATACTTGAGTAATATTGATGATTCATTTATTGATGTTAATAATTTTGTCAACAATTCTGATATTTGTAAATTTTGTTATAAAGGCGAGTTAATACCCCTTGATGATGAAGGGATTTTAATATGCAATGTTTGTTTTAAAAATGTTCCTTATTTAATAGAAAATGAAAAGCCATCTTATAAAGAACCTCCTAAAGAAGTATGTTTTTATGCATATAAAAGAATCAATCATTTTAAAGAAATAATTGCGCAATTTCAAGGGAAAGAAACTACTCAAATCCCACCTGAAGTTATTGAAAATATTAAACATCAAATTAAAAAAGAGCGCATTAAGATAACACAAATTACAAATGCAAAAACAAAAGAAATTTTGAAAAAACTGGGCTATAATAAATATTACGAACATATACCTTTTATTAAAGACAAATTAGGCATTAAACCTCCTGTTATGTCTCCTGAGTTGGAAGATAAATTGTTCAATTTGTTTATGGAATTACAGGCTCCTTATTCTAAATTTTGTCCCGATGACCGAGTTAATTTTCTAAATTATTACTATACTGCATATAAACTTTGTGAATTATTAAAAGAAAATCAATATTTGGAGCATTTTCCAATGTTGAAGGATAGAGAGAAAAGGATCGAGCAAGATAATATTTGGAAAAAAATTTGTGAGGAACTCGATTGGGAATTCATAACAACGATTTGATAATAATATAATTTATATAATTAGAATTTTTTATTATACACATGTTAGTTTTTAATTTTTTTATTATGTAATTCATAATCATTCCACCAATTAAATAATCTTTTTTCCCTTTCAAATCTATTTAAATTATAATTATTAGTTTGGCCCTGTCCATCTCCACGAATCATTTTTACATTTCTATAATATTCAAGGGACATATGTTGATAATGATTAATATGTAAGTTTTGACTTGATATATTATATAAATTAATATTAGGTGCTTCTGAAAAATCTGAAAAATACAAACCATCATTTATGTTTAATTCTGGACAATGAATTTCTAATCTTTTTAGATTTTGAGTTTTAATTAAAGTTTTACAATGACCTCTCCAATTATTTTCACGTACTCTTTCTTTGTAGAAATTTGCTTCTTCATACATTGTGAAAGAAGAAACTATAGATGATGGTTGCTTTATAATATTATTGCTTCCGAAATTTTTCCAGGGTAATATTATTTTTTCAATATTATCTGGTATATTATTTACGTAATCGAATATCGTTTTATATTCGTTTCTACTGTAAATGTATTCATCCATATCACAAATAATTGTCCATTCACTCTCATTTTTAACTAAATCTAAAAAATATTTATTCATTAATACATTTTGTGTAGTTTCAGGATGACGATAACTATCTACGACAAGAGTAATTTTTTCAATATATTTATTTAATATATCTAAATAATTATCAGTACTACCATTATCTATTAAATAAAAATGTTGAATTCCTTCAGAAATATTATGTTGCATCCATTCATCCATTATCATGCTTTCATTTTTAAACTGAGAAATCACTGAAATTTTATATTTATATTCCATATTATTTCTTAATATCACACAATAATATTATTTTACATAATATTAAAAGTTAAAAATGCATATTTTCTTATAAAATCATTATTTTTAGATTTTATAAAAATGTTTTTGCATTTATTTATATTATGACTACTATAATTCAGTTTTATTTTTCTTTTTATCGTAAATCCAAATATCATATTTATATCCTAAACTACTTGCTGCATTTTTCTTTTCTAACACATTATTTTTCTCTTGATTTGTCCATGTTGATTTTACTTCTACACATCGATTTTGTGATTTAATGTAAATATCAACATAATGTCTATGTTTTTTATTGTTTATGTCGTTATACCAAATTTCAGGAACTAGTTTTCTATCGGTAATTATATCTTCCTCATTTATTTTTTCAACGAATAAAAGCTCATCTAGTGCAAAATTTTCATAACCTTGATATGTTATTACCTTTCCAGATGGTAAAGTATAAGTCTTTTTATTATATGAACACTGTAACATATATTCAGCTATTTCTGCATTTTGTGAATGGTGCAAAACTCCATATTTTTCTAAATTGGTTTGTATTATTTTTTTCTTGATATCTATATTGTTTAATGGATACTTACTGCCATATTTTATCATATTAGTTGCATAAGTTTTATTCTTTATTTCAATATTTTGTTGTGGATTTTCGACTCCATATTTTTGTAAATTAGTATGTTTTATTTTATTTCGTATTTCGTTATTTTGTAGTGGATATTCAGTTCCATATTTTTCAATACTTTTCTCACGTTTTTGTAATTTGATACTTTCTAATTGAGAATTATGTTCTACACCATATTTATTTTTTATACTTTGTTTTAGTTTATCCTTAAATTCTTGTAATTTCATAACATTATCAACATCATATTTTTTTAAATTTGTTTCTAAAATTTTTGTCCTACCATTTTCTTTACTGCAATTTTCACAATATCCATTTATTTTTACTAGTTGTCTAAATGGTTTACTAAAAATATTTTCGCAATTGCAATTTTTACAAATTCCTTCAATTATAGTATCTCTATTTACTAATTTATTTGAATAATCATATGCTAATAATATGTTATTTTCGTTACAAAAATTATCTAATACATTTATATCATACTTAACTTTTGAATTATGTATTTTGATACTAGCGATATTAGCCATACAACTTATACAATATGCACCAGTTTTTACTAATTGTCTAAAATTTTTACAGAATGTATTTTTACATTCATTAAAAATACATTTTCCTTCAATGAAACTTTCTCGTTTCACATTATCATATGTTTGTAATAAAGTTATGTCGTTGTTTTTGCAATATTCAATAAGATTTTCACGGTTATATCTCATTTTTGTTATATTATGGTGTTACTATATGTTTATATTAATTTTATAAAATCAATTTTATTAGATTTTATAAAAATATATTATATTCTCTTACCATTTATGCAGTTATAATCCCCCAGGAAACCCGACTAAATTACTTCCAATTCCAAAGCCAGCTCCTGTCCTAGCAGTAACTCCAATAACTGGAACATATGTATCTAGGATACTGAATGTTGCAGCGGCAGTTAAAGCAATCATAAGGATCTCTTCAATGTTCAATGAACGTTTTGGGATGGCATAGGCAGCAATAGCAACCATAAAACCTTCAACAAGATATTTGATTATTCGTTTAATTAATTCGTTGACGTCAAACATAGCACTCATTATATTAATTAATTAGAAAAAAAATAAATGATATTAAAATTATTATTTATATAATAAAACTTAAACATATTAAACATATTAATAATATTATTAGAATAGAATAATGGTTAAATCAACTACAACTACACCAACAACAAAACAAACAAACTCAAAAAAATCAACTGCATCTCAAAAACAAGAGCCTTCTTTTGAGAGAAAGTTAAATAGTGACGGTTCTGTAAATGCTAAATATGTAGATTTATTAGAAGAAGATAAACCAATTGCTGGGCAAAAATTTGTATGTGTTTCTTTCGTTTCTCCTGAAAAAATATTAAAACAAAAAGACGCTTTTTTCTTCGAGGAATTCCTAAAGAAGTGGGAAATTAATAAATCTATGGAAAAATTTGCTCAATTTTTGAATTTTGTATCGTTCAAATATAATCTTCTTTTTGATGATGTTATGAAAGACTTTGAAGAATTTGTTAAGGAAGAAAAGGTTGCTTTAACTCAATATACTATTGACGATGATTACAAGACATTTTTAGATAAGAATGAAGATGATTTAGAGAAGTCATTTGGAATTAAATACAATTTTCAAACTGCTACACGTGGATTAAAGGTAAGAGGCATATATCCTTCTATGGAAGAAGCAGAATTAAGATGTAAAATGTTGAGAGAAGTAGATCCAAATCATGATGTATTTGTTGGACCAGTAGGTATGTGGATGCCATGGGATCCAGAGGCATACAAAACAGGTCGTGTTGAATATATGGAAGAAGAACTCAACAAACTCATGAGTGAAAAGGTGAAAAATGAAACCAATGCTAAAACAGCGTTCGAACAAAGATTGAAGGAGACAAAGCAGAAAGCTATTGAAGAAAATATTAAAAACGCTGAAAAATCAGGTAATGCATTGACACAAACAATTGATGATGCAGGTAATTTAGTCGGTATTGCTAATATGAATACACAAGAAAGTGTTTTAGCAGAAAAGGCTGAGAAAGAGGAAATTTCTGTTTCTGATATCAGAAGTGAATTGTTTGAAAGTGAAAATGTTGTTATTGGTAAAAGTGACAACGGTCAAAGTTTATTGGTAAGCGGACCTTTTGCTAATAAATAAACGGTAAATAATGCCAAAACTATAATTCGATAAATAAAAAATAGTAATTCGATAAATAAATATAAATAGATATATTTATTTATAGTATATATCACGAGACATAAAAATGACAATTGTAAATGGAATAGAAATCGATAATATTCATTATAAACAAAATGATATCAAACATGCTATTAAAAATAACGATCCTATAGAAGAAAAATTAAATGTTATTATTGTAGTATCTAATCCATGTTTGTACGCACGTAGATATCGTTTGTTGAACGAGTTTGTAAATCGTTTTGAAAACGAAGAAGAACACGTTAATCTTTATGTTGTTGAAATGGTTTATGGGAAACAACGTTTTTATGTAACAAAAAAAACAAACTCCAACCATCTACAAATAAGAACACAAACACCTTTATGGCATAAAGAAAATATGGTTAATTTAGCAGTAAAACATTTATTGCCTAAAAATTACAAGGCTTTTGCATGGATTGATGCCGATGTGGAATTCGATAGTTCTTCATGGGCATTGGATACATTGAAAATTTTAAATGGTTGCAAAGATGTGGTTCAAATTTTCAGCCATTGTGTTGATATGGCGAAAGACGAATCTTCATTAAATATATTTAATAGTTTTGGTTATAGTTTTTCAAAAAATAAAAAATATAAAACAAATCATTCTGATTTTTGGCATCCTGGGTATGCGTGGGCAATCACCCGAAGAGCGTATGAATCTATTGGAGGAATATATGATAAGGGTGTTTTAGGATCAGGTGATAAAATATTTGCCCTTTCTTTGATTAACAAATCTGAAAAAATGAATCACGATAATTATCACGAAGATTATAATAATAGTATGACAGAATACCAGAAAAAAGCGAAACTATTGCGTTTAGGATATATACCGGGTGTTATAAGACATTATTTTCATGGATCAAAAAAGAATAGACAATATACAGAGAGATGGCAAATATTAATGGATCATCACTTCTCTCCAGCTCTTGATATAACATACGATGAATACGGTGTTTTGGTACCTACAGAAAAGATGAGTGAAGAGTTTAAAGCGGACATATTGAATTATTTTATAGAGAGAAAAGAGGATGATTAACTAGCATGTGCACCGGATATGGGTTGGAATATTAGGAGTTTTACATGAAACATAATTACCGCATTTTTTGCATAAATCAATTACATTACTCATCGAAAAATAAAATGTGTTTTCTAGTGGGTTGTATTTTTGTATGGTATAGATAACGGTAGCGTAGTCTAAGTTATATTGTGTTTCTTCGTCTTCATCGTCAAAATAATCGATAAAAAGTTGTTCGTTATTAATAACGTGTTCGTTTATAATATCGCAAATATCGACTTTGTATCTGATGATATTACATAGTATTTGATACGAAATTGTATCATAAAAACAATAACTTTTTATGATATCGCACAATTCTTTAGGTAAATCAGGTGTTTTGGGGTTTGATGGATTTGAGGTGGGTATATTGGTTATGGGTGTGTTGTTGAATTGATTGATAAGAAATTGTTTGTATATGGATGTTCGATCTATTAATAATGACATAATGATTGTTTAGTATGTTGGGTATTGGGTATTGGGTGTTGGGTTGTAATATGTATTATCTTTGTAAATTATTTATATGTTTATAATAAATATATAAATATAATGCCGTCAGTACCAGG
>Ga0209550_10000139_pt1 | contig 60090 bp, 45 predicted proteins | sample LauGreSuBDMM15SN_2_FD_187567 | JGI IMG/M metagenome (GOLD analysis project Ga0209550, IMG submission 187567) | Freshwater lake microbial communities from Lake Michigan, USA - Su13.BD.MM15.SN (SPAdes) (version 5) | ecosystem: Environmental > Aquatic > Freshwater > Lake | place: Lake Michigan... | reverse complement strand
AAGCTGCCGGTGGTGAACTCGGAAACACCCGTGGAGTTATTGTAGGGCAGGCTCTGCATGAACTCGCCGAACGTGGCATAGCCTTTTTCCTCGATCGCCGCGGCCGTGAAGGTGACGACCGGCGAAGCCGTCTCGTAGTCGAGCCGCCTGACGCGGGAACCGGTGACCTCGAAGGCCTCGAGTGTTTTGGGCGCGGTGGGATCTTGGACGTCATCTGTCTTTTTGACATCTTGGGCGGCGATCACGCCGAGCGAAAGTGCGGCGAAGAATCCGAGGCGGACGGCCGCCAAGGCGGTGGGAATACGTGTGTCGTTCATAGGTGGTCGGCTGCCGATGGGTTTCCAGCGGCCAAAGGTGTGGTCTCAGATGGCTAAGCGCTTGCCATGCCAGAGTCGCGTCCGACGCGTGGCAAGGGCGATTCGGCGAGGTAGGCAAAACGGAGGGAAACGGAGAGGCGCAGGCACAAAAAAGGCGGCCGGACTTTTCCGACCGCCTGTGGGGGGAGCGGGAATGATCTCCCGAGGATTTCGGACGTTACAGCGACTTGCGCAGCGCGACGAAGACGAAGCGACCCTGCGGACGACCGACGAAGGATTGATCGTAGCCAACGCTGCTCCGGTAGAGGGGAGGCTCTTTGCCCAGTGCGTTGTCGATGCCTACTGTCACTCGGGTGTTGTTCAAGAGCGGGAACAGGCCGGCAGGGAAATCATAGCCGTAGTTCGCACTGACGGAGTAGTAGGGATCGACCTCGAAGCCATCAAGCGGGTAGCTGCCGTATGAAGGAATGTAATTCACGGCCACCGAGGCGTTGTGCTCCTTGCGATTCCAGCCGAGGTTGGCCTGACCACGCCAGCGAGGGAAGCCGTCGCGGCCGGCGTTCTGTGCCGGGTTCACAGTGCGGGTGAAGCCACGGAACTTTGTGTAGGACACCGTGGCGCGCGACACGAAGCGGCCGTAGTTCACTGTGCGCTTGTCGTAGGTGAGATCGAAGTCGTAACCCTCGACCTTTTGGAAGGCCAGATTCACAACGCGATCCAAGATCGCGACGATGCGACCCGGGACGGTGATCGTCGCGCCAGGGGCGAGCGGAGTGGTCGCATTGTTCGGGCCGGACAGAATGTTGATCGGATTCGCCGTCCGGTTGGTGAAGGTCTCGGAGCCCGGATCGCGGACCACGAGATCGGCCGTGCCGCCACCGACTTCGTTTTGCCGGATGTAGCCGGTGCCGGTCGTGGTGATGATGTTCGTCTGTTCGATATGGAAGAATTGCGAGCCGAACGACAGGCCCTTGAGCGCCTTCACGGGAACATCGTAAACAAAACCGTAGCTATAAATTTTGGCCGTCTCAGGCAGCAGGTCTGGATTGCCACCTTGGCGGACAAGACGCTGCGTAGTCGAACCATCGAAGGGGTCGCCGGTCAGCGCTTGCGGGCGACGGAGGTCGGACAGGCCGCTGGGCAGAGATTGGGACTCGCCACCGAAGAGCTGCGGCAGTGTCGGCGCGCGGAAAGCGCGGGTCATCGAACCGCGAAGGACGAGGTCCTTGATCGGCTGGTAGCGGAGACCAAAATACGGTTTCACCCCAGAGCTGTAGCCTTCGCTAAAAGTTTCGTGGCGGGCGGCGACGCTGAGGTCGGCCTTGCGACGGAGGAAGCCGCTGTCGGGTTTAAACAGCGGCACGCGCACTTCAGCTGCGATCGACTTGACGGTACGCCGGGCCTGGGTCGGATCGGACAAGCGGACTTGGCCAATGATATCGTTCAACTTTACGGAGATGTCGTCGTTGGCGACATTGAACTTCTCCTTGCGCCATTCCGTGTAAACCGCACCGCCAACGGCACCGGTGGGGAGATTGAACAAGTCACCCGACACCTTGAGGTCGGCGAGGTCGAGCGAGGCACTCCCAGCTTTTTGGGTTTTCACCCGAATATCGTCGAGCGTGCTCTGCGGCACCTTGTAGCCGGAGCCACCAAAGATATTCAACGCGTCCGGGGTGTTTTTGGCCAGCGAGGCGCGGAGGCGACTTTCACTGATGGCATTGGTGGTGACATCGGTCGCCTCGTCGTTGCCGTAGAGATAAGCGAAATCCCAATCAAATCGGTCCAGCACGGTGCCCTTGGCTCCGAGCAATATGGAGTAGGTATTGTTGGTGATGTCCGCTTGGCGCGCTCCAATATCCACCGGACGGTAGTCAAAGGAGACATCGACGCCGAAGGGATTCCAATAGTTCGTCTTGGGCACGAGGATACCGTTGTCCGATGCTGTCGAAATGGGCGACGGGGCCAGCTCAATATGCGACTTGTTTTGTTGGTAGGACAGCGCCGTATAGAGATTGATGTTCTTCGTCAGATCATAACTGAACGTGGAATTGAACCCGAGGCGCTTGGTTTCCGGCGTGAGCCAGACGAAGTCTTGGAAATTGTAGAGGTTGGACGGCGTCGTGACACCGGACGTCAGCCGCTGCGCCTCAAACGAGGCGGCGGCCGCAGCGTTGAATTGACCGTTGGTCGGGTTCCGAGGAGCGCTAGTGAAGTTCGGCGTCGCGGAGGCGAGCGTGCCGGCGGCGGCCCCACCGGTGCCGGGTAGGCGGGTGATTACGGCACCGGCCGCGAGTCCGGCGATATTGACCCCGTTCTGCCCGTTGATCTGGCCAGATGCGAGACCGGCGAGAGCAATGCGGGCTTGCGGACCGGTCCCGGAGCGTTGATCGAAATAGCCCACGGGAATGACCGCCGGGTCGCCGTATTTCGCGTCCTTGGAGAGATAGCGCGCGGTCAGATCGGCATTGTTGGAGAAGGTGGTGTCCTTGGCGGTCAGAGCCGCCCGGTCAAAATAGGTCACCCCGACCGTCGCGCTGCCTTTGCCCGAGGCAGCCCCGGCGAAGAGCGAGTAGTTCTTTTCGGCGACGTCGGTTTTGAACGAATTGCCGTAAGAGGTCGTGACTTCCGCGCCGTTGAAATCTTTGCGCAGAATGATGTTCACCACACCTGCGGTGGCGTCGGCGCCGTAGACAGCGGAGGCGCCGTCCTTCAGCACTTCGACGCGCTCGACCATGGCCACCGGGAAACGGTTCAGGTCGACAAACGTGGTGCCACCGGAGGGATTGCCGGTCAGCACGGTGCGGCGGCCATTCACGATCACGAGCGTGTTGTTCGCGCCGAGATTGCGCAGACTGAGCGCAGTCGAGCCACGAACCGCGGCGGTGGTGCCGCCCTCGTTGATGCCGATGGAGCTGGACTCGGGGAGGTCGCGCAGGAGCTCCGTGAGATTGGTGCGACCGCTCGACTCGATGTCGGCGCGGGTGATGATCTTGACTGGGGAGGGACCTTCGAGGTCGACAGCTGCAATACGCGAACCCGTGACTTCGAATTTTTCGAGTTTCTGGGTATCGTCGGCTTTTTTCTTATCATCGGTCTTCTTCACCTCTTGCGCGGCGAGAACGCCGACGCAGAACAAGGAAGAGAGACCGAAACGGGCAGCCGCAAGTGCGGCCGTCAGGAGCGGTTTGTTCATGGTGTTGGGTTGTAGGGGCATGTGTTCTAGGGTCACTGTCGGCGGAAGTGCCGGCAGATTTCTTGACCTTGATGACATATTTGGCGCACGAACGTAACGCAAAGCTGAATTCAGGCAACCGCGGAGCCGGAATTGACTCTCCGCAGCAACGCTCCTCAGTGCTCATTTACCACCACATGAAAACAACGTTGCCCCGCCTGCTTGCAGTGATTGCCGGCTTGTTCGTCACCGGTGCCCACGCCCAACCCCCGCCGCCCACCCGTCCGGAGACGATGTTCGCCGATCCGGACATGCAGACCGTGAAAATCTCGCCGACCGGTCGCTACCTCACGTGGCTGGCCCCGAAAAACAAGCGGATGAACCTCGCGATCCAGGATCGTGAGACGAAGCAGGTCCGTTGGCTCACGAACATGAAGGAGGAGAACGTCGTGAACTACGTGTGGGCCAAAAAGGATCGGCTGCTCTTCGTCCAACAATTCGCCGGCCGGGAGCAGTTCGGGCTGTTTGCGTGCGATCCGGATGGGGCAAATTTTGTCGTGATCAATCCCCTCGAGCGGGTCGAAGCCGATGCCGACGGCCGCGGCGTCGAGAGCGCGCCCGGCAGCGAGCGCGATCTGCCCAAGTCCCTCATCAGCCTCCTCCCCAAAGACCCGGACCACATCCTCATGGACCGCAGTCGCGGCCGCTCAGGGCTCGCGGACGTGATCAAGGTCAACATCCGCAACGGCAAGGAGACGATCGAGGAGCGCAACTACATCAACGCCCGCGCGTGGATCGCCGACGCCAACGGCGTGCTCCGCGTCGCGATTTGCACGGATCTCGAAGAGCCGATCCGCGTGAAATACCGCCAGGACGCGAAAAGCGAATGGCGCACCCTCGGCGAATTCAGCAAGGACCTCTCGCTGATTCAAGGCGAAGCCTCCCCGGTCGAGAAACATTGGCGCCCGAGCGTCTTTGCGAAGGACAACCGCACGCTCTACGTGAAGTCCTTCATGGACCACGACAAGTCCGCCATCCGGACCCTCGATCCGGAGACCGGCGAATGGGGCCCCGTGCTCTTCACTCATCCGCGCGTCGAACCGGGCGACCGCCTCGCCAACTACGTGTTGCGGACCGGTGGCTTGAACTCGCGCGCCGCGCCAGACGGCTTGATTTTTAACTCTGCCGGCGAACTCGGCGGCGTTGCCTACACCGATGAGTATCCGGAAGTGCAGTGGCTCGACCCCAAGCTGGCCAAACTCGCCAAAGACATCGACGGGGCCCTCCGCGGCACCCGTAATGGTATTATCAGCACGACGAGCGATGGTTCACTGATGGTCGTGCGCGCCGCGAGCGACCGCGATCCCGGCACGTTTTACCTCTACGACGCCGCCAAACAAGAGCTGAGCGAGCTTGGCCGCGCCCGCAAGGACATCGACCCGAAGGTGCTGTCTGAGATGCGTCCGGTCCGGTTCAAGGCCCGCGACGGCTGGGAAATCCCCGGCTATCTCACGATCCCCATCGGTCGGCCCACGACCAAAATGCCGATGCTGGTCGTGCCCCACGGCGGCCCCTACGGCCCACGCGACGTCTGGGGCTACAGCGACGATGTGCAGTTCTTCGCGAGCCGGGGTTACGCGGTATTGCAGATCAACTACCGCGGCAGCGGCGGCTACGGCCTCGAATTCCAACTCGGCGGCTACAAGGGCTACGGCCGCAAAATGCAGGACGATCTGACCGACGGCGTAAAGTGGTGCATCGAGCAAGGCCTCGCCGATCCCGCGCGCGTAGGCATCTACGGTGCTAGTTATGGCGGCTACGCGGTCCTCGCCGGCCTTACGTTCACGCCCGAACTCTACGCGTGCGGCGTCAACTATGTGGGCGTGGCCGATATCGAGAGCCGGGGCATCCCACGGAGTTTTGTCGGACCGCGCGTCATCCGGGAAAGCCTCGCCATCCGCAATGTCGATCCGGTGAAAGAAGCCGACATCATCCGGGCCACCAACCCTGTGGCGCACGTGCAGAACATTCGCGCGCCGCTCTTCTCGGCCTACGGCAAGAACGACCCCCGCGTGCAGTTCGACCAATGGCAAATGCTCGAGTCGCGCCTCAAGCAGTACGGCAAGACCTACGAAATCATGGTCGCGGAAAACGAGGGCCACGGCTTCCGAAAGTTGGAAAACAAGCTCGAGTATTTCCGCCGCGTGGAAGCGTTTCTGGAGACAAACATGAACGTGCCCGAGGGCCGCGTGAAGGTGGGCCCCGCCGTCGTGGTGCCATCGGCGAAGAAGTCGGAGTGAGCCGGATCGTGTGCCGGTCGGGCTCGGGGATTTGGTCCGGACTCACCCACACGTGGTCGTCGCACCAACGACGCCGCGCCCACCCGCGCCGCAGTTCGCAATCGCCCCCCACGAGACCGGATCCTTCCGGTACCGGTTTGAGGGAGCTCGGCAATCACCTCGGTTTGACCGTCGTGGAATTTGCGAAACACGCGGCTCTGTCTGGCGAGTCGTGACACCAACGTCTGGTCGGTTTTGGACTTTGGTTGGCCGTCCGCTTGCGGACGCTCGGAGCGCCTGCGAGCAGGCGTCCTAATGAACCTAAGAAGGGCAGTTTAAACGCGCAGAGCGCGGAGGACCGCGGAGCCAGGCAGGAGGAAATGAAGCCTGCGAGCGGCGCACCTTTCTGGTGACACCTCCGCGATGCACCCAAAATAGTTTTCGCCGCTGCGCTCTCGGCGTCCTCCGCCTTTCTCGCCACGCGACTCGCCGGGGCACAAAAAAGGCGCCCGGTCAGGGGCGCCTTGAAATTGACCACGCCCGAGCGCTGAAGCGCCTCACCAACGCGTCAAACGCCCGTGTCCGCGACGAATCGCGATCGAGCTGACGCTTGCGTCGCGCCGCGGATAGCGAAAACAGTGGGCCATGTTCCGCGGCATTCTTCTCCTCGCTCTGCTTTCGGGGACCGGCCGGCTCATGCGCGCCGAATCGGCCACCGGCGGTGCAAGCTCCGTCACGCGCGCCCTCTCCCCCGACGAATTCGCCCGCGCCGGCCTGAACAAGCTCACCGCCGAAGAACTGGACTTTCTCGAGGCAGTCCTCGCCCGGCGCCAGACCCCGGCGCCCTCCAGCAAGGCGGCGCCTACCGCCCCTCCTTCCGCGATCGCCCCACGCGGACTTTCCAAAGAGAAAATCGCCGCCGCGTTCGGGGCCGAGCAGGTGGCGCCAGCCAAGCCGACCAGCGACGGCGACAAACTCCACACGACGATCGAAGGTGCCGTGCAGGAGTTTTCCGGCCGGGCCGTGTTTGTCTTGGGCAACGGCCAGATCTGGCAGCTGCGCACGCCTACCGACGTGTTTCTCCCCAAGAAACTCCTCAATCCCGCAGTTACCCTGATCCGCGGCGCGTTTGGGTACAAGCTGGTGATCGATGCCGCCGACATCGTCCTGTTCGTCAAACGCATCCAATAGCGATCGCTCAGCCGCCGCACCTTTCGCCCCCGACTTGTGCGGTAAGGCATGAGGTGCTTGCAATCGCCCGGTGGGTCGGACCTCTTGGCCGGCCATGAAGGAGCTCCAGGCCATCCTCCGAGTACTGCTCAGCCCCGCTGCCGGTGCCTCGGTCTTGGCCACCCTCGCGACCGTCGAGGGCTCCTCCTATCGCCGCCCCGGAGCGCGACTTCTGCTGACCGCCGATGGTCGACGGCTCGGCTCCATTAGCGGGGGCTGCTTGGAGGAAGACATCGTGGTGCGCGCCCGGAACGTCCTCGCCACCGGAATCGCCGAGTCTGTCGTCTACGACACCACTTCGGAAAACGACCTCGTCTGGGGTGTCGGTCTGGGCTGCCACGGCGTCGTGCGCGTCGTGCTCGAAAAACTGCCGCCGCGTCCCGCCTGGGCCGTCGCTCTCGCGGAGAACTTCGCCGCGCGCCGGCCCGCCCTGCTCGCCGTCACCCACCTCGCCGCCAACGACACGCCACTCGGCACCCGCCTCTCGGGAAAGCAAACCACCGACGCAGGCACGTTTTTCGACCGCATCCGCCCGCCGACTGCCCTCGCGATCTTCGGTGCCGGCGACGACGCCCAACCCCTCGCCCGTCTCGCCCACGAACTCGGTTGGCAGGTCACCGTCGCGGACCCGCGGGCGGCGTTCGCGACCGCGGAACGTTTCCCGGAGGCCCAGACCCTCGCGGTCGCGCCCAGCGGCGACCTCGTCGGTCGCGCGGCCCCCGACGCCGACACCCTCGCTGTCGTCATGACGCACCATTACGTGCACGACGTGCCGCTGCTGCGTGCCCTGCTCCCGCGTCCGTTGGCGTATCTCGGCCTCCTCGGTCCGAAAAAACGCGCCGAACGTATCCTCGCCGATCTCGCGCGCGATGGCCTGGCGATCACGGCTGAAATGCGCGCCCGCCTTCATGCGCCCGTCGGCCTCGACCTCGGGGCCGACTCGCCCGAACAGGTCGCCCTCGCCATCGTGGCCGAGATGCAAGCCGTCCTCGCCCGCCGCGACGCCCGCCCCTTGCGCGAGCGCACCCGCCCCATCCATGACTGAATCACCCGCCCCCCACCGACCCTTTGTCACGTATTACGTGACAAACAGCTCAATCAACCACCCCCGGGCCCCTGGCCGACTTTGTCACGTATTACGTGACAAACGGCGGTGCGGAGGATTCACGCCGTGAGCCGATCCGCGACTAGGGAGCTCGTCACCTTTCGTTTCGCCGCGGTGATCCTCGCCGCCGGTCAGTCGTCGCGCATGGGGACTCCGAAACAACTCCTCGCGCTCGATGGCCAGCCGCTCGTCGTCCGCGCCGTCCACGCCGCCCTCGCGTCTCCCGCTTGGCCGGTCGTCGTCGTGCTCGGCGCCCACGCGGAGAAAATCCGCCCCGTCCTCGCGCACTTGCCCGTGCTCGTCGCGGACAGCCCCGCGTGGGCCGAGGGCATGGCGGCCTCGATCCGCGCCGGTGTGACGACGATCCGCCAGTTCTCCCGCGCGCTCGACGGGGTCGTGATCGCGCTCTGTGATCAGCCCGCGTTCTCCGCCGACACGATCACGCAGCTCGTCGCGGCGCACCACACGTCTGGTCGTAGCATCGTGGCCGCGCATTACTCGGGCCGGCACGGTGCGCCCGCCTTGTTTCTCCGCGAACATTTCGAAACCTTGGTCCACCTCACCGGCGAAGAGGGTGCCCGGACGCTCCTCAACGGCGACCCCGCGCGCGTCGCGTCCGTCGACTTTCCCGCGCTAGCGATCGATCTGGATACGCCGGCTGACGTCGCCGCCCACCGTTCCTCCGTTTCCTGAAATTTTTTTGTATTTTTTACTCATGCGCGGAGCCCTGCGGCCAGTGGCACACTGATCACCCCCTGCGCCGCGCCTCACCGTGGTGCCTGCATCGACCGCGATCCGTGCAAATTCCGCGCACCCGCCAGCGTGGCGCTCGTTACGAGACCGGAGCGCCACCGCCCGCCCCGTCGTGCCGAAAGCGTAGTCTACAACGTGGCCTTCAATTCCGCCGCCCGGGTAATGGCTGTATCCACGTCAGCCGCACGCACCGTAAAGTGCCCCATCTTCCGCGCCACGCGCGGCTCGGCTTTGCCATAAAGATGGAGTTTGGCGTGCGGCTCAGCGAGCACCGCTGACCAGTCGGGCTCACCGACCTGCTTTCCGGCGGCCCATTTCCAAGCGTCGCCGAGAATGTTAACCATGACTGTCGGCTCCCGCACGACGACACTCCCGAGCGGCAGACCACACACGGCGCGGACGTGTTGCTCAAACTGACTCGTCGCACAGCCGTCGAGCGACCAATGTCCGCTATTGTGGGGCCGCGGCGCGAGTTCGTTCACCACGAGCTCGCCCTGCGTCGTTAAGAACAACTCCACGGCAAGCAATCCGACCACGCCCAATGTTTCCGCGATGCGCGCCGCGAGCGCCTCCGCCGCCGTGGCGATCGCCGGGACCACTCGTGCCGGCACAATCGAGAAATCGAGGATGTGGTGCCTGTGGATATTTTCCGCCACAGGGAACGCCCGCGTCTCGCCTGTCGTGCTCCGCGCGACGATGACCGACAGCTCGCACGAGAATTCACACCACGCCTCCACCACGCACCGTCGGCCCCGGAAGATGGCGACTGCCTGCTCCACGTCCGCGGGAGTCGTGAGTTTCATCTGCCCTTTGCCGTCGTATCCAAAATCTGCGGTCTTCACCACGCACGGCAATCCCACCTGCGCCACAGCGGGCGCGATCTCACCGTCGAGCGCCTCGGCGTAGGCCACGTGCGGAAAGCCGTTGGTGCGCAGCCACGCTTTCTCCCGCTGGCGATTCTGCGTCGTGTGCAACACCTCGGCCCGCGGATACAGCGCCACCAGGGGCGCAATCACCGCCAGCGGACCGGCCGGAATGTTCTCAAATTCATACGTGACGACGTCGACCCCCCGCGCGAATTCCCGCAGCGCCTCCGGATCGTCGTAGCTCGCATTCACCTCCCGGTTCGCCACCGCGCCCGCGGGGCACTGGGCTTGCGGTTCGTAAACATGCACGCGATAGCCCAGCGTTTGGGCGGCCTGCGCCAACATGCGCCCGAGTTGCCCGCCGCCGAGGATGCCGATGGTTTTGCCGGGAAGGATCACGGAAGTTTGGCCTTCAATACCTTTGCCGTCTGGTCAGCGCGAAACGTCTTCCACGCCTTGGCGACGGCGGCGTTATCCAGCGCCACGATCGCCGCCGCGAACAGCGCCGCGTTGATCGCGCCCGCCTTGCCGATGGCAAAGGTCGCCACCGGCACGCCGCCGGGCATTTGCACGATGGACAGCAGCGAATCCATGCCCTTGAGCGCGTGCGACTCCACCGGGACCCCGAGCACCGGCAGCGACGTCAGCGACGCCGTCATACCCGGCAAATGCGCGGCGCCACCCGCTCCCGCGATGATTACCTTCAGTCCGCGCTGCTCGGCGCGTTCGGCGTAGCTCACCATGAGTTTTGGAGTGCGGTGCGCGGACACGACCCGTTTCTCAAAGGCAATGCCCAACGCGTCGAGTTGTGCGGCGGCATGCTGCATGGTCTCCCAGTCCGAGGTGCTGCCCATGATAATTCCAACAAGCGGTGTGGCCATGAGCGGAACCAAAATGCCTCCGGCATCCGAAGCAAGTCCGCAGCGTGTCCAGCAAGGGCGTGGCCCCCCCGCTTTCTCGCGTGGCAAACCTGCTCGCCGCCTCCCGCTCGCCTCCCGCTCGCCTCCTGCAACGCCGGCCTCACGCGCATCTCCTCGCGCGGAATTCGCGCAGACTTCGCGCCAACGGTGCCGTCTTCTCCACCTCGGCCGCGATTTTCACTCTGAGCGGACCACGCAGTCTCTCGGGACCGAACCGCCCTTCGGTCCCCAAAATAAGCGGCGTCTCCGACGCGCCTGCCTTCACGTGTTCCGCGAGAAAACGGGGTGAGCAACGAACACGGAGCCACCCCCGCCGGAGGGGACGCCGCCGTGCAGCGCACGCGAAAGGAAATCGCCACCGACCGACTCACCCCCGTTTTCCGCGATGGGAATGGGGGGCGAATCAAAGGGTCCTGAAATCGGGGATGAAATCCTGCACCCGGGCGAAGCTGGCACGGTCGCAGCGTGGCACCAAATGGAAAGCACCGTTTCATAAAAGCTATCAATGAGGTGGTGAAAGCGCGCAGCGCAGTTTTTTCCGGACGTTCGGGTTGCGCAGGAGGGCCGCCGCTCGCCGACGAGCGGCGGGCCCTACGAAATTCAGGAAGCCAGGTGCGCGCGTGATTCGATCGCGCGGGGAAATGGGTTCGACTGGAGATCGTTAATAGCAATAGATTGCTTCTTATCGATTATATCATACAATCTATGCATTCTAATCATGCGCTCCTCACTCCATGACTTGCTGCCGCCGCCGACGCGGCGCGCTCTCGCCAAGTTGGGTCAAGACGTGGCCAACGCCCGGAAGAAACGCCGCTTCACTCTCGCCATGATGGCGGAGCGGATGGGCGTGGCACCGAACACCTATCGGCGGGTGGAGCAGGGCGATCCGACGGTGGCGCTCGGCGCGTATGCGATGGCGCTGTTCGTCTTGGGCTTCGGCAGCGCGCTGGGCGACTTGATCGATGCGAAGCGCGACGAAGTCGGCCTGCAACTGGACGAAGCTCGGTTGCCCCAACGCGTGCACGTCAAGAAATCTCCGACCTCATCGTGAAACGCACGCTCCAGGTCCATCTGGGCGACGAGAGCCGGCGCGTCGGCACGTTGCACTACGATCAGAATGGGGCGAGGGAACATGGGGCGTTTGCCTACGACGAAGCCTGGCTGGCCGCGAAGGAACGGTTCGCCCTTGATCCAACCCTACCGTTGGTCGCGGGCGCGCAGTTTCACCGCAAGATGACGACCGGCTCGGTTTTTCATGCGGCGTTTGCCGACACCGAACCGGATGGTTGGGGTCGGCGCGTGATTCTCCGCGATCACGCGAAGCGGCGCCAAAGTGCCCGCCGGGCGGCGCAGGCGACGGGGTCGGTGCGGCTCAATGCGGTCGATTTTCTCCTCGCGGTCGACGACGGCAGTCGGGTGGGTGCGCTGCGCTTCCGGGATGAGGATGGCGTCTTCCAGCGCGCTGCCGAGCCTGGCCGGCGGACGGCGCCGCCTCTGCTGGAACTGGGTCACTTGCTGGCGGCGTCCCGGGCGGTGGAAGACGAAACGGAAACGGCGGCTGATCTCGCTTATTTGCGCGGTCGGGGCACGTCGCTCGGCGGCCTCCGGCCAAAATGTACGGTGGTCGATGATGACGGATGGTTGGCGATCGGAAAATTTCCGAGCGTGCAGGACGAGCGCGCGGTTACCAAGGGCGAGGTCTTGGCGATGACCCTCGCGAAGAAGGCCGGGCTCGCGGTGGCGGCGACGCGGCTCGTGGACAGCGACGGCATTCCCGTGGCCTTGGTGCGTCGCTTTGACCGCACGCCCGACGGCAAACGCCTGATGTATGTTTCGGCGGCGACTCTATTGGGCGTGGAGTCAGCCGGACCCGAGGAGCACTACTACACTGAGATCGTGGATGCCGTGCGCATGCACGGTGCGGCGGTGCGGGACGACCTCGAGGAGTTGTGGCGACGAATGGCCTTTGGAATTCTCATCACCAACGTGGACGATCACCTGCGCAATCATGGATTCCTTCACGCCGAAGCCGGCCTGTGGCGTCTCGCGCCGGCGTTCGACCTGAACCCGTTTCCTGACCGCGCGCGCGAACTGAAGACGTGGGTGTCCGCCGAAACTGGACCGGAAGCGACCGTCGAGGCCTTGATGTCGGTCAGGGCTTATTTTCAGATTCCGGCCAAGCGGGCCAAGGAGATTCTTGCGGAAGTTGAGCGAGCGGTCGCAGGCTGGCGCAAAGTCGCCCGGGCGTTGGGAATGACGGACCGCGATCTGGATGATTTTGCGGACGCCTTTGAGCATCCGCAGCGCGGCGTGGCGCGGAGGGTGGCCGCCAAGGCTGGCCCCGGGTAATCCACGCGACAACAATCGAGGCCTGGGTCCGAACGCGGCTCCGCCGTAACCCGAGAACCACAATCCTTTTTCATCGCAGATTTCACGGATCAACCCGAATAAAGGCGGTGATGGTTCCGCGACGATCCGTTTGATCCGTGGTCAGTTTCTGAAAGGAGATACGATGAAATCCTGGCAGCGAAACAAGGACTACGAACCGTGTATTACAGAGGATGCGGAGCCCCGTCATCGAGGGCGTAGAGCGAAACCACAGAAGGGACGTCCGTGCCACGGTCCGGAAAATTCCGGAAAGAACCGACGCGGTGGTCGGAACCCGCTCGCAAAAAAACGCCGGCTCCGTGAGGAGCCGGCGTTTGGCTTTCCGTTTCTTGATTGGTGGAGGTGGTGGGAGTTGAACCCACGTGCCCCCGGCCTTTGCACACCGCATCTACGTGTATAGCGTGATATTAATCTCACCGTCACCAAGCGATCACACGCGCTCAGGTGCAGGCCAGTCCCCGGATGAAGATACAGCGCGCCGTCCGCGGACGGCTCCGCGCGCTATGCCTGCTGTCGACGTTCGTTCCGGCTAGCAGGTGTCGCCGGGCAAACGTGGCTGCCGATTAGGCTGCCAGGGGCATTTCTTCAGTGTTGCCTATTATTTTTTTTGCAGGGGATTTAACGAGAGACCCACAACTCTCGACAGGCAGCGGCGCACTCCAACCAAGGGTAGAATCCAGAACACCCCCGAAAGAGTTTCGAAGGTTTAATTTCGATTTTCGATTGGGATTTTCCGATCGGAATGTGCTGACCAATCAAAGAACGAGAGCGGCACCATGCGGTGCGGTGGGGTGATTGCAAGTGTGGCGTGGGTGCGGCGCGTGGGCGTGGGCGTGGCGCGTGGGCGTGGGTGCGGCGCGTAGCAACTTGACGGGAGCGGCGGTTTCTCCACCGCCGGGACTGGGGGTGATGCACTCGTCACAGTGGGCGCGTGGGAAAGCGCCCCTCTGTCCGGGCCGCGATTCGTCTTTGCAACGGCGGAAGCGATGCGCGACATCTACGGAGCATGACCACCCCTTTGTCTGCGACCCCCGTTGATGTTTCGCCGGTCGGTCCTCCGACGCGGCTCGCTTCCCTCGATGCTTACCGCGGCTTTGTCATGTTCCTGATGATGGCGGAGGTGCTGCGCCTGAAGCGTGTGGCGCAGGCCCTGCCCGAGAGCGGGATTTGGGGATTCCTCGCGTCGCAGCAGTCGCATGTCGAGTGGGTCGGGTGCTCGCTGCACGATCTTATCCAACCGTCGTTTTCGTTTCTCGTCGGCGTGGCGCTCCCGTTTTCGATCGCGAGTCGGCGGGCCCGGGGGCAATCGACCGGGGTGATGGTCGGCCATGCGGTGTGGCGAGCGGCGCTGCTGATTTTGCTCGGCGTCTTTCTACGTTCGACGGGGCGTAATCTGACTAACTGGACCTTTGAGGATACGCTGACGCAGATCGGTCTCGGCTATGGTGTTCTCTTTGCACTCGGGTTTCGTTCGGTACGCACGCAATGGGCGGCGTGGGGGGTGATCGTGGTCGGAGTCTGGGCGGCGTTTGCGCTCTATCCGCAGCCGGCTGCCGGTTTCGACTATGCGAAAGTGGGCGTTGCGCAGACGTGGTTGGAGACGAATGGGCTCTCGGGGTTTGCGGCGCATTGGCAGAAGAACACGAACCTCGCGGCGGGTTTCGAATCGTGGTGGCTCAATCTGTTTCCACGCGAGAAACCGTTTCTGTATCATGGTGGCGGCTACGTGACGCTGAGCTTCGTGCCGACGCTGGCGACGATGATTCTGGGGCTCCTCGCAGGTAACGTGCTCCGCGACGAGCGGGCACCTCGGGAGAAAATCCGCTGGCTCGTGATCGCGGGGGCGAGCGGGCTCGCGCTGGGCGCCTTGCTCGGTTGGCTCGGGGTTTGCCCGGTGGTGAAACGTATCTGGACGCCGAGCTGGGTGCTGTTTAGCGGCGGGTGGTGTTGTCTGCTGCTCGCGGGTTTCTACGCGGCGGTCGACGTGGCGAAACGGGGCAGGTGGGCGTTTCCGCTAGTTGTGATGGGGGCCAACTCCATTGCCGCCTATTTGATCGCGCATCTCTTTGTGGACTTCATCCGGAAGGCCTTGACCACGCATTTCGGGGCGGAAGTTTTCCGGAGTCTCGGGGCGGCATATGAGCCGCTGCTACTCGGCGGTGCGACGCTCGCGGTGATGTGGCTGCTGCTTTTCGGTATGTATCGGCAGAAATGGTTTTTACGGCTGTAGCCCGTTGAGCTCGCTGGCGACGGATTCGCTTTACGTCGTTACGCCGAGGAGACCGCGGGTGAATTGGAAGTCGACGGAGCCTGACGACGTGACGGCGGGGAGGCGGTCGCGTTGGGCGATGGCGACGAGGAGTTGGGCGAGAGCGGCGGAGTTGTCATCGGCGCGGTCGGTCAGAAAAAGATCGATATCGTCGGCAGGGATGACGCCGCGTTGCGCGGATTCGGCGACTTGGATGACGGGGAGCAAGGGGTGGCCTTGACGGGCGTGTTGGTGGACGACCGTCAGCGCGAGGTGCGCACCGCAGGCACCGAGGCCGGTGAGGTTCTCGACCCAGTGATCGGTTTCGCTCGCGACGATATGAAAGCCGGGGGTGGCGAGCGGTTGGCCGTAAGCGAGGGTGGCGTGCGGCGGGACTGCGCCGAGGAGCGCGGAGGAGAAGCGGCGGTCGGCGAGCAACGGATCACTTTCGGGGAGGAGCACCGAGCCGCCGCGGTCGAGGATTTGCTGGGCGATGGCGACGAGCGCGGTGACGGTCGGGTCGTTGGCTGGTGCGGTGGTGAGGAGGCCGAGGGAGAGCGCGCCAAGGTGGCTGGGGACGGACGGTGCGGGTGGGAGGGTCGCGAGTGTGGCGGCGAACCACGCCTCCACTTTGTCGAGGGCCTTGGCGATGCCGCCGTCGAGTTGCACGCTGGCCCAGCCAAAGCGAGAGGCGGGTACGCCAGCGGCTTCGAGTTTGTGGCGCATGAGATCGTTGGGGACTTTTTCGCAACCGTGCTCGAGCAAGAGCGCGGCAGCCACATTGGGGTGCGTGACGTAGCCACGGTAGGCGCGGTGCAATAGCTGGTGCATGGATTCACCGCCAAAGCCGCAGCCCTCGGTGTGCACGAGCGAGACGAAGCGGGAAATACCCTGCGCGGCGCCGAGGCGTTTTTCGTTGAGACGATCGGCGGCGAGTCGGGAAATCTGCGCGGCGCAGAGGCTGGTCGGCAACACGAGGGCCACGCGTTCGGTGGCGGGCCCGTGGTTGGTGGCAAAGATCGTGAGGGCGGCGGTGGGGCCCGTCTGGATACCGGGCGTGACCGGCAGCGGCGCGCCGTCGGGGACGGGGCGGGCGCGGATTTCGGCGAGTCGCGAGCCGTCGGTCTGCGCCCAGTTGCGCAAAATGGACACTTGCGAGTGGCCGGCGTGTTCGCCCTTGGATTTTTTTCCGGAGGCGGTGGCGAGCGTGAGGTCAAAACTCTCGGCGGCGAGGGCCTCGAAGGATTCGCCGTCGAGGTAGCGGCCGGCGTTGATGTCCATTTCGTGGACGAGGAGCTGGTGGCGGCGCGTAGTCGTCGTGATTTTCAGGGTGGGCACGAACGGGAAATTTGTGATCGAACCGTTGCCGGTGACGAAGAGGACGAGGTTGCAGCCGGCGGCGATCTGGCCGGCGACGCCCTCGAGGTCGTTGCCGGGACCGACCATGAAATAGAAACCGGGCGCGTCGAGGGGCGCGGCGTAGTCGGTGACGAAATCGAGCCGCGTGCGCGGATCTTTTTTATGCACGGCGCCAAGCGATTTGATCGCGATGTTGTAGAGACCGCGGAGTTTGTTGCCGCCGGAGGGATTGTTTTCGGGCGAGACGCCGTGCCAGCCAAGGCGCGTCTGAAATTCCGCGATGCGGTGCATGAACTCCCGCGCCGTGCCCAGATCGCGGACGCGTTTCATGATGTAGGATTCGGCGCCTACGGCCTCGTCGATTTCCGTGAGCACGCCGGTGCCGCCATGTCGGATGGTTTCGTGCACGATGGCTCCGGCGAGTGGATTACCGGATACGCCGGAGAACGCATCGGACCCGCCGCACTGGAGCGCGATGCGCAACGCGGAGAGGGGCTCGGGGGTGCGGCGTGCGGCGGAGACGATTGGCAGCCAGCCGCGCACGATTTTCTCGCCCTCGGCGAGAGCGGCGGCGAGACCGCCGCGAATCGAGAGAAAGGCGTGCGGCACATCGTCGAGGGGGTAGCCGCCGTCGCGCAGGAAGGCGGCGAGGCGGGTGTTGGTGATGGGCTCGACACCGTAGTCGACGGCGAGCACGGCGCCGACGTTGGGGTGTACCATGAAACCGGCGAGCGTGCGGAGCACCTCGAGGGCGTTGTTGGGTTCGCCGGTACCGCCGCCCTCGGTGTGGGCGATGGCGACGATGCCGTCGAGCGAGGGGTGTACGCGGGCGAGGGCCTGCAGGCGCGCCGTCAGCTGCCGCGCGAAACTCGCGGTGCGCGAGGTGGTGCCGAGGATGACGAGGGTGTTGCGGGTGCCGACGCCGCGCCGACCCGGACGGCGGTAACCCTCAAACGTGCGGGGCGTAGCGGCGAGCGGCGTGGGCGGCGCGGCGATGAAGGATGTTTCGTCGAACGAAAACTCGGCGCGCTGATCGGAGAAGTTGGCGCGGTCAGGCCGCACGGCGCCGTCGAGTTGGCGGACGGCGAGCATATCAAGCGAAGACTGGTTACACACGTAATCACCAGCGCCGATGTCGACGAGCGCGGTGCCGAAGGGAAGGCCCCACGAAAGCAACGGTGCGCCGACGGCGATGGGAGCGACGGCGAAGCGGTGGCCTTCGAGCACGGTGTGCACTAGTGCGCGCGGGCCGGCGGGGAGTGCGAGGACGGTGCCGGCTTCGAGCCGTCGGGTAGCGATCGCGACGTTGTCGCCTGGGGCGGGGAGACGGCTGACGGCGGAGAGTGCGAGAGGGGAAGGCGCCATGGTAAGAAAGGAAGAAGGAACCACGAAACCCACGAAAGACACGCAAAAGAAAACGGCCTCCGGCGCTAAAGCCGGAGGCCGTGAAGAGGGTCGGATTGTTTGATTAGGCGATCACTTGAACTTGTAGTCCACGCGCATCGTGTAGGAGCGACCGCGCGGGTCGGCGATGCGGGGTTCCCAGCTGCTGCCGGCACCGGAGTTGGTGTCGTAGGTGGCGGAGAAGGGTGGGTCGGTGTTGAAGAGATTCTTAATGCCGGCGATCAGCGTGACATTTTTGATCCCGCGGTAAGTCGCGCTGAGACCGAAGATATTGTAGGCCTTGACGCGTGGGTTCCAGTTGACGGGTTTCACTGTGCCGTTGGCGACGCCGGGCAAGACCGCGTCGATGTAGCTGTTGCGGAAGAGCTGACTGACTTGTCCGGCCCAGTTGCCCTTGCGGTAGCCGACGTAGGCGGTGTGTTTCCAGCGCAGGCCGATGTCGCTCGCGCGGGTGAACTGGTTGATTTCGCTCGCGGTGAACGGCGCGGTGGCGAGCAGTCGCGATTTCTTTTCAAGCAAATAGGATAGGTCGAAACCGCCGGACAGTTTGCCTCCGGCAAAGTCGGTGTTGCCCTTGACGCCAAGCTCCGCGCCGGAGGTGACATTTTGGCCGGCGTTCACCCAGCGTGTATCCACTTGGTCGATGTCGCCCGCCGCGTTGCGCCGAAAGCGATCCTGAAAGAGGTTGTAGTTGGCCAAAAGTACGGTGGTGCCGAAGCTTTGGATCGTGCCGATGCGGTCGACGCTCCACCAATCGACGTTGAAGCTGAGGTGCTGGTTCGCCTGCACGACGAAGCCGGCGGAATACATTTTGGCTTCCTCTGGCTGGAGGTCGGGCTTGCCGCCGAAAAGCGTGCTGGCCGAGTTCGGAGCGATTTGCCGGCCGGTGCCCGGATCGATGAGACCGGTGGACGCGATGGGGCTGACGGTGACCGGATCGAGTTGCTGCTTGAAGTTCGGGACGCGGAAGCCGGTGCTGTAGGAGCTGCGGAACAGGAGGGTGTCGTTGGGCGCGTAGCGCAGCGTGACCTTCGGATTGGTCGAACGGCCGAAGCCGGTGTAGTCGTCGACGCGGCCGGCGAGGTTGACGTCGAAGCCCTTCACGATGGGGACTTGAAGTTCCACGAACGCGGCTTTGATCGTGCGCTTGAGCGAGCCGGTCGTCGCGAGGCTGTTATCGAACGGAGCGTTGAAGATCAGGGCGTCGGACGAGTTGAGGTTGGCGCGGCTGTCGCCGTTGAAGATGAAATTCTCCTCGCGCCAATCGAGGCCGAGCGCCGCCTGCACCTGGCCGGCGGGTAGCTTGAAGAGCGGACCGGTCGCGGCGGCGTCGAGATTGTCGGTGCGATAGGTGCCGCCGTAGAGCGACACGCCGTCGGCGCGGATCTTGTCGATGGCCGTTGTCGCCGCGGCCGACTGCTCGTAGGAGAACGGATCGACGACGCCTGTCTTGATCAGGTTCACGAACGGGACCGTGTAAACGTAACCGCTGTTGAGGGTCGACTTGCCCTTGCTGCTGGCGCGGGAGGCGCCGAGACGATAGTCCCACTGCGACAGGAAGCCGAGGGGGCCCTCGAGGCCGGCCATGTAGCGATAGGTGTCGGTCGTCGTGGTAAACGCGCGGTTGCCGAGCGGTAGCGAGCGCCAGCGGAATGCCATCGGTTCGCCCCGGTTCGCTTCGAGTTCGGGGAAATACTTGGCGACGACATTGAAGACTTTGTTGTAGGACGCGCCGGTGCTGGGGTAGGTGAGGTTGTAGAGCGGATTAGGGACGGTGGTGCGGCCGTCGAGCGCGGTGGTGTTGAGCACGCCGGAAGTCGACCATTGGTTGGGCGAGAAACTCTTGTTCGACTCCGAGCGACCGGCGACGAATTCTCCGGTCAGGCGGTGACGCGGCGCGATCTCAAAGGTGCCGCGGAGCACGAGGTTGGTGTTTTTGACCGGCTGTTGGATGACGGCGGCGCGGCCGGTGTCCCAGGCGGAGCCGTATTTCGAGGCGGGCGAGGCCCAGAGCACTTCATCGTAGGGGCCCATGCCGTCGAGGCCCGCGTAACCGGGGCCGCCGGGGACATCGACGTAGTTGATGCCGTTGACGCGGAGGGTGCCGACGGGATCGAGCGGGCCGGTGCCGTTGGCCTGGCCGGCGCCGGTGATGGCGGTCTTGAGGGACGCGACCGTGAACAGCGTCGCGATCGGCGTGCCGCGGGTGTCGGGGGAGACGCCGCGGTCGACTTGAAAGGTGTTGACGAAGTCGCGCTGGTCGCCGCGGAGGACCTTGCTGTCCGAGAGGGCGACCGACGCCATGATGTTATATTTGTCGCGACTCAGATCGCCGAAACCGGCGACGGCATTGTAGCGGAAAATATTTCCTCCGCCCTGCTCGGTCATGTCCATGGCCGCGCTGGCGGCCGCGCCCTGATAATTATTTTTCAGGATGAAATTGATCACGCCGCCGACGGCATCGGTGCCGTAGATGGCGGAGGCACCGTCCTTGAGAACTTCGACGCGCTCGATCGCGGCAAACGGGATCTGGTTCAGATCGACCACGCCGCCGTTTAGGCCGTGCGATGACACGCGCCGGCCGTTGAGGAGGACGAGGGTGGCGCCGGCACCCTGCATGCGGAGATTGGCGGAGGTCGCGCCGTTATTGCCGCGCTGGGCGCCGGAGACGACGTCGGCATTCGACGCGAGATTGTCGAGGCCGTTGCCGTTAATGTTTAACTCCATGAGCATTTGCTCGGCGCTGCCGATGCCACGCTGCTCCATCTCGAGCGGCGTGATCGTGAGCAAGGGCGTGGCGCCCTCGCCATCGATGCGTTTGATCAGCGAGCCGGTGACGACGAAGCGTTCGAGCTTCGCGGTCTCTTCCACCTTTGCGGTGTTCGCGGCTGGGGCGGTTTGGGCTTCCGCGATGGGCAACAGGCTCGCGGCGGCAAGGACGGAAAACCAAGTAGCAGGTTTCCACAGGTATCGGGTGTTCATAGGTAGGGTGGTCGGAGGGCCGACGGCGTTATGCCGCCAGCACTGAAACCTTCAGGCTGCGCAGCGCAGGAGGATGGAGTCCATGCTCCAGAAGATTCAGCACGGGAACGTCATTTTACGGGCTACGAATAGGCAAGGAGAATGGTGGGGGGGGGAGGGGGCGTTGCGGCCGAGTCGTCGGAGCGCCCGAACAGGCGACATTCCAGCCGCCCGCGTTCGGCGGCTCGAAAGCCGCCGGTCCGTCTGACGCGTGACCTCCGTGGAGATCGACGCTGAGAGGCGCCGGTAGGCGGCGTTTGAACTGGGTGAAACGAGGCGACGCGGGAGAACGGAAATGGAGGGGCGGGCGCAAAAAAGGCGGCGCCGCGTGATGCGGGGCCGCCGGGAGCGGGCTGAAGCAGAGGCTTACTCTTGGTTTTTCTTCTTTCTGACCTTCTTGGGGGCATCGCCCTTGAGCGCTTCGATTTCGGTGTCGCTGAGTTTGCCGTCGTTATCTTTGTCGAGGGCTTTGAGGTTGAGATCGGGGGAGCCGGCGAAGTCTTTGCGCACGGCCTCGAGTTCGGCTCCGTCGATTTTGCCGTTGGCGTTAGTGTCGTATTTTTTGAGGAGCTCGGTGGTGGCGGTGTTGCCCTTCTTGCGGTCGCCCTTGGCGGCGTAGGAGGCCGGGGCGAGGAGGAGGGAGGTGACGGCGAGGGCGAGGAGGAGGAGGAGGCGTTTCATGAGGTGAGTTGGATTATTTTGGAGGGAACGGCGGTATGACGAATGACGGGACGGGGTGGTTACAGCGTCACCTGGACGGGGTTTTGCGGGGTGGGCTACGGCTGATGGAGACTGCGCTCAGGTGGACGGTGGATTGCAACGCGTCGGAGGTTAGCCCACGGTCGGCTGAGTGAACGCACCTGCCGCCATCCGCCGCATCTACATTTCATCTGGCCATAATTTTTTTGGTCGCCACCGCCAGCCGGCAGGGGAGCACCCGTCGACTGAGGTGGCCGACGTGAAATGTCGCGCGGGCTTTGGTCTCGAGGGAGACCGATTCTATGGCTACCGCCCTGACTACAAAGGACAGGTGACGTTTTTTAAGTGGGAAACTTTGCTCGCAGCGCGGGAGAAATTTGGGGTGCCCGCGCTCGTCCCCTCGGTCTTTCGGCGCAACGTGGTGGTCGAAGGCATCGACCTCGATCAGTTGTTGGCGCGGCGGTTCACGTTGGGGGGAGTCGAATTTGAGGGCACGGGCGAGGCTCGGCCGTGCCATTGGATGAATGCCGTGGTCGCGCCGGGCGCGGAGGATTGGCTGATGGGCCGGGGCGGGCTGCGGGCGAAAGTGCTCACCGATGGCAAACTCTCCGTGGGGCCGGTGGCGCTTTGGTTGGCCCAGGAAGTCGGTTAGCTCCCTCGCGCGCGGCTGTGGTTCGGAAGTCCTCAACCGAACCAACGGGGCGCGGTTGTCAGTGACTAGATGACGAGCTTGCGGGTGGACTTTAGTGGAGGTGGATATGCTGGCGCAACCACGCGATGCCGGCCGTTTCGTCGGCAAAGGCTCCGTCGAGCTGCGCCTCGAAGGCGGCGTCGAGCACGCGTTTGAAATCGGGCCCGGGTGCGATTCCGAGGGCGATGAGGTGACGGCCGAACACGAAGGGTTTGGGGGCAAGGTTCGCGAACTCGAGGGCGCGGGCCGTCGTCTCCAGAGCGTTGATACGGAGGTGGGTTTCGGGCGAGGCGAGCGGGGGACGGCCGTTGGAATCGGCGCGCATGACGGCAGCGAGTTCGGTGATCGTCGCCGGGGCGAGCCGCCGCGCGAGACGGCGAACGCTCGCATCGGAAAACGTCGCTTGGCCGTGATGGTGGGCGAGGTGATTGACGACGAGGGCGGTGACGGGCGCTTCGAGTTCGCGCAGGGCACCGATGCGCCAGAGAAACATTTGGGTAAGCGGGCCACCTGCCGCCTCGTGTCCGGCGCTCGTCCACCGGAGCGCGCCATGTTTTTCCTCACGGCGGGTCGTGCTGGGCTTGCCGAAATCGTGTGCGAGCACAGCGAACATTAACCGCCGGCGTCGCCCCAGGTTGGCGTCAGGCCACGTCGGCAGCGCGACCAGCGCATCGAGACAGTGTTGCGTGTGGGTAAAGACGTCACCCTCGGGGTGCCAGGCGGGCTCTTGCGGTGTGCCGCGCAGCGCGGCGAGTTCCGGGAAGTGGCGGAGCCAGCCGCTTTCTTCCAATAAAGTGAGGCCCCGGCTCGGAGTCACGGACTTGGCCGCCCATTTTTCCCATTCACCCCACACCCGTTCCAGCGGCAGTTCGGAAAACGTATCGGCGATGGTTCGGCACAGCGCGGCGGTCTCCGGAGCGAGGGTGAAGTCGAAGCGCCCGGCGAGCTGCATCCCGCGGAGCACGCGCAACGGATCCTCGGCAAAGGCCGCGCTGGTGTGTCGGAGCACGCGCGATTCCAGATCTCGCTGCCCGCTGTGGGGGTCGATGATTTCGCGGGTGAAGGGATCGCACGCGATGGCGTTGACCGTGAAATCGCGCCGCGCCGCCGCCTCCGCATCGCTGAGTGCCGGATCGGGTGCGATGGCGAAGCCCCGGTGGCCGGCGCCGGTCTTGGATTCGCGGCGTGGCAGGGAGAAATCGTAGTCTTCGCCCGTTTCGCGACTGCGAACTTTGATCACGCCAAAACTGCGACCCACGACATCGGTCGCGCCAAATCGCGCGAGCGCGCGATGCAGGGTCTCGAAATCCACCCCGCCCACTTCGACATCGAAGTCTTTCGGCGTGAGTCCCAGCAACCAATCGCGCACGCCGCCGCCGACCAGCCTCGGCCGGCCAACGCGCCGCACCGCGTCGAGCATCGCGCGCAGATCGGCCGGAAAGTGGAGTTCGGGTCTTGCGGTCATGCTGCTTTCTTCAGTGCGGCGGCAGCGGCGAATAGCCAGCCGAGCACAAACAGCGAGCCCCCCAGTGGGGGTATCATGATTTTGAACCAAAGCGGCGCGTGCGCGTTGAGCGACATCACATAGAGAGACCCCGAGAAGAACGTGATGCCTCCCAGCCAGCAACGCGCGGCCCACGTGAGCCGATTGATGCTCGCTCCCTCAGCCGAGCGCAGACCGGCCGAGATCCCGAGCAAGGCGACGGCGTGCGCGAGTTGATAAAATACCGCCGTCTCCCAGCGATCGCGGGTGCCCAGTTCCGTCAGGGTGCCGCGGAGTGCATGGGCACCGAACGCGCCCAAGCCGACGCCAACGGCGCCAAAAATACCGGCCGCTAGCAGGGGAAAACGATACGCAGGAGACATCCTTGGACCCTTGCACAAAGGAGATTGAAAACAAGCGTGATGGTGGTGTCCGCAGCCCTCGCCGCTTGCTCAACCCGCGCTTGAACGAGTTATTCACAACCCAAAACAGGGGTTGACAGTGCATTCTTAAACCTCACCTTTTGGCCTCTTTTCTCATGAAAACGTTCCTCGCCAAGAATGAGACAGTGCAGCCCAAGTGGCATCTAATCGATGCTGACGGTGTCGTGCTCGGTCGTCTCGCCGTAAAAGCTGCCAACATCATCCGTGGTCGTCACAAGGCTGCCTACACCCCTTCCGTCGACAACGGCGATTTCGTGGTGATCATCAATGCCGAGAAGATTGCCGTCACCGGTAAGAAGGAAGTGCAGAACGAGTATATGTTCTTCTCCGGCTTCGTCGGTGGCGAGAGCTACCGCAAGCTCTCTGAGCAGCGCGTCCGCAACCCCGAGTTCATCATCGAGCACGCGGTCAAAGGCATGCTCCCGAAAAATCGGATCGCCGCTAAGATGCTGACCAAGCTCCGCGTCTTCGCCGGCCCGAAGCACACGCACGAGGCTAACAATCCGGTCAAGATCGCCGTTTAATTTTCCCGCCTAGAACATGACCACCACCGCCCCCGCCACTATTTTCCTCGGCACCGGCCGTCGCAAAACTTCGACTGCCCGCGTGCGCCTGACCGAAGGCACCGGCAAGCTGACCGTCAATGGTCGCACCTTTGACAGCTACTTCTCCCACGAGAATTTCTCCAAGCAAGCGTACGCCCCGCTCCTCACGGTTGACCTTCGCGAGAAGATCGACGTGACGGTCAACGTCGCTGGCGGTGGTGTCTCCGGCCAGGCCGGTGCAGTCGCTCACGGCATCGCGCGTGCTCTCCAGAAGATGAACGCCGAGCTTCGTCCGGCGCTGAAGAAGGCCGGTCACATCAAGCGCGATCCCCGCGCCAAAGAGCGCAAGAAGCCCGGCCAGCCCGGCGCTCGCGCCCGCTTCCAGTTCTCGAAGCGCTAAGCGTGGTGGGGCTCCGCGTCCCATCAGGTTTCGAATCGCGCTGCGAGAATCCTGTTTCATCGAGCCGCCCGCCTTATCCGCGGGCGGTTCTTTTTTTGGCGCAACGCTGAGGACCGGAAGGAGTTTAGTAGGGGTGCACTCTTCAGGGTGGCGAAGTGGAACGTGATCTGCTCTTTCGCTCCCCGTGAATATGCTCTCCCTTCGCCACGCTTTTTCTCACACGACTATTTTTCTCGCGACTGCCGTGCTCGTCCGAGCCCATCCGGGGCACGAAGGGCACGAGCTGACCTGGGATCTGCGTCACCTTGCGGCGAATCCGGGAGCGACGTTGTGTTGCTTTGGCGTGGTGGGCGCCGCCGCTTGGGGCCTTTGGAAAATGACCCGGTCCGCAGCTCCCGCGGTTAAGTGCGCGCGGGTCAGTGCCGACGAAACGCGCCGCCGGGGTTGATTGCTCAGAGCTTTCGAGGATCGCAGGCGAGGTGGGGAAAATACCGAGCGAGGTGTTTTCGCACCTCGCGGAGTCCTTGACGCAGTCGGATTCCATCGCGCGCGACCCATTTGATGCTCCAGCCGCCGCGGCGGAGGGCGCTCACTCCGATCCACAGTCCATCGCCGTGCAACGTGTCCAGCGACGTGCGCCACTGAGCATCGGTCGGTCGCTCGGGGGCGATGAGCACGGCGTTGCCGAAACAGGCGCCCGGTCCCGAGCCCGCGAGGGCGGCGAGCGCGCGCAAATCATCGCCGGTATGATGGAATCGATCGCGCAAGATGAGTTCGCCGGCGAGCCGCACGGTGGTTTCGAGACAGAGGCTGTGCCATTCCCATGCCTCGCCATGCGCGACGCGGCCCGGCATCAGGAGATCGGCGAAAAAGAGCTCTCCTCCGGCGGCGACTGCGATCGTGGTGGTTTGCCGGTAGCTGCAGCCACGATGGGGCACGAGAGGCTCGGGCATCACTTCAAGCCACGCCCCGGCGGCGACGTGAAACTGCTGACGACACGTGGCCGTGCCGTCCTTCATTTTGAAGACGCGGCTCGCGCTGGGCGTCGTCACGAGTAAAGCGGCACCGGCGTCCACCGAAATATCGGACGCGAGTTGGTCACCGGACAGAATACCGGCGGTCGGGTTTACGACCTGCGCGAGGAGGGTGAGCGTATCTGGATCCCAATACGGTTTACTCAGGTGGTAGGGGGCGCGAAAGGACTGCGCCGCTAGAATGGTGCGACCGTGAGTGCGGGTCGCGGCCCGCAGCGAGAGGTGTCCGGAGAACTCAGGCATGGCTGCGGAGCGGCGCGGTGCTGCCGTCCGCGCTGGCCTGGGGCTTTTTTCCGAACAGCACCGCGTGCTCGATCCACGCGATGACGGCGTCGAGGTTGTGTTCGCGTTTCAGGTCGCAGAAGAGAAACGGGCGCGCGCCGCGTTGGATTTTCGCGTCGCGGTCCATTACCCCGAGATCGGCCCCGACGAGCGGAGCGAGGTCGATCTTATTGATGATGAGCAGATCACTCAACCGAATCGCGGGGCCGCCCTTGCGCGGGATTTTGTCGCCCTCGGCGACGTCGATCACGTAGATGAAGGCGTCGACGAGCTCGGGAGAAAAAGTCGCGGTGAGATTGTCGCCGCCACTCTCTACAAGGAGGAGCTGGAGATCGGGGAACGTGGCTTCGAGTGCGCGGCACGCCTGCTCGTTCATCGTCGTGTCGTCGCGGATGGCGGTGTGCGGGCAGCCGCCGGTCTCCACGCCGCTGATACGTGCGGCGGGCAGGGCGCTGTGTTGCACGAGAAACTGGGCGTCCTCGGAGCAGTAAATGTCGTTGGTGACGACGGCCATCGAGTAGCGCGCGCGGAGGCGTTGGCAGAGTTTGAGGCAGAGCATCGTCTTGCCGGAGCCGACGGGTCCGCCGATGCCGATGCGGGGGGAGCGAGTGGGAGACATGAGAGAAGATATTTTGACCACGGATTACGCGGATCGAACGGACAAAGCCCGTGCGAACATCGGAGCGTGATCTGTAGTTATCTGTTTAATCCGTGTTTAAAAGGTGAGGTTCAGGAAATGAACATTCGAGAATTTGCGGTCTCATGGCGGGCGGCGGCGATATCGAGCCACGGGTTGAACCAGCCGATGTCCTCGCAGGCGGTTAGCTCGGCAGCGGTGATGATGGCGGGCGTGGCGGCGAGGGCTTCAGTGAGGAGGGACTGGGCGGCGTTTTGGCCGAGGCGCAGCACTTTCATCGCTGCAGAAAGGAGCGAGGCAAGCGTCGCGTAGGCCATGCCCGCGAGCACAGCCGTGAGCGGGGCGCCGAGGACGCGGCCCTCGAGTGCGGCGGAAACGGCGGAGGCGTGCGGCCAGTTTTCCGCGGACGCGCGTTGAAGAAATTCTTGGGCCAGGGGATGCGCGCGCGGTGACGCCATGAGTTCGGCGCGTTGGCGGCCGATGTTCTCGGAAGCGGCGCGGGCTTCGCGGGCGGTCTTGAGGGCGGATGAAAGCACGCAGAGCTCGCCGATGCGCGGCCAATTGGCTTCGCCAAAAGCGCGCCACGCGTGGGCGGCGAGCGGGAGATCGGTGTGCCGGAGGGCGGGGAGCGCGGAGAGTACGATGAAATCGCGGAGGGTGGCGCGGTCGCGCACGACGCCTTGTTGCACGAGTCCCTCGAGGCCGAAGGAATGCGCGTAGCTGCCGGTCGGATAGAAGGAGTCCCCGGCTTGGAGGAGGCCGAGGAGCCAGGCGGCGTCAGTGTCGGTGACTGGTCCCAAGGTCATGCGTGGGTTGTTGGCCGCGAGAGAAACGGCCGGGGCGAAAGATGGCGGTCGTCGGCGTGAACGAGATTTTCAGACGATCGAGTAATTGCCGCACGGCGGGTTCGTCGGGCGCGAGGAGGCGCGTGGGCTCGGATTGAAGTTCGAGGTGAAGATTGCCAATGGCCCAGCCGATACCGGCGGCGGCGGAGGGCGCGACATCGAGCGAGACTGCGACCACCGGCTCGGGGTGTTGCTGAACCGTGTAGCGGGCGGCGGTGGATTGGAAAAACGTGTCGCCGTGTTTGAGTGGTGCGTGGAGTTCGAAGCCGAATTCGGTGCCGTCTGCGGCGATGCCGCGCCAGAGGCGTTTCGCGAGCGTCATGCGTTCGACGCGCAGGGCGATTTCGGGGAGGGAAACGTTGGGAGCAGCGATGGAAGCTTGGACGAGATGAAGCACGAGTAAATGCGTGGAGGCCGGAGCGGCGCGGAGTCCACTAAAGTGGGGCGTCTGTTTCAATGGCAACGTTGGGTGTTTTTTGTGGCCTTTAATCAGAGTGAATCGGGCGCGTACGTGGTCTTGTCTCGGCGAAGGTGTCTCTTGCGGAGGGCAGGTGTTTCGATACCGAACGGCGCACGTGAATGTTCGGGCGGGGTTGACTTAGCCAGCAGCCCTTCATTTGGATACCCGCGTCCCTCCCCCCACCGGATATTTTCATGTCCACTGATATGATCCTCAAGTCATCCCCGTCGGCGGCTGAAAGCGTCGGCGCGCGGCCGTTGCGGTGGTTGGTGCTTTATAGTGTGCTGGGATTGCTCTGCGTGCCGGTTTTCCGCCACGCCGCGCTCCGGCCCGAGACGCCGGTCGGAGTAGACACGTGGGTGCTCGTGGTGCTGTCCACGTTGGCCAACGTGATTGTCATCGCCTATCATTACGTGATCCCGGCACATCCGAAGTTTTTGATGCTGCCCTGGCGGCGATGGATTCTGCGGGTGCACATTGTCTCGGGCACCATCGAACTGGTGGCGGGGCTGATGGCGTGTTTCAGTTTTGCCCCCACGGCGGCTCGCGTCATGGCGATCGCCGCACTGGGGTTTCATGTGCCGACGGCGCTGTTCCAGACCCGCATCGTATTTGGAAGCAAGGCCGTCATGGAGCCGTCTTATCTCCTCTGCATCGTGACCCATGGATTTTGCGCCATGATGCTGCTGACGCATCCCGAGTCGCGGATGTGGGCGATCAACACGTTCCTCGTCTTCAACGTCTACGTGTGGTGCCGAGTCTATTATTACCTTTTCGACCTACTGAAACTTTTCACGACGCAGAAATACACGATTTCGATTCTGGCGGCCGGAGCGACGATGATCCCGGCGCTGTTCGGATCGCTCGGGTTGATGCTACTGGTGGGGTCGATCGGGAGCTACGTGCTGCTTTACCGCGTATTGTTTGTGCGCTCGCCGGCGGCCTATTGGGATTTTGTGCGTGAACGCGCGCGCGAGAGTGTTGCTCCCTCCGGATTTGCGCCCGACCGCGCCGCTGGTCCGGACGAACCGGCGCGGGCCTTGGAGTTTTTCCGCCTGCTTGACCGTGATGGCGATGGCCGGCTGAACCGCGATGAACTCCGCCGTGCGCTCGCGCCTTGGGGCTTATCGGTGATGGCGTTGGACGAGTTTGCCTCGAGGTTGCTCGCGCAAGGAGACGTCGACCAGCAGCGATTCGCGCGCGACGTCTGGACGATTGGCGCGGTGCGCAACCACGGCTTGCGGGCGGTGGCGACCGAGGGCGCCGCCTCGGAACGCGATCAGGCTGCGCTGGTTTTCCGTCACCTTGATCTCGACGGTGATGGCGTGTTGACGCGCGAGGAGCTGGATCTGTTATTGCACGAATGGGGCCTGCCGCGGGTCGAGACCGAGCGGTATCTTGTGCGCATGGCGTCCGGCCGCGGTGAAATCGACTTTGAGCATTTCTACAAAGATATGCGCCCCGTGTGGCGCTACGCTTATTACGAAGTTTTCCGAGCGGAGTATTCGGGCCGCCGCGGCGACATGATCGGTCGGTCCGTCAATGCCATCATCGGCGCGCGCCGAACCGATGCACTTCGAGAGCGGGTAAAACGGGATCTGATCACCCACGTACTCTTCCTCGCCGAGGCCGGGGAGGAACTCATCGCCGACCTCGCCGCCACCCTCGTCACTGAGAATTATCGGGCCGACCAAGTCGTCTTCGAAGAAGGCGCCCCTGGCCACAGGTTCTACTTGATAGCTTCGGGGAATCTCCGCGTGACGCGCGACGGTGAGTTGCTCGCCGAACTTGGTCGCGGGGGTTATGTCGGCGAAGGTGCGCTCCTCACGGATGAACCCCGCGGCGCCACGGTCACGGCGGCGGGGGAAACCGTGCTGCTGTCACTCACGCGGGATTCATTTTCCTACCTCACGGAAAAATATCCCGCAGTCCGGAATCACTTGCAGGTGGCTCATCGTCGTCGCCTGACCGATGGTAATTTGCTGGTGCTGGGCCGGCGATTGATTGGCCGGGTTCCGTTTCTGCACGGGGCAACCGATCAACTGCTCGGCGATCTCGCGGCGGCCCTGGTGCCGCAGCGCTGTGAGGCGCAGGAAGTCGTCGTGGCAGAGGGCCAGACCGGCGATTTGTTTTTCATGATTGAGAAAGGTGCCGTGCGCGTGAGTCGTGCGGGCGAGACCCTCGCGAACCTCGGTCCGGGAGCGTGCTTCGGAGAAGGGGTGCTGCTCTCGACCGCGCCCCGGGCGGCGACGGCGGTCGCACTCGAAGACACCCGGCTCCTCACCCTCGATCGGGAGACCTTTCACACGATACTCCAGCGCCACCCCGATGTCCGGGCGGCGGTGCTGGCGCTCCATCGTAGCCGTAATCCATTCCCACTCCCAGCCACTCCGGCTGCGGGTGTCGTCAACGCATGAAATCTCCCCCTGTTCCCACGCGCGTCCTCGTCCTTGGCGGAGGTTATGTCGCGATCTGGTTGGTGCGCCAATTGCGCAGCGCAGTGCGCCGCGGAGAAGTCGAACTGATCGTCGTCGACCAGCACAACTATCACACGTTTCACGGCCTCGTGCCGGAGATGCTCACCGGCAAGATTCAGGCCGGGCAGATCATCTCTCCTGCCCGCCGGCTTTTTGCACCTGGCCGTTTCATCTGTGCGGGGATTGAACGCATCGATGTGGCGAAGAAGGAAGTGCTCCTGCATCGGGCGCTTGACAGCGCACCGCTCACGCTGAGTTACGATCATCTCGTCGTGAATCTTGGCTCGGTCGATGATCTCACCCGCTACCGGGGCGTCGGTGAACACACGCTGCGGCTGAAGGATTATTTCGACTGCGTCCGGGTGCGGAATCATCTCCTCGCGATGCTGGAGTTCGCCGAGGCCGAACCCGATCCGGTGGAGCGACGGCGCCTGTTGCATTTCGTGATCGCAGGCGGCAACTACGCCGGGATCGAGGTCGCGGCGGAGTTGGCGGAATTCCTCCGCTCGCTCCTCAAAACGGAATACCCCGGACTCAAACTGGAGGAGACGCACATCACTGTCGTCCATTCCGGCGAGCGGATCTTGCCCGAGCTCGGCCGGCGCTTCCCGCGGCTGTCCGAGTATGCCGCCGATGTGCTGCGCAAGAACGGCTGCACGATCGAACTCGGGCAGCGGCTCGCCTCGGCCACACCGTCGGAGGCGATCCTGTCCGACGGACGACGATTGGCGACGCGGACGATCATCTCCTGCACGGGCGCGGCGCGGAATCCGCTCCTCGACCAAATGCCGTTTGAGCGCGACAAGCATGGCCGCCTCCTGTGCGACGCCTTTGGGCGGGTGGGAGGGCGTGCGGATGTGTGGTCGGCTGGCGATTGCGGTGCGGTGCCGATGAAGAATGGGGAGACGGCTCCCCCGCTCGCGCTCTATGCGATGCAGGGAGGCGCGACCTTGGGGCGAAATATCCTGCGCACCTTGCAGGGCAGATCGCTCCGACCCTACGCGTTTACGGGCATGGGTGATTGCTGCGTGTTGGGCTTCGGCGAGGCCGTGGGGCAGCTTTGGGGCGTGCCGCTCAAGGGCTGGTTCGCGTGGTTAACCTGGCGCGGGTGCATGGTGGCCTATCTGCCGACGTGGTCCAAACGTGTGCGCACACTCCTCGATTGGATCACGGTGCCTCTCTTTGGTCGCGACGTGACGAGCGTGAGTGGCGATGCTCCGCACATGGGGGTCACGCGCGAGCTCTACGAAACTGGGCAGACGATCGTGCGCCAAGGTGACGTGGGTCGCGTGATGTATCTCATTCAGTCGGGCTCCGTCGAAGTCCTCGCGACTGACGGTAGGGCCGGAGAGCAGCGGCTCGCGGTCCTCGGGCCGGGCGAACATTTTGGCGAGATCGCTGTATTGGAGAATCGCCAGCGGACGGCGACTGTGCGGGCAATCGAACCCGTGGCCGTGCTGCGGATTTCGCGCGAGCAGACCCAGCAATTGACCGCGTCGTTTAAACCGTTCGCAGAATTGACGACGGCGCGACGTGGGGTGAACCCGTCCGAAGTCGATTCCAGCAAGCGCCTTTCGACTTTGTCATGATCCACGAACATATTCGCGTATTACTTTGGGTCTTTGGTTTCCTGGCGGCGAGTATGGGGATCGTCACGCTCGCCCCAGAGTTTGCGCTCAACCGGTTGCTCAAGCTTCCGGTCGGTGACGAGACCGGCCGGTTTTTTGCCCGGCACTGGGGCGCGATGGCGGCGGTCTGCGGTGGATTGATGATGTGGGCGGCGGAAGTACCGGCTCTGCGCGGGCCGGTGATGGCGATGGTCGGCGTTGAGAAACTCGTGTTGATCGCGCTCACCCTCGGCCAGTGGGGCAAACCACTGTTTCGCGGTCTTGCGCCGGCCGCGGGGTGCGACTTGGTCGCAGTCGTGCTCTTTGCGCTTTACGCGTGCGAGCCGATCGCGCGCAGGTGACGCCGCCGATTAGGTTTCGACGCTGGGCGCCGGGTGTTCGCGCTCAGAACAGGAAATACCGCTGCGCCATGGGTAGGACTTTGGCGGGTTCGCAGGTGAGGATACGGCCGTCGGCTTTGACCGTATAGGTCTCGGGGTCGACTTCGATTTTCGGAAGGGCGTCGTTGAAGACCATGTCGCGTTTGCCGACTTGGCGGCAGCGCTGCACGGGCTCGAGGCGACGGGCGAGACCGAGGTCGGCGAGGTTGCCTTTTCTCAGCGAGGCTGCGCTGACGAAGGTGATGCTCGTGGATGTCAGGGCTTTCCCGTGGGCGCCGAATTGCGGGCGGTAGAAGGTCGGCTGCGGCGTGGGGATCGAGGCGTTGGGGTCGCCCATATTAGCCCAGGCAATGAAGCCGCCTTTGAGCACCGTCTCGGGTTTTACGCCGAACAATGCGGGTTTGAAGATAACGAGGTCGGCGAGTTTACCGACCGAGATCGAGCCGACGATGTGGCTGATGCCGTGGGCGATCGCAGGGTTGATCGTGTATTTCGCGAGGTAGCGGAGGGCGCGAAAATTATCGGCTGCGGAATGATCTGAGCTCGGGCGTGACTTCAGCCCGTCCCTCGAAGACTCCCACGCTAAGGACGGTGCCCTGAAGTCCGTGCTCCTTGGCGCAAGCGGGCCGAACTGCGTCTTCATCTTGTGCGCAGTCTGCCACGTGCGGATAATGACTTCGCCGATACGGCCCATGGCCTGGGAGTCGGAGGACATCATCGAGATCGCGCCGAGGTCGTGGAGGCAGTCCTCGGCGGCGATGGTCTCGGGGCGAATGCGGCTCTCGGCGAAGGCGACGTCCTCGGGGATCTTGGAATCGAGGTGGTGGCAGACCATGAGCATGTCGAGATGCTCGTCGATGGTGTTGACGGTAAAGGGGCGCGTGGGGTTGGTGGAGGAAGGGAGGACGTTGGCCTCGCCGCAGACGCGGATGATGTCGGGCGCGTGGCCGCCGCCAGCGCCCTCGGAGTGAAAGGTGTGGATGGTGCGGCCTTTGAAGGCGCGGATGGAGTCGTCGACGAAACCGGACTCATTGAGTGTGTCGGTGTGGATCGCGACTTGGACGTCGAGTTCATCAGCGACGCCGAGGCAGACGTCGATGGCGGCGGGGGTGGTGCCCCAGTCTTCGTGGAGCTTGAGTCCGATGGCGCCAGCGAGGACTTGCTCGCGCAGCGGGGCGGCGGTGCCGCAGTTGCCCTTGCCGAGGAAGCCGAGGTTCATCGGGAACGCTTCGGCGGCTTCCAGCATGCGGTGCAGGTTCCACTTTCCTGGTGTGCAGGTTGTCGCGAAGGTCCCGTGGGCGGGACCAGTGCCGCCGCCGAGCATCGTGGTGATGCCAGAACTGATGGCTTCGTCGATTTGCTGCGGGCAGATAAAATGAATGTGGGTGTCGATGCCGCCGGCGGTGACGATGTGCCCTTCGCCCGCGATGACTTCGGTCCCGGCCCCGACGACCATCGCGTGTTTCTTTTTCGTCTTCGGGTCGGCATAGACGGAGCCGATGCCGGATTGAATGCCAGGGTTACCGGCGTGGCCGATACCGACGATGAGGCCGTGCTTGATGCCGATATCGGCTTTGATGATACCGAGGAGCGGATCGAGGATGAGGGCGTTCGTGATAACGAGATCGAGGCAGTCCTTGTCGAGCGCGGTGGGGGATTGACCCATGCCGTCGCGGATGACCTTGCCGCCGCCGAATTTGATTTCGTTGCCGTAGCCGCCGCCCTCGGCGATGAGGTCGCGCTCGACTTGCACGAAAAGATCGGTGTCGGCGAGACGTACGCGGTCGCCGGTGGTGGGGCCGAACATCTCGGCGTATTGGCGGCGGGAGAGGTGGAGGGGCATGGCCGGACTATTTCCGATTTTTGATTTTCGATTGCCGATTGGCGGGAACCACTCGCTGGCGCTCGCGGCTACGGGACGGAGCAGAATCGAGGCGGCCGTTGATTTTGGCATTCAGGCCGTAGACCTCACGGAGTCCGGCGAGGGAGACGAGTTCGACTTCTTTGGTGTCGCCGGCTTCGAAGCGAACGGCGGTGCCGGCGGGGATGTTGAGGCGGAAACCGCGGGCGGCGGCGCGGTCGAAACGGAGGGCTTCGTTGGTCTCGAAGAAATGGTAGTGCGAGCCGACTTGGATCGGACGATCGCCGGTGTTGGCGACGGCGAGCGTGCGGGTCACGAGATGCAGATTCGCAAGGAGCGGGCCGTCGTCGGCCACGATAATTTCGCCGGGGATCATGGTCAGCGGATGGGATGGTGGACGGTGACGAGTTTGGTGCCGTCGGGGAACGTGGCCTCGACCTGCACGTCGTGGATCATGTCGGCGACGCCTTCCATCACGTCGGCGACCGTCAGGATGGTGGTCCCGTAGCTCATGAGTTCGGCGACGCGTTTGCCGTCGCGGGCACCTTCGATGATCTCATAGGTGATGATCGCGATGGCTTCGGGATAGTTGAGCTTGAGGCCGCGCGCCTGACGTCGGCGGGCGAGGTCGGCGGCGGTGACGATCAGAAGTTTTTCGCGTTCGCGGGGAGTCAGATGCATCGGGCGGAATGTTTAACCACGGATTACACGGAGGAACCCGGATAAAGCCATTTAGACTTGGAGATGTTTTTTAACGACGTCGTCCGTGAGGGTGGCAATCTCGCCGGACACGACAACGGCGCCGCGGTCCATGGCGTAGTAGCGGTCGGCGACCTCGCGGCAAAAATCGACGTATTGTTCGACGAGCAGAATCGCGAGGGAGTGTTCCTGTTTGAGGTGTTGCACGGCCAACGTGACCGCCTGCACGTCCTGCGCGGCGCGTTGAAAGACGTCGGCGGGTGCGCGGGGCGCTTTCAGTTTTTTCAACGTATCGCCGATTTGGTCGATGATCGACGGTTGGATGCCCTCGGTGGGCTCGTCGAGAATGAGGAGTTTGGGATTCGTGAGGAGCGCGCGGCCGATGGCGAGTTGCTGTTGTTGACCGCCGGAGAGCACGCCGCCTTTGCGGGACAGCATTTCCTTCAGGACGGGAAACAGACTGTAGACGCGTTCGAGGCCGGCGTGGTCGGAGGCCCGGCCTCGACGGTGGACGAGGAGGCCCACGTGGAGGTTTTCTTCGACGGTGAGGTGCGGGAAGATGTCGCGGCCTTGCGGGACGTAGGCGATCCCGGCGCGGGCGCGGACGTCGGGGGCGAGTGTGGCGATGTCTTGGCCTGCGAAGGTGAGGGTGCCGCTGCGCACGGGCAGGAGGCCGGTGATGGTGCGGAGCGTGGTGGTCTTGCCTACGCCGTTGCGTCCCATGAGGGCGACGACTTCGCCGGCGTTCACGGCGAGGTTGACGCCGCGGAGGATGCGGGAGCCGGCGATGTCGGTTTCGACGGAGGTGAGTTGGAGGAGGGCGCTCATTTGGAAGGAACCACAGAGGAGCAGAGGCACTTAGAAAGCAGAGGCAGAAGGAGGGGTTTTCGGTCCCGCCTCTCACGAGGCGGGCTACATGGCGAGGCGTCCCGCAATGGAGAGGAGTCCCGCCTCTCACGAGGCGGGCTACATGGCGAGGAGTCCCGCCATGGCGAGGAGGGCCGCCTCTCACGAGTTGGGCTGCATTGGGGGGAGTTCATCGGGTGCCGTGTTTGCCGCGGCCGAGGTAGACCTCGCGGACTTTTATGTCGGCTTGTACGTCGTCGAATTTTCCTTCGCACAGGACGGTGCCCTGGTGGAGGACGGTGACTTTGCCCCCGCAGGCGATTTGTTTTACGAAAGCCATGTCGTGCTCGACGACGATGATACTGTGTTTGCCGGCGAGGGAGAGGAGCAGTTCCCCGGTGCGATGAGTCTCGTCGTCTGTCATGCCGGCGGCGGGTTCGTCAACGAGAAGAACCTGCGGGTCTTGGGCGAGGAGCATGCCGATTTCGAGCCACTGTTTTTCCCCGTGGGCAAGTTGACCGGCGAGCCAGTCGCGTTTGGCGTTGAGACGGATGAGCGTGAGCAACTCGTCGATACGGTCGCGTTGCGCGGTACTCGTCCGGTGGAACAGCGTCGAGAAAACGCCGCGCGGGCCCTTGAGGGAGAGCAGGAGATTTTCCCAGACGCTGTGCTCGCTGTAGACCGAGGGGGTTTGAAATTTTCGGCCGATGCCGAGGCGATTGATCTCGTATTCGGTCAGCGCGGTGAGGTCGGTGTCCCAGCCGAATTCGATTTTTCCGGTGTCGGGTTTGGTGCGGCCGGTGATGAGATCGAAGAACGTGGATTTGCCCGCGCCGTTGGGGCCGATGACGGTACGGAGCTCGCCGCGGTCGAGGTAGAAATTGAGATTCGTGATGGCCTTGAAGCCGTCGAACGTCTTGTTGACGCCCTCAACGGTGAGGATGAGGTGAGTTTTTTCCTGGTCGGTAGTCATGGCGCGACGGGAGCGGAGTTTGCGGCGTTGGCGGCGGCGCGGCGGGCCCACCACGTCTTGATGCGGCCGGGTACACTGACGATGCCTCCAGGCAGCAAGAGGACGACGATGATGAACATGCCGCCGAGGAAGAAGAGCCAGAGATCGGGGTAAGCGCGGGTGGCCCAACTCTTCAGAGCGTTCACGACGATGGCCCCGACGACGGGGCCGACGAGGGTGCCGCGCCCGCCGACGGCGACCCAGACGACGGCCTCGAGGGATTTGTCGGGGGTCATCTCGGAAGGGTTGATAATCCCGACCTGCGGGACGTAGAGGGCGCCGCCGACGCTGGCGATGAGGGCGGCGACTACAAAGATGAAGAGCTTGAATCCGGCAGCGGCGTAACCGCTGAAGAGCACGCGGTTTTCGCCGTCGCGGATGGCGCGCTGGATCAGGCCGAGCTTCGTACGGCTGAGCCAACTACAGCCGAGGTAGACGAGCACGAGCGTGACGGCGGTGGCGATGAAGAGGGCGCGCTGGGTGGAGGCGTCGCGGACGTCGGCGCCGAGGAGAAATTTATAGTCCGTAAAGCCATTGTTACCGCCCATGAGCAGATCGTTGCGGAAAAACATCAGGGATCCGCCGTAGGTGAGGGCTTGGGTGAGGATCGAGAAATACACGCCCTTGATACGAGACCGGAAGGCGAGGAAGCCGAAGACGAGGGCGACCACGCCGGGGAGGAGAATCACCATCGCGGCAGCGAAGGGAAAACTGGAAAAGGGTTTCCAGAAAGTCGGGAGTTCGGTCCAACCGAGGAAGATGAGGAAGTCGGGGATCGGTTTACGATATTGGCCGAGATCGCCGATCATGCGCATGAGGTGCATGCCGAGCATGTAGCCGCCAAGGCTGAAGAACAAGGCTTGGCCCAGACTGAGGAGGCCGGTGTAGCCCCAGAGCAGATCGACGGAGATGGCGAGCAGGGCGTAGCAGAGATATTTTCCCCACAGGTTGAGGGTGAAGTTGCTGATGACGCCGGCGGAATTCAGCAGGGGGAAGACGACGATCAGCAGCGTCGCGATAACAGCGACGGCGATGAACTCGATGCGGCGGGTAGTGGAGGCGCTCATACGGGCGAGTGGCGACGGGGCGTGAGCGGGTTTAGCCCTCGAGGCTGCGGCTCTTCGTGACGAAGATGCCGGCGGGGCGCCATTGGAGGAAGAGGATGATGGCGACGAGCACGGTGATTTTCCCGAGCACGGGATTGAGGAGGATTTGTTGCAGCGACTGGTCGGCGAGACCGATGCCGAAAGCGCTGACGACGGTGCCGGGGAGATTGCCGACGCCACCGACGACGACGGTCATAAAGCAATCGACGATATAGCTCTGGCCGAGTGAGGGGCCGACGTTGCCGATTTGGCTGAGGAAGGCACCGGCCAGACCGGCGAGACCGCTGCCGAGGCCGAACGTGAGCATGTTAACGCGTTCGGTGCGGATGCCCATGCAGGCGGCCATATTCCGGTTTTGCATGACGGCGCGGATGAGGAGCCCGAGCGAGGTGCGCGTGAGGACGAGCCAGACGCCGAGGACGATCAGGGCGGCGAAGCCGATGACGAAGACGCGGTTCCAGCCGAAAATGATATCGTGGAAGGTCCAGTTATCGGAGAGATAGCTGGGGCTGGAGACCTGGACGTTATTGGAGCCGAAGACGCGGCGGAAAAATTGTTGGAGGAACAACGAGACGCCCCAGGTGGCGAGGAGGCTTTCGAGCGGGCGACGGTAGAGCCACTGGATGACGGTGCGCTCCATGGCGATACCGACGAGGGCGGCAGAGAGGAAGCTGAGGGGCAGGGCGAAGATGAAATAGCTTTCGTAGAGCCAGCCGCCGGTGTTCATGCCCGGGAGGTGGAACGAGAAACCAAACGGCGAGAGAGCGAGGCCGGTGCCGAAAATATTCTGGACGACGTAGGTCGTGTAAGCGCCGACAGCGATCATCTCGCCGTGCGCCATATTGATGACGCCCATGAGGCCGAAGGTGATGGCGAGACCGAGGGCGACGACCAAGAGAATGCTGCCGAGGCTGAGTCCGCGGAAGAGGGTGCCGAAAAAATTGACGCGAGTGAGATGGCTTTCGACGGCGTTGAGGGCGAGGCGGGCGGCGGCGGCGAGCGAGGGATGGTTGGCGGCTTCGGCGTCGGCGAGGGCAGCCTTGAGGGCATCGGCGCTGCCGATGGTGTGGAGGGCGGTGAGTTCCCGGAGTGAAGCCAGTTTGACCTCGGCGCTGGCGTCTTTGAGTCCAATGAGTGCGATCGCTTCACGGAGGGCGCGTTGCGCCGACGGAACGGGCTCGATTTTTTGGCGGGCTTGGAGGGCGGCAAGTTTCTCGGAGTCTTGGGCGAAGCCAAGGGTTTGGATGGCGCTGATGCGCTTCTTGAGGTCGGGCGTGGAGAGATCCAGGAGGTCGAGGACAGCTTTCATTGCGCGACGCAGGGCGCTGGTGTGTTCGACGGCGGTGAGTGTGCTGGCGACGAGGCGCAGGGATTTACCGTCGGATGACAGGAGGGGTTTGCCGGAGTCGACGCGGGTAGCGATTTGGGAATCTTTATCGTCTTTATCGCCGAAGAGTTGGACGGGAATTTTCGAGCCGTCGGGCGCGGTGTAGACAAAGAGCGCATCCTCCTTCCACGCGGCGAGGAGGCCCGCGATCGATTCGTCGCCGGAGCCGATCAGGGAAGTGATGGTCTCGATGCGTTGCGTGGGGGTCTCGGCGAGAGCGGCCTTGGCGATGATCGCGCGCGCGGAATCGGCGGCGTGCGCGACGAGGCCGAAAGTGAGCGCAGCGAAGGCGAGGAGGCGGACGGTGCGATTAAAGAAATTCATGGGTAAGCGGCGACTGATGATTGCTGGTACTGTGCCAATCAAAAGGGGCGGGCGCTATTTCAGCACCCGCCCCGCAAATTTCCGGGTTATTGCGATGCCTCGCGTGAAGCGCGAGGCGTACGCGCCTTATTTGGCCTTGAACTGACCCTTGAGCCAGGGCTCGCCGTAGACGTTGTCGAAGGACTTCACGATCTTGAACTGACCGTCGGCCTTGGTTTCGCCGATGAAGACGTTCTTGGTGACGTGCATGTTCTTTTGCGTGGTGACCTTGCCACCGGGACCGTCGAACGAGAGACCGGTCTTGTAGGCGGCGCGGACCTTATCGACATCGAAGGAGCCGGCCTTTTCGACGGCGGCTTTCCAGAGGTAAACCCCGACGTAGCTGAGGACCATGGGCGAGCAAGTCACGCGGCCTTCTTTGACGACGCCGGGGGCTTTGGTGGTCTTGAGCCACGCTTGGAAGTCGGCGACGAATTTTTTGTTGGCCGGCGTGTTGATGGACTGGAAGTAGGTCCAGCAGCCGAGCTGGCCGACGAGCTGTTTGGCGGGGAGCCCGCGGAATTCGTCCTCGGAGATGGAGAACGAAACGACTGGGCACTTTTCCGCGGTCAGACCGGCCGCGGCGTATTCCTTGAAGAAAGGCACGTTGGTATCGCCGTTGAGGGTGGAGATCACGCAGGCATCACCGGAGGCGGCGAACTGTTTGATTTCTGCAATGATCTGCTGGTAATCGGTGTGGCTGAAAGGCGTGTATTTGCCGGCGGCGATGATCTTGCCGGATTCGTCTCTCTTGAAGCCGCCGCCGATGTTCTCGAGTTTGACGCCCTTGCTGAGGAGATACTCGAGGAGCACGAGGTTCGTGGTTTGTGGATACACGTAGTCGGTGCCGAGCAGGTAGAATTTCTTTTTGCCTTCCGCGAGGTAGTAGTCGACGGCGGGCGTGGCCTGCTGGTTAACGGCCTCGGCGGTGTAGGCGACGTTCTGGGATTCTTCTTCGCCCTCGTATTGCACGGGGTAGAAGAGGAGGCCGTTGTTCTTCTCGTAAACAGGAAGGACAGATTTGCGGGAAACGGAGGTCCAGCAACCGAAGGTCACGGCGACCTTGTCTTGCTCGAGGAGCTGTTTGGCTTTCTCGGCGAAGAGGGGCCAGTTGGAAGCGCCGTCAACGACGACGGGCTCGATCTTCTTGCCGAGGATGCCGCCCTTGGCGTTGATCTCGTCGAAGGTGAAGAGCAGCACATCGCGCAGCGAGGTTTCGCTGATAGCCATGGTGCCGCTGAGGGAATGGAGGACGCCGACTTTGACGGTTTCGGCTGCGTGAGCAGTGGCGAATGACGCGCCGAGCGCGAGTGCGCCGGCGCCGAGCAGTTTAGTGAATTTCGTGATCATGTTGGGACGGGAGGTGGGCTGGGCGAGATGCGGAGGTAAGGCAGTAGCCCTGCCGCCGCTAAAGCGGTGGAAATTTAACGAAGTGGGGAAGAGGGGGGATTGACCGCGCTGGGCGCGGGCGAAAAAAAACGGTGGTCGCGGAAACGCGCGACCACCGTGGAAAAACGACTGACAGCGGCGGTGGGCCGCGCGGGGCTTAGAACTTAAAGATCGACTGGACGGCGAAGAACGTCGCGTTTTTGGCGGTGTGCTTGCTGTAGTCGTAGTAAGACAGCTCGGCGCGAACCGAGAAATTGTCATTGATCTTGTAGGTCGGGGCGGCGGTGAGCTTGGTGAAGCCGGGACCGTCGTTGCTGAGCTTCTCGCCGCTGACGCGGAAAGCAGAAGACCAGTTCTTGTCGATGGCGTAGTTGAGGAAGAGGAGCCAGTTGTAGCCTTTGTCTCCCTTGCCGCCGTCTTTCGAAACCCACTCGGCAGCGACGGTCACTTCTTTGGTGAGATTGTAGCTGGCCCAGAAATTGATGGTGAGGATTTCGTCATTCTTGTGGATGACGTTGCCCTTGGTGTCGTAGGCAAAGCCAGCCCAGAGGGTGACATCGGGAATGGCCTTGTAGGTGAAGTAGCCCTCGAAGCCGGCATTGTGCTTTAGCTCGCCGTCGCCCTTGAGGTAATTGGGTCCCGAGTAGACGGAATCGACGAGCGCAAGGCCCCAGCCGGTGTCTTTATCGCCGCCGTCGAGCCGCACGCCGGAGTGGTAGCCGGGGATTGGCCCGAGGAAATCACCGTTGGCGTAAGAGACCTGGGACATATTTGGAATATCGAATGCCTCGTAGCCAAGGTAGCTCAGGAACTTGCCGGCGGTCACGCTCATGCCGCTGCCGACATCGACGGTGGCGTAGGCATCAAGCAGGGTGACGTCGCTCGGAGCGCCGGGCTGATAATAGAGGCTCACCACGCCGGTGACGGGCTTGAAAGAACCCGTGAAGAGGGTTTTTGCAGCGTCGAGGTCGAACTTGTCGACGGCGGTTCCCGGGTCGGATTTGGTGTTGCGATACGATCCCGCAGCGTAGCCACCGACAGAGAGCGAATCGTTGACTTTGACATCGGCGAAGGCCGGCAGGGAAGAGGCGAGCGTCAGGGCCGCCGCGATTGTGATACGTGATTTCATTGGCTGGTGTAGTAGGTTAGTTGCTTTGGGAACTTAGGAATCAGTTCCGTCTGAGACCCTCTTCAGCAGCATTCTTGCCAGTTATGCGTTTGATTCATTTTTATGACATCGAGGTCAGGTGGGGTTCATGCGACGCATGTCAGCGGTGGATTCTCGGCGCACGATTCACGGCGACGGCGCACGCTGGAGGTGGGCGAAATTTTGTATGCCACGAATTGCGCTGGAACAATCCGCGCGCGGTTTGCTCTATTGGCGCTGATTATCCTCACGGATGGTCACTCAAACAGAACACCAACCTAACTACCAATGACCAAGCAACTCCTCCTCTCCCTCCTCAGCTTTGCTGCGGTGGGCACTGTTACGATTCGGGCGCAGGCCCCGGCGGCGCCCGCGGCTGCGGCTCCCGCTTACGCGGTGACCAGCACGTTCTCGGCTGTATCCCAATATATGTTCCGCGGCCAACGCCTCGGCGGTCCTTCCTGGCAGCCTTCCGTCGAAGTCGCCGCTGGCGATTTTACGGCCGGTCTCTGGTCCAACCTCCCGTTTAAGGACAAGGTGAAGGATTCCTCCGCTCCCGAGTTCGACCTTTACGGATCCTACACCTTTGCGGTGAGCAAGGATCTGACGATCGTGCCCGGTTTCACGTTCTATGTGTTCCCGAAGGCGCCGACGAATGCCGGTTACTATCGTTCGACTTCTGAACCGAGCCTCGCCGCCAACTACACGGTGGCCGGCGTCAAGCTGACCCCGAAGTATTATTACGATGTCGTGCTGAGCGGCCCGACCTATGAGCTCACCGCCGCCTATGCTCTCCCGTTGAAGGATTTGGGCACTGAGCTCGACTTCACCGGCCAGATCGGCACCTACCGGGTTACGGAAGCGGCCAACAACACGACCCCGGGCGTCAAGGCGTGGGGCGACTATTGGCAGCTGGGCGTCGCGTCGCCGTTTCAGCTGACGAAAGAGTCCAAGCTCACGGTCGGCTTCGCCTACATCGAGGGCCGCGACGCGTTTATCAAGCAGGGGAGCTCCCCGAAGGGCGCCAACTCGCTCGCGGTCGGTCGCGGCGTCGTGACCATCAGCTACAGCCACGCGTTCTAAGCAGTTTGCAGCGCGCGGTGCGCTGCCAGCACCACCGCCCGCACGGAAACGTGCGGGCGGTTTTCGTTTGGCGCGGTTTGTGATTTGACCCGGTCGTCGGGGCGGATGCAGATCACCCTCTCACTATCATGAAAGTAGGCATTGTCGGCGCGGCCGGTTACTCTGGCGAAATTTTGGTCAAACTGCTTCTGGGGCACCCACGGGTGACGCTTGCGGCGGTGACGTCACGCACGCACGCGGGAAAATCCCTCGCGTCCGTGATGCCCGCGGTCCGAGGAATCGATCGTGGACTGACGTTTGTCGATTCCGACCCGGTCGCGCTGGCGGCCGGGGATATGGCGTTGTTTTTCCTCGCGCTCCCGCACGGCGCCGCAGCGATTTACGCGCAGGCACTCGTTGCCGCCGGCAAGCGGGTGATCGACCTGAGCGCCGATTTCCGCATCGCCGACCTCGCGACCTACCAAAAATATTACGGCGAGCACCATGCGCCCGGGCTGTTGCCCTCGGCGCGATTCGTGTTGCCCGAGCTCACGGCGCCCGCGTGGAAAACGGAGGCTAAGCTCATCGCGGCACCGGGTTGTTATCCGACGAGTATTTTGGTGCCGCTCGTGCCGTTACTCAAAGCGGCGGTCGTCACGCGTGAGCATATTGTGGTGAACGCGTTCAGCGGCGTCAGTGGGGCCGGCAAAAAAGCCGAAGAAGCGTTTCTCTTTTGCGAGCGGGCCGAGAGCGCGAAAGCCTACGGGCTGGTGAAACACCGCCACCTCGCGGAGGTGGAAGAACAGCTCGCGTTGCACACGGGCGCGCCGACGATTATCCAGTTCAACCCCCACCTCGCGCCCATGCGCCGCGGCATCGCGACGACGATTACGGTGCCGGCGGCGCCTGGGGCGACGGTTGAGCATGTTTACGCGGCGTGGCGGCAGGCCTACGCCCAGGCGCCCTTCGTCCAGATTTTGCCGGCGGGTGAAACCCCGGACACCGCGCACGTCGTCGGCACGAACCGCATCGATATTTCCGCAGTCCATGACCCGCGCACCGGAAATTTCGTGATCACCTCCGCCGAGGACAACCTCATGAAAGGCGCCAGCGGCCAAGCCGTGCAGATCATGAATTTATGGTTCCGCTTCGAAGAGACGGCGGGGCTCGTGTGAGTGGCGCGGGCGGCTCGCCCGTGAGTCCTAGGAAGCAGGGGTGGGGCGCCCTGCCACGCTCCCGGCTTAGCTCCGGTAATCCGCGTTCTCGCTCACGTATTCGTGGGTGAGATCGCCGCCCAGTACGGTCGCGGACGCCGCGCCGTTACCCACTTCGATTTCCAGTTCCACGCATCGTTCGTGCGGCGGGAAGTCGATCGGAGCGGAGAAGACCCCCTCCTTCGGTGCGGCGCTCGCGTAGAGCTCGGCGCCGCGGAGGTGAGTAATGAGTGCCGCCTCTTTGCTGGGATCGAGCTGAAAAACTCCGTTCGCGAAAATGTCCACACCGCCCATGGCCGCGCGCAGTTTCGAAAGATCCGTCTGTGGGGCGAAGGCACCGATGTGTTTGCCGATGGCTTGCACGAGGCGGCCGACGTTGGGGTCGTTGCCGGCGACGGCACACTTGAAGAGAGGGGCGTTGACGATGGCCTTGCCGAGTGCCCGCGCGAGGACGGGGCTCGCAGCTCGGGTGACGCGCACGCGAATCACGTGACGGACGCCTTCGCCATTCCGCACAACATCTTCGGCGAGATCGCGACACACTGTGTGCAAGCCGCGTTCGAATGCTCCAAAATCCTCGCACGGCACGCGTCCCGAAGAGATCAACGCCACCGTGTCGGACGTGCTGGTATCGCTATCGATGCTGATGGCATTGAAGCTGGCGTCGATGGCTTTGGCCAACATGGCGCGCAATTCACCGCGGGGCACCGCAAGGTCAGTGAGCACATAGACGAGCATGGTCGCGAGGTTGGGTTCGATCATGCCCGCGCCCTTGGCGATGCCGACGATGCTACCGCCGCCGACGTCGGCGCGGCGGATCTTCGGGTAAAGATCCGTCGTTACGATGCCCTCGGCGGCGGGTAAGATCGTGCCGCCGGCGAGCGCGGACACCGCCTGCGGCAGCGCCGCGATGATGGCGTCGGTCGGCAGCGACCAACCGATCACGCCGGTCGAACTCGGCAACACGGCCGTGGGAGTGAGCCCGAGCAATCGTGCGGCCTCCACGCAGACGCGTTCCGCGGTCTCGACGCCGCCCGGCGCACACACGTTGGAGATCTTATTATTAATGATGATGGCACCGAGTGCGGACGCATTGAGGCGCTTGCGGCCGACGGTGATCGGGGCACCGGGAAACGCGTTTTTAGTGAACGCCGCCGCGAAATCCGGAGTCGGCCGATCCAGCGCGATCAGCGTGAGCGTCATCTTCGCGGGTTTCGGCGCCTCGCGCGGCACGAAATCGAACCGTGTCGTGCCGACACGAAAGCCCGCTGGTAGCGCCGCCTGGGTGGCGAGCCACGCGCGGTGTGAGTCGCGATTGGGAAACGTGAGATTGGTGCTAGGCACCACGAAGAAGTGTTGGGCTCCTGCGCGTCGTGCGAGAAATTTTTTGTGGAAATGCGCGCGGCACGTGCCTTAGTCGCTTTTTCGAAAATAAAATAGTGAACGCTCCTCTCCGATTTCTCCACCTTGCTGCGGCTGTTGGCCACGCGCTTTGAACTATCATGAACGTCGCTGAAGTAACCGCCAAGACCAAGGTGCTGCTCGAAGCACTCCCCTACATTCAAGATTTTCGTGGCTCCACGTTTGTCATTAAATATGGAGGGAGTTTTATGGATGATCCCGATCCCGTGGCCCGCACCCGCGTCGCCTACGACATCGCGTTCCTCGCGGCGTGCGGCATCAACGTCGTGGTCGTGCACGGCGGCGGCAAGGCGATCACCAAGGCCATGGAGTCCTCGGGCCTGAAAGCAAATTTCGTCAACGGACACCGGGTGACTGACGCCGCGACGATCGCCGTCGTGAAGAAGACCCTGGATGAAATCGTCAATAAGGACGTGTGCGACGCCGTCGCCACCGCGAAAGGAAAACCCAAGGGCCTTCCTGGTGACACGGTGCTCGTGTGCGAAAAACTTATTGTGGACGACGAAGGCAACGCGGTGGACCTCGGTTACGTCGGGGATGTGACCGAAGTGAAGGTGAAGCTGATCAAGAAAGAAATTGGCGACGGTTTTATTCCGATCATCTCGCCGGTCGCGGAGGGCCATGACGGCAAGCCTTACAATGTGAATGCAGACCTCGTCGCTGGTCGCGTGGCCAGCGCGCTTCGGGCGCGTCGCTTGGTCTACATGAGCGACGTGCCGGGATTGCTCGCGAATCCGCCGGATGTCGCCTCGCTGATTTCAACGCTGAAGATTTCCCAAGTCGACGACCTCAAGAAACGCGGAGTGATCGACAAAGGGATGCGGCCGAAAGTGCAGAGTGCGATCCGCGCGCTGGAGGAAGGCGTGCAACGCGTGCACTTCATCGACGGACGACTGCCGCACTCGCTCTTGCTGGAGATTTTTACCGACCAAGGTATCGGCACGGAAATTGTGCACGGTTGAGTGCAGGGAAAGTGAAGGTGAGAGTGAAAGTGAAAGGGGAGGGGAAGTGAACAGTAGGACGCGAAAAGGCTTCTTCATCCTTTCACTTTCATTTTCACTTCCACGCCTATGACCGCTCCCGCCATTGTCCGCACCAGCACTGCCGAAGTCTACGACGCGCATGTCATGAAGAATTATGCGCGCGCGCGGCTGACGCTCGTGCGCGGCAGTGGCCCCACGGTGTGGGACGATGCGGGTATCAGTTATCTGGATTTTACCTCGGGGATCGCGGTTAGCGCATTGGGTCACTGTCACCCGCACTGGGTCGCCAGTGTACAGCGCCAAGCGGGCGAGCTGATTCACGTCAGTAATCTTTTTCGCAATCCCCACCAAGGGGAGCTCGCGCGCCGCCTCGTCGGCTACGCCGGCCCGGGCCGGGTGTTTTTCTGCAACAGCGGCGGTGAGGCCGACGAAGCGCTATTCAAGCTCGCCCGTCTGCACGGCATGAGGAAGGCCGGCGGCGAGGAAGGGAAATGCTTCAAGGTCATCGCTGCAAAAAAAGCGTTTCACGGCCGGATGTTCGGCGGCATGAGCGCGACCCCGCAGGACAAAGTCCAGCGAGGCTTCCGCCCGCTGGTGTCGGGTTTTTCTTTCGGTGAACTCAATGACGTGGCGAGCTTCGCCGCGCTCATCGACGATGCGACCGCTGCGATCATCGTTGAGTCGATTCAGGGCGACGGCGGGATCAATCCGTGCACGCTGGAATTCTTGCGCGGCCTGCGCCGACTCTGTGATGAAAATAATCTGCTCCTGCTGCTCGACGAAGTGCAATGCGGCATCGGGCGCACGGGCACCTTCTTCGCGTTCGAGCCGGCTGGGGTGCAACCCGATGCGATCGCGATGGCCAAGGGCCTGGGCGGCGGCTTTCCCATCGGCGCGATCTGGGTCGGCGAGCGTTCAGCCGACCTCTTTACGCCTGGAACGCACGGCACGACGTTTGGCGGCACGCCGCTCGCGTGTGCTGCCGCTCTGGCTGTGCTGGACGTAATCGAGCGGGAGCGCCTGTTGGAAAACGTCACGCGGCTTGGGGCGCCGTGGCTCGTCGAATTGAAGAAACTTGCTGCCGAGTTCCCGGCCCACGTGCGCGACGTGCGCGGTCGCGGCTTTCAAATCGGCCTCGAGATGACGGGTGAAACCGGGCCGTGGATTGAGGCGTTGGCCCAGGGCGGCTTGTTAGCGGCACCCGCCGGGGGGAATGTCGTCCGCCTGCTCCCGCCGCTCAACGTCACCTCCGCCGATTTGTCTAAATCCGTCGAAATTTTTCGTGCGGTGCTTTCGGCTAAAGCCTGAGCCGATCCTCGATTTTTCCCTCGTGGGCGGCACGCCGCAGGCTTAAATCTTTTATTTTTAATGAAGCACTTCCTTAAAGAGACCGACTTTGCGCGGTCCGAATTGCCCCAACTATTTGCCTTGGCGCGCGAGTTGAAACGGAAGCGTGGCACCCGCAGCGCACCGCGACCGCTCGCGGGCCAAACGTGGGCGATGATTTTTTCAAAGTCTTCGACGCGCACGCGGGTTTCGTTTGAGGTCGGCATTCATGAGCTCGGCGGCAATCCGCTTTTTCTGAATAAGAACGACATTCAGCTCGGCCGCGGTGAGACGGTTGAGGATACGGCGCGGGTGCTGTCGCGGTTTGTCCATGGGCTGATCGTGCGCACCTTCGATCATGGTGAGGTGGAGCGGCTGGCGGCTGCGGGGAGTGTGCCGGTGGTCAACGCGCTCACCGATTTTCTGCACCCGTGTCAGATTTTCGCCGACGCGTTTACGATGACGGAGCGTTGGGCCAAGGGCCGGACGGGCGCGAAGCTCGTCGAATCGTTGCGCGGCCGGAAAATCGCTTTTCTCGGTGACACAGCCTGCAATATGGCGAACTCGTGGATTCTTGGGGCAAATCTTTTTGGCATGAAAATCTCGCTCGCCGGACCCAAGGAGTTTGCGCCGTCGGCGGAGTTTCAAGCGCAGCTCGCGAAAGAGACATTTACCGGAGGTGCCGACTACCAATTCACGACCGATCCGCTGGAGGCGGTGCGCGGCGCCGATGTGGTCTACACCGATGTGTGGGTCAGCATGGGCAAAGAGGAGGAGACCAAAGAACGCATCCGCGTGATGTCGCCCTACGTGGTGACGGGGAAACTTTTCGCGGCGGCCAAGAAAGATGCCCTCTTCATGCATTGCCTGCCGGCGCATGCGGGCGAGGAAGTGACGCAGGACGTTTTGGATAATCCGCGCTCGATCATCTTCGACCAAGCCGAGAATCGCCTCCACATGCAGAAGGCAATTTTGGCGACGCTCGCGGCGGCGGCCCGGTGACGCGGCGCGGGCGCGCGGGCTACGGCACCTCGTAAATCTCGAGGAGGGCGACGCCGGTGGCGCCGTTTTTGCCTTCGATCTTCACGGTGTAGGCGCCCGGCGGGAGGGTGATGAGAATCGCGGCGTCTTCGGTGCCGGGCACAAGTGCGAAGGCACCCACGCTGGCCGTCGCGGCGACGAGCGCGGCCGTCTCGGTACCGGCCGACCACGTGTCGTTGGTGGCGACGATCGCTTGCTTGTCATTGACGATGGTGAGCAGGGGATCGGCCAAGGCTGCGGCGACGCCGAAGACTTTCAACGTCGGCCCGATGCCGCGGATGAGCACGCGTTTGTAGGCGGGGCCTTGGATGACGAAGCCGCCGATCAGCGCGCCGTCGCCGGGTTGCACTTGCACGCGGACCGAGAGGTTCGAGGTGCGTCCATTCGAGCCGGTCTCGTAGAGCTCGGCGAGGGCCACGCCGGTTTTTCCAGTCGGGCTGGAGACGCGCACGGTGTAGGCGCCGGCGCCGACTTGCGGGAGGAGGGCGGAATCGACGCTGGTGGTGCCGAGGGCAAACGCGCCCAATGATGCAGAGATCGCGGGCAAGGCGGCGACGTCGGCGCCGGTGCGCCAACCGGTGTTCTTATAAATCTCGGTGTTGTCGGCGCGCCGGATACTGAGTTCGGGATCCGCGAGCACTCCGGGAACGCCAAAGGAGCCCAGCGTAGGGCCGATGCCGCGGACGAGGTAACTTTTTTTGGCGGTGTCGCTGACGACGACTCCGGCGATGAGCACGTTTTCGCCGGTGCCGACGAGGGCGCGAGCGGAAATGTTGATCAGTCGGGCGACGGGGGCGAGCGGCGAGGATTTTGATCCACCGGTGGCCGAGCTCCACGGGGAGCCGGGGAACACGCCCTCGCGATCGGCGCGGTAGCTGCGCGCGTGCAGGTTACTCGCGGAGGGAACGGTGAGCGGCGCGGAGGTGAGGAGAGCGTTGGGTGCGAGGCGACCGCCGAGGGAGCGAGGGTCGGAGCCATCGAGAGTGTAGGCGAGCTGCGCGCCGGTGGCGGCGCGGACGGTGATCGACGTGGCGCCAGCGGTGAGGGAAGGTGCGGCGACGAATTGTTCGTCGATCCAAGCGGTGCGGGTGGTAAACCACGTTTTCATGGCCGCGATGCCCCCGGTGAGTCCGGGGACATATTCAGGCGTGGTTTGCGGCCACTTGGCGGCGTCGCGAGCGAGGGCCGCGGGACCGATCGCCGCCGACTGGGAGTCGGCGAGCGCGAGGAGGCTGGCGTCGGACAGGACGCTTTGGCGGAGCGATTGCCAGCGGTCGATCCAATCCTGCATGAACTCGGGGTCGCGGGCGAGGGCACCCCACCAACCGATTCGCCAGAAGTCCACTGCTCCCGGAATGCTCCACACGTTGGGGGTAGTGGTGGCGAAGTACGTCGCCGCACCGAAGGCGCGATCGAAGTCCCAAATTGGGCCGGCGACGAGCTTGCCGCCGCGATCTTTGGAGAAATAGGCGCTCCGGATGAGCGCGTCGAAATTGGCGGAGAAGACGTTGAGCAGGTGATGATCGACCCAGGAGGCGCGGTCGATGTAGTCGAGGTAGTTGCGAGTCGAGAATCCGAGCGCAAATTCGTTGAAGAGCGTGTCCTCCATTTGCTGGACATAGGTTCGAATGTAATCGCGTTGGGCCGTGGAGAGATCGGCGGCCTTGGCGTTGGCGACGATAATCTCGGCTGCACCGCCGGGGACATCGCGGGTGGTGAAAAAACTGAATTCGTCGGCGTCGGGCGGATCGAATTTCAGCAGATAGCCGCCGGTGATGTCGGCGGTCGCGGAGGTGGCGTCCGCCAGCGGCTTAATATTCACTTTTTGTGAATCGATCTCGATGGTTTCGGTCAGGACGTAGATCCCGGCGTAGTCCACGGCCCCGAGATCGCCGCCGGTATGGAAAAAGAGTTCTACGGGCTGAGTGGCGGGGGCCCACCGCCCCATCCGGTTGCTCAGCGTGTAGATGAAGCTGTTTTTGATGAACGTCTGATCGAAATACCACGGGCCGTTCAGTGCCCATTTATTTGCCGGAACCGAACCGGCGAGCGCGACATCATTTTTTCCACCGGACGGAGCACGTAGATCCAGCGTGTAGCCTTTTTTTGGAAAACTGGCCGAGGACGAACCGCGCACGGTGACGTCTGCGGGGGTGGTGAGGTCCGGGGCGGCGTTGAGCGCTGGGGTGCCTGGGCTTTTAGGCGCGTAGCGATAGAGCCAGCCGGGGTGATCGAGGTTATCCTTTTTCAGTGGGCCGGCGCCATGGTTGTCGAGCACCAGCACGGGCAGGATGCTGGAGAAACTGAGGAGGTCAGCGGCGGTCGCACCGCCGATTTTCACGAAATGAGTGCTCGTGGAGCGACCTTTGGCGGCATCGTTGGCGGAGAAGACGGCGGCCTTGACGACCACGGACGTGCTGATGGCAAGGGGCGCGGTGTATTTGAGTGAGGTGGCGGTGAGTTCAGGGCTGGCGGTGCCGGCGGCGGAGGGCGCGACCAACACGTAGCGAATCGATTGGCCGGCGGCAGCGCCGGATAGCTCGAGGCTGAAGGTCGTCGCATACGGGCCGGGCGAGCGCGAGAATTTCACGGTTTCCGCCAATGGGGCGTTTTGCACGGCAGTGTTAGCGGCACCCGGGGTCGGGGTTTGCAGGTAGTAAACGGTGCTGACGCCGCCGGCGCTGGGCAGACCCGAGCCATAGGAGACATTGGTGCGTTGGTCTGGAAAAGCTGGAGCAAACTCAGTCGCAGCGGTGACGCCATCGGGTTTGATCAACGCGAGATACTCGCCATCGGCATTGAGGCTGAAGTCCGTGTGGAGCCGTTTCGCCGGATCGCGCCGATCCTTGCCGGAGGCGAAAACGACAAGGTAGCCCTGCGGGGCGAGGGTGACGGTGGGAAATGACCAGCGTTTCTTGTCGCGGGCATCGTCGGTTAGATACCAACCCTTGAGGTTCACGGCCGTGGCGTCGGGATTAAAAATTTCGATCCAATCGGGAAACGCGCCGTCTTCATCAGCGAGCGTGGTCGTGTTCGACGCCATGAATTCCGTGATGACGGGGTCGGCGCGCAGGCTCGCCACCGTGAGCAAAGTCAGCAGGCTCGAAACGAAAACGAGGAAAGGGGCGAATCTCGGGCTGGTAGGCATGGGCGTGAGAGCGGAGGAGAGGCAGACTGAAACCCGAAGTTCGTGCTCAAGAGGCAGACGGGCAAGGGGATTTCCCGAAGTCTTCTGGTGAGGCATACGTGTCGTCTTGACGCCGAGATCGCGTGGGTCGTTTCGATCGGAGGGACGAGCCGAGCGGTTGTAACCGGATCGTCACCGCCGGTGAGGCGGCGCAGGCGGCGGTTTTGGACAGGGCTGAGGGCGGCTGATACCTCTGAGATCCTGCTTGCGCTGACCTCTCTAGGGCCGAATGTAACCAAACCTCTTGCCCCATGTTTCGTCGTTGCCTCTTCACGTTAGGGCTCGTGTTTGCGATCTCGGTCGCATCCGCGCAAACGCCCTCCCCCTTTGGGAGCGGTGTGTGGAGTGGTGGCGTGACTTCGACCAGCGCAAACGTGGTCGCGCGGTTTACAGCGCCTGGCGCGAGAGCGCGGCTCCAGATCAGCGTGAATCAGTCGCTGAAGCCCGCCTTGTTTTCCGCGATCGGGACGGCGGCGGCGGCGGCGGGAAACACGCTGACGTTTACGGTCCAAGGATTGCAGCCCGATACCGACTATTTTTACGGGGTGGAGGTAGGGGGTGTGCTCCGCACGGAACCGGCCTCCCGTGGTCGGCTCCGGACCTTTCCATTGGGCACCGGTTCGTTCAAAATCGCATTCGCCTCGTGCAGCGATTATCGTGTCCCGAACCAGAGCGCGTTTGATGCCATCGCGGAGGAGCGACCGCTCATGTTTTTCCACATGGGGGACCTTCACTACAACGATACGGATAGTACCAACCCCGAAGATTACCGCGAAAATTACGATGCGGTGTTGAATCACCCCGTGCAGTCGGCCCTCTATCGCAACGTGGCCCTCGCCTACATGTGGGACGACCACGATTTCTCCGGCAACGATTCGGATACGTCGGCGATTGGGCGCGACGCGGCCCGCACGGTTTACCGCGAGCGCACGCCGCACTACCCGATTGCGGCGGCCGGAGGCACGATGGCGCAGTCGTTCACGATCGGCCGGGTGCGGGTGATCATGACGGACAACCGGAGCGCGGCGGTCTCGCCGAGCCTACGGGAGAGCGCCACGAAGACCCGCTTGGGTGCGACGCAGAAAGCTTGGTTTAAGCAGGAGTTGATCAATGCCCGCGACGCGGGCTTTCCGCTGACGCTGTGGATCTGCAGTCAGCCGTGGATCGCGCCGGCCCAACTAGGTGCCGACACCTGGGGTGGCTATACGACGGAGCGCACGGAGATCGCGAATTTCATCAGGGACAACCGGATTGCCAATCTCGTGCTGCTCTCGGGTGATATGCACGGCCACGCGTTTGATGACGGCACCCATTCGGATTATGCGACCGGCGGCGGCGCGCCCTTGACGGTGTTGCACGCGGCCTCCCTCACCCACACCGGTGCGCCGAAAGGCGGTCCCTACGTGGGAGGCCCGATTCTCGGTGGCCAGCAATACGGCCTGCTCGAGGTGTTCGACACCGGTGGACCGAGCGTCGCTTGCCGCTACTCGGGCAAGCGGGTGGGCGAAGGCGAAAAATTGAGCTACATTTTTAGCGCGTCCGCCGTGGCCAGCTCCGGGGCGGCGATGAGTAATATTTCAATGTTGGCGCGCGTCACGGGCGGAGACGATGCGCTTACCAGTGGTTTCGTGATTTCCGGCCAGACGCCGCGGCGGGTGTTGGTGCGTGCTATCGGGCCCTCGCTCGCCGGTTTTGGACTTGCCGACCCGCTCGAGCTTCCGCAGCTCACCGTCTTTAAGGGGGGGCGCGTGATCGGGTCCAGTGAAGGTTGGGGGAAGGATGAGGATACGATTAAGGTACTGACCGAGGCGTTTGACCGCGCGGGGGCGTTTCGTTTGCAGGACGGCGCAAGCCGGGACGCGGCGATTATCCTCACGCTGCAGCCAGGCCCCTACACGATGCAGGTGAAGAGCGCAGACCGCCAAGCGGGCGCGGCGCTCTTGGAAGTCTACGAAATTCCGTAGACGAGTCGGGGTCGTGGGCAAAAAAGCCGCGCTGCGCGCGGGGGATTGCGGGGAAATCCAAGGGAGTTTCACGCCGCGGTCGCGCGCCTTTGCCGGCGACTACCCGGGCAGGGATGCCCAGGCGGCCTCGAGGTCGGGTGGGTGCCACCACAGCGGTTTGGCTGTATCGGAGGCAATGACACGCGCGGCGTTGTAGCCGCAGAGACCGGTGACGTTGCCTCCGGGGTGAGTCGAGCCGCCGCAGAGATAGAGACCGGGCACGGGAGTGCGGTAGTTACCCGCGCCGGCGAAAGGGCGGTTCCACCCGATCTGGCCGTGCGCGAAGGAGCCGACGAGCAGATCGCCGCCGCGCATATTGGGCAGGGTGCGCTCGGTATCGAGCGGTGATGACGAAAAGGAATCGAGCACCGCAGACTCGAGATTGGGGGCGAACTGCGTCCAGTGCGCGAGGAGACGCCGACCGTGTGCGTCGCGTTCGGCGTCCCAGTGGCGCGCGTCACGGCGCAATGAATACGGCAGCTTTTCCCAAAGGAAGGCGGTGTGTTTTCCGGGCGGTGCCTGCGTGGGATCGAAGATGCTCGGGCACGCGCCCCACGCGACGGTCGCGGGAATTTCACCGCGTTCGTGCGCGGCGACGATGTCGTGAAACTGGCCGAAACGCTCCAGTCCCACAATGGTCATGAAGGCGCGAGCGAGTTCGGGGCGCGTGGCCGCGGCCGACCAGTGAGGCGGCTCGGCGAGGGCGACGTTGAGGGCGAAGAGCGGCGCGAGCAGGTTGTAGTTGAAGCGCGCGGCGCTGGCGCGGAGTTCAGGTGGGGTGAACTCGGCGGGGAGCAGATCGAGGAAAGTCTGCTGCGGATTGAGGCCCGAGACCACGGTATCGGCGGTGAGGATTTCTCCCGTGGCGAGTTCGATACCGACGGCGCGGCCCTGGCGCGTGATGATGCGGCGCAGTTCGACCCCGCAGCGGATTTCACCGCCGTGTTCAGCGACGTCGGCGACGAGGCCGCGCGCGAGATTACCAGAGCCCCCGACGCACATCTGGGCTTTCGCGGGCGAGGCCAGCAGCGCGGGGATCGCGTGACCGAAACCCGGCTGCCGCAGATCGACTTCGCGCAGACCGTTGAAAAAAAGCAGGCCGGCCCGCACGGCGTCGTGCTCGAATTCGCGCGTGACGAATTCCAGCGGGGAGAGCGCGGACACTGCGAGCAGGCGGCGGCCGAGTGCGCTGCGCTCGAGGAGCGCGCGGCGACGCGACGGCTCCAGCGGTGGACACTGGGACTCGGGGATGAGGATGTGTTCGACGATCGGGCGGAATTCTTCGGTCCAACGGCGGAGCGCGCTGGCATCACGGGGGGAGAATGCCGCGAAGGACGCCTCGGTGCGCTCCAGGTCGGTCCACCATTCGAGCGCGCGGCCGTCGCGCAGCAGCAGTGCGACATTGAGTTCGGGTTGGACGTAACGCACCCCGTGGCGGTCCAATTCGAGATCGCGGAACCACGGCATCTGCGTGATCGCGCGGTGGAAAAAGGAATGCGGGTGGTGCGTGAAACCGGGCAGGCGCGGATTTTCCAACGTGCGCAGTCCGCCGCCCGGTGCGGACGCGCGGTCGAGGGCGAGCGTGCTCAAGCCGCAGCGGGCGAGGTAAGCCTGAGCAACGAGGGCGTTGTGGCCGGTGCCGAGGAAGATTGCGTCGTAGTGGGGCATCGGAGGCGCGGTCGAAAGGTGTTCCGCCGGAGTCCGAACGAAAGAACCGCTGATGGATTTCCTCAAGGTAGGAAATCTGGGAGGAAATCTGCGGCTCATCGCCGCCTCTGGCAAGGGGCGGGGTTCGCTCATCGCGAACCGAAAATATCTGCGATGAGCAGACCCCCGACCGCCTCCGAAGCCGATGAGGCGGAGGGGAGGTGGGCAGTCCAATTGCTGGGCCAAAGTGCACGGAGCCGGCAGTTCGCGATCCCCGCACGCAGGCAGAATTGTCTTCAGTTTGTCGGCGATTGTTACCCATCTACCCACGGCGTCGCTTGTCGTCCCATTGATGGCCAAAGCTCAGTCGTTGATCGATTCTTCCCCCATGATGTCACCTCACCCCTCCGCGCTCCCGATCGGGCTCATCGGCCTTGGCCTGATGGGAGGCGCGTTCGCCGCACGCCTGCTGCGGGCCGGATTTGTCGTGGTAGGGTGCGACATTGATCCAACGTGTTGCGCGGCTTTCGTGAAACAGGGCGGAGACTCCCTCGGGACCACGGAGGACGTGCTGCGGCGCTGCGACCGCGTGATTTTCAGTCTGCCGTCGCATCGCGAGGTGGCTCAGGTCGTCGCCGAGGCCAGTGAGGCGTTGCGCCCCGGACAGATCATCATCGATACCACGACCGGCCATCCCACGGCGACCATGGAGCTCGCCGGTGAGCTGGCGGTTCGCGGCGTGACCTACCTCGACGCCACGATTTCCGGGAACAGTGCGCAGGTGCGGGACGGGGCTGCGGTCGTGATGGTCGGTGGCGGCGCCGAGGGTTTTGCCGCGTGTGGCGACGTGTTTGCGGTGTTGGGGCAGGAGACGTTCCACACGGGAGGGTCCGGCATGGGTGCGAAGATGAAACTCGTGACGAATCTGGTGCTCGGACTCAACCGCGCGGCGCTGGCCGAGGGGCTGGCGCTCGGCGAGGCGATCGGCCTCGATCCCGACCTGACGCTGCGGGTGATGCAACGCACCCCGGCGTATTCGCGCGCCATGGACGTGAAGGGTGAGAAAATGCTGCGCTCGGAATTCTCACCCGACGCGCGGTTGTCACAACATCTCAAGGACGTCCGGCACATCGTGGAGTTGGGCGAACAGGCTGGACTGCCCATGACGCTCAGTGCGGCGCACCGGGAGATTTTGGAGGAGGCGGAGGCGGCCGGGTTGGGTGCGCTCGACAACAGCGCGTTGATCCAAGTGTTGCGCGGTCTCACCGCGAAGGCGGGCCGGCCATGAGCGCACCCCTCTCCCGCGGCGGCCGCTTCGCCGTCCTGTCGGCGGCGTTTGGCGGATTGCTGTTTGACGGTTTTGAACTGGGCCTGATGCCCCTCGCTTCGCTCTCCGTCTCCAAGGATCTCCTCGGAGCGGGCTACACGTCGACGCTCGGCGGCGATTGGTTTGCGCGCTACACGGCGGCGTTGATGCTCGGCGCGGCGGTCGGGGGGATCGCGCTCGGCAGCCTTGGCGATCGCATTGGGCGCGCGCGCGCGATGGGTGTGAGTATTTTGTTCTATTCGGTTTTCGCCGGCCTCGGTGCGCGGGTTCACTCGCAGGAGCAGATGCTCGTCCTGCGTTTTTTAGTCGGCTTGGGCGTCGGGGGCGTCTGGCCGAATGCGGTCGCGCTGGTCGCGGAGTGCTGGCCGGACAAGGCCCGCCCAACGTTGGCCGGGTTGATGGGTGCGGCGATCAACGCGGGGATTCTCCTGCTCTCGCAGATCGCGCAAATCTGGTCGGTGAGCGCGGAGTCGTGGCGATGGCTGTTTAACCTCGCGGCCGCGCCGGCCGGGTTGGGGCTCGTCGTGCTTTTTTTCCTGCCGGAATCACCGGCGTGGCGGCTCGCGCGCGCCCAGCGGGTCGAGAAAAAAGGCCCGGCACCGCTCCGCCAACTGTTTCGCCCGCCGCTGCTGAAAATCACGTTGACGGGGATTATGCTCGGTTCGGTTCCGTTGATCGGAGCCTGGGCGGCGAGCAAGTGGATGATACCGTGGGCCGACAAGATTGGCGGCGCGGTGCAGGCCGACTATAAGGCGCTGACGCAGGGCTGGTGGGCCTTCGGCGCGATCCTCGGAAGTCTCGTGGGCGCGCAGATCGCCGCGTGGCTCGGGCGACGCGTTTCCTATTTTCTCATCAGTATCGGTTCGCTCGCGCTCACGCTCGCGATGTTTCAGCTGACGGCGCCGTTGCGTCCGTCGTTCCTGCCGATCGTGTTTGCGCAGGGATTTGTCGCGACGCTCTTCTTCGGTTGGTTGCCGCTCTACCTGCCGGAACTGTTTCCCACGCACGTGCGTGCGACCGGCAGCGGGATTTCCTACAACGTCGGCCGCTTCGCGACGGCGGGAGGCGTGTTGGCGGCGGGTTTCTTTTTCACCGCGCTCGGAGGAAGTTATCCGGCGGTAGGTTCGGCGGCGGCGTGCATTTACGGTCTCGGCATGATCGTGATCTGGTTCGCCCCTGAAACCGCGAAGCAATCGCTCAAACCCTGAATCAAACCATGAACCACCGAGACACCGAGGCACAGAGCAGACATTTTCTCCGCCGGTATTTCTCCGTGCCCCTGGGTCTCTGTGGTTCAATTTCATTTCTCTCCGCCGCCGAGCCCGGCAACACACTCCTCCCTTCCGCGTCACCCGGTTTCACCGTCGAGCTCGTCGCTCGCGAGCCACTCATCCGCAACCCCTGCGCGATGGCCTTTGACTCGCGTGGCCGGCTCTTCGTCGGTCAGGGCCCGCAATACCGCAACCCCAAGCCTGACACCCCCGGCGACTCCGTCGTGATGCTGATCGATTCCGACGGCGACGGCGTCTACGACCGCGCCAAGACCTTCGCGCGCGGTCTCAACTGTATTCAGGGCCTCGCCTGGCACGGCCGTGATCTTTACATCGCGAACTCGCCTGACCTCACCATCGTCCGCGACCTCGATGGCGACGACGAGGCGGACGACTACGTGCTCCTCTACACCGACCTCGGTAATATCGAGCACGCGTTGCACGGCCTGAACTTCGCGCCCGACGGCAAGCTCTACATGAGCAAGGGTAACTCGAAGGGCCTCAATCAGCCCGGGCGGATCGCACCCAAGCCCTTCCGTGAACTGTTCGGTCTACCGGACATTCCCGGCGCGTCCGACCTCCCGCCGCCGCGCACCTTCACCAAGGAAAACTATCGCGCGACGTATCACGACCCGAAGGACGACTGGGGTCGGCATGGCGGCGTCCTGCGCGCCAACCCCGATGGCACCGCGCTCGAAATCGTATCACGTGGCCTGCGCAATCCCTGG
>Ga0209550_10000138_pt1 | contig 60458 bp, 65 predicted proteins | sample LauGreSuBDMM15SN_2_FD_187567 | JGI IMG/M metagenome (GOLD analysis project Ga0209550, IMG submission 187567) | Freshwater lake microbial communities from Lake Michigan, USA - Su13.BD.MM15.SN (SPAdes) (version 5) | ecosystem: Environmental > Aquatic > Freshwater > Lake | place: Lake Michigan... | reverse complement strand
ACGAGCACGTCGATTGCAGGGACGAGCACGAGCACGCCGCTGCCGACGAGCACGTCGATTGCAGGGACGAGCACGAGCACGCCGCTGCCGACGAGCACGACGTCGACGCCGGTCCCGACGAGCTCGGGCACGCCAGTCCGAACGAGCACGCCGGGGCCAGAAAAACGCGACGTGAAAGGCGACAACATGATTGTGATAATTGGTGTTGTTGTTGGCGTCGTGGTGCTTTTCGGTGGAGGTGTCGTGAGCTATATGTTGTGCTTTAGGTGATCTAGGCGTACATGAACGGCTCCTTTGAAAAATAAACGGCCAATTGGAACGCTATCACGACGTCGTCTTTCATGCCTCCGACCTTCCCGCTGAGCGCCGCGCGGCCTTTGCTGAATATTGAAGACGCCTCCTTAAATTGCAGACTGTAGATTGCCAACTGGTCGGCGATCCGACGCGCGTTGCCTTGTGGGTTTTCGGAGAGGAGTGGCCTGCGGATGTTTATCCTCTGTTCACGCATCATCGTAGACGTGAGCACGGCCATCTGGTGCTTGATTTCCTCTGTCGTCAAAATTCCGTAGCGCTTGCCCGCGTGGTCGATTCTGTGGCGCGTGTTTGGTATATGCGCTAGTGCCCGATGATGATGCTCCGCCTCGAAGCCCAAGTTTCGCTCACACATGATGATGATTTCCGAGAACGCGAGCGTCGTGACCGCACGGATGCGGTTGATATGTCTCTCGACGAGCGCAAATTGCTTCGACGGCTCTGCAATGCGTATGTGAATGTCAGCGAAAACGAATGAGCGCAAGTTCAGGCTTAAAAAAAAACAAGGTCACCTTTGCAATCTCCAAGCGTGTCGATTCCTATGAGCTGCACAGAAGAGAAGATGTCAGAGCAGATTCCAAACGTTCTAGAAAAAGCGGCACACGTCCTAAATCGCGCGTGGGTGGAGGACGCGGTGCAGGAGTCGCTCACGCGGCTCGAGGCGGAGTTTTTCGCGGAGCGCGCGTGCCCGCAGATCGCAAAGATTCGGGCGCTGCTGCAGGGCGCGTCGCACGTGGACCTACTGACGGTGTTTTTCCTGCTGCTCAACGTGGACTACGGGCTGAAGGCGCGCGTGCTCAGCGTGGACGAGGGAAACGCGAAGCGCATCGCGCGGTTTCTGATCGACCTGCGGCAGGAGCTCGTGGTGGAATTCTACTGCTCGGGGCAGTCGACAGGGGAGTTCGTGCGGGCGTGCAACGAGACGTGGTGCATTGCGTAGAAAATAATCTATGACAAGACTCACCGTCACGCAGCCGCGCTGGCGGACGATGGACACGACCGCGTAGTCGCTCTGCGGGCCGCCGGCGGCGGGGTCGATGACGATCCAGACGGTCTGGTCCTGCACGAACGGCAGCGGGTCGGCGGACATCATGTGCGCGATGTCGGCCTTGCGGAAGATTTGCTGGAGCGAGTCGAAGGCAAGACCGGCGAGCTCGGATTTGATGAGGTCGGGGCGGTCCTGCATCATGACGTGCAGCTTGCGGTGGCGTTCTTGGCTTTGCCAGGACGGGACCAAATGCAACATGTGCACGCACTCGTGGGACTTGCCTTCTTCCTTGCATTTCTCGCAGCAGAGCTCGATGGAGCGGGTGACAAAGAGCGGGCGGCCGGTGGCGGGGTCGAGCATCTTGATCAGGCGCGTGTAGAAGTTGATTTCGGAGGTGAGCGTAGAGATTGCCACAAGTGACGCCGAGCCGACGCTCAGAATCGGCGCGACGGTCTCGTAGAAGAAGCCCTCGTCGCAGTAGGCGGCCTCTTCCAGGATCAGGACGTCGCCGCCGGTTCCTTTTGTAGTGCCGATCTGTGTGATAAAAAGGAGAGAAAATAAAAATACAGTCAGCTCGAGTTACAAAGCGGGTATGGCTCGTATATACGTGCGGGTGAATGATCGCAAATTCATATATAAGATGCGATACAATCCCTTCATCGTCGGCATGTTGTCTGAAATTCCAGACGACGTGCTGGTCTTAATTATCCATTTTCTGCTGTTCTTGCACGTCGTTCATTGGCCGCCAGTGCCATACGTCAATAGTGTTAGGCTTGGCCGCCAGGTATCGAAAGTCTTGGCGCCTGCCACCTGTCTTCGCAAAACTTGCAAGATGATGCGTCATCTCATGACAGATGATCTCATACTCAAGTATACTGTGCCTGCGATTCACTTGATTCGCCGCGATTTCTTCCGTCGCATCGTCGATGACTCGATACACGAGATCGTTCAGAGCGACGTTACGATAATACCGTACTACAAGCTTTGCGTTCAATCGTACTTCCTACACATGCAAGACCTTCATTTTTGGGTTCGTACTTGTATCGAAACAGGCTACCATGGCGATGATTTTGACTTGAAGCTTAATTATCACATGGAGGTGTGTGGCAAACCTTACCATAACGTTTGTGTCGGTGACACGTTCATACTTCCAGAAGTGTTGAAGGTACGTCAGGCGGATCGCACAGAGGAGCAAACAGCAGAGGTCGAAGAGTGGTCGAAACGAGAGCTGACTGAGGAAAATTTTGTTGCAAATATGCACGAGTGGTTCTCGTGGGCTGTCCGAGATCGCGCAGAACGTGTTACGTGGAGTCTTGGGATAGAGACTACAGGTATTTTGTTCAGGTTGGAATAAACGCTGCATGAATTCGCTGTTTTTTTAGCACTAGATTCGCTAATTGTTCAGGTGTGTCCAGTATATAAGACCTCTCGCCAGCGTGCATCAAGTGTACAATGTTTGCTACGAAGGCAGACTTTGAAGAGACCGTCTTCCTCCTTGCCGTCAACATCTTCATGTTCTGGTGCGTTTATATGTTCTTAGAAATGTGTAAACCAAAAAGCCAGAAGCAACTCGATGATGAGGACGAAGAATGGAAGCGCAATCGCTGGCGTCGCGAATGCAAGAACACCAACATGTTCAGTGCGGTCGCCAAGCATGAATTCAAACTTAAACGTCCTTAGAATAAACGTTGCATGAATTCCTTGTTACTAGATGCCCGCAACTGTCGCGGGCCAGTTGCGCGGCGGACGACTCTCGCGGAGAACGTAGTCGATGCTGGCAACAAGCGCGAGGACGTCGGCCTTGATCTTCACCAGCGTCTTGCGGGCGAGACAGGTCTCGAGCTGCTCCGCGTGGCGCTCGCGCTGGCGAGCGCTGCATTCTGCGATCCAGTCGTCGACGAGCAGCTTCTGCGCGGGTCCGCCGAGGTGGTAGAAGCGGTGGATGAGCTCGCGCGTGCGCGCCCTTCGTTGCTGTGTGGACCGCAGAGGTGAGCAGATCGCGAGCTGCTGACGCTCGTACAGACACCAGAGCTCGTGCATGTGCGTCCAGTAGTACTGCATCGGGCCGTTGAGCGCGCAGAACTCGTTGAGCAGCGCGTCGGCGGTCGGCCTCGCGCCGCCAAGGTGCTCGATGCGCTTCCAGCGCACAAAAAAAACAAACAGGTCTTTTGCGCGCGGTCGCCGACGCCATGGCCGAATGGGCGAGGCCGGACTCTTGCCGCGCAGAGACCGGTTACGGGATCCTGACGCCTTCCTGCGCTGGGCACTGCGGTTGAGTTGGGCGTTGAGTAGCTCGCGCGCGCAGACTTCGCGCGTGTGGCTGTCGTCAAACGCCTCGGGCTCGATAAAACCTGCGTCTCCAGGGAGCTCGGCGTCGGAGGTGCTCGGCGTGGAAGCTGCGCGCTCGAAGGCCGGCGCGTCGGCTGGCGCGGCGAAGGCGCGCATGTCGATGGGCGTGGCGAGGACACAGTTTTTGCGGGCGGCCATGCGCGGTGCGGGGGGATCCGGGAATTGTGTGGTTTGCGTTTTTTAGATCGTGTCCGTTCGAGGTGACCATTCGCGTGTTGAAGTTCGCGTGTTTGACGTTCGCGTGCGTTTGTGCGCACGAGCTCGAACTTCGCGCGGCGCGGTCTATAAAACGAGGCTTTGTGCAAGGATGCAAGAAGCAGATGAACGACACGGTCAGTGACAGCTCGGCGGTTGAGTCTGGCGAAGCTGCTGTGGCGGTTGAGTCCAGCGAGTACAGCGAGTCGCTCGGCGAGTGCACGACACCCGAGCTGAGCGCAGGCGAAGGGCCCAGGGCGGCGAAGAAGAAGCGCGCGCGGGAGCGGGAGATGCAGCGGCGCAGACAGGAACGCTTCAAGAAGCAGGCTCTCGAGGCTCTTCGCGCGCGGAAGCGGCAGCGCAAGCTCACGCGGGGCGGAGAGTGCCGCGGGTGCGGGGCTTGCATGCTGCAGTAATAGGCGTTGTGTATTCAATAAAAAAGAGAAACGAAATATTTTTAAAGTATGCAAGGGAGGGACCGATGGACTCATGCACACATGAGGCGCCGCCGGCGGGCGGAGGCGGCGGGGCGCTCGCGGGACGCATGCGTTGGAGGGACGTCTCTTCTGTACTATCTCGACCGGCACGATGAGGCGAGGGAAGCGGGGGAAGCGGGAGCAGCGCAGTGTGCGCTAGTGCACAACGTCGTCGGAACGGCGCGGATTATGCTGTCGCCGGGGCCGCTCGACTTGGAGCTGGTGAACACGCTGCTGCCGAACTCGTGCTTCTCGAAGAAGAAGTTCGCGGCGATCACCGTGCGGCTGGACGACCCGACTTGCACGATCCTGCTGTTCGGGAGCGGCAAGTGCGTGTTGACGGGATGTCGGGACTTTGTGTCGTGCATCCGGGCGGTACACGTCGTGTTTGACCTTTTGCGGCGCAGCGTGCATGGAGTGCATTTTTCGATCGAGAGCATCCAGATGCAGAACATCGTGGGACACGCGGACCTTGAGCTGGCGGGGGGACATGTGGATCTTGCGCGCTTCTACGCGGACAACAACATCGAATGCACGTTTCAGCGCAGCATGTTTCCGGGGCTTGTGTTCCGCTCGCGCGAAAGCAACGTGGTGCTGCTGATTTTCCGGAGTGGGCGGGTGGTGCTGACGGGCGGGCGGGACATGTCGTGCCTGAACCTGGCATGGGCTAGGATGATGCCGGTGCTTCAAGGTTACGTTGTTCGCGAGTCAAAGGCGGCCGGGACGGTGGTGCGGTCGCGGGGCCCGAGCCGCGCGCGAGTGTCGCGGTCGCTTGGGCGACCTGAATAGCCGGCACAAGCCGGTTTCGTATTTCGCACGGCGGCGCGCACTTCGCATGGCGGGACAGGAGCACGCGCGGGTGGACGTGTCGACAGCGACGTATCGGCTCAGTGCGCTCGAGCGCGAGGCGGCGGAAGCGGTGGTGGAGGCGTCGCAGCAGACGCACGTGAAGATGCTGCCGAACCACCACATGAACGAAGAGCTCGAGCTTGCGGGGTTCCACTTCTCGTGCAACGGGGCGGACCTTGCCCAAGTGATGCCGGTGCCGAAGACGCTGTTTGCGTGCACGGCGATGTACGAGGTGCGGTCAGCGGACGACGCGAGCTTCAACACGCTGGTGCTACGGTTGCTGTGTGAGCCGGAAGTTGGGCGGGCGGCGCTGAAGGACGTGGTTGCTCGGCTGCGCGCGACCAAATGCGGCGCGGCGCCGGCGTTCGACTGCATCCCGGACGACGACGAGGTGGATGCGGTGGAGGGCGTTATGTCGTTCCTGACACACGACCGCAGCGACCGGCGCGTGTGGGCGGAGCAGCTGCCGGAGAAAGTGGGTCTGTACCACGCGTTCGTGCGAAAGAGCACGAAGGACCGGATGGAGCACAAGCTTTTCATTGTAGTGTCTGGCTCTCTGCCGTTTGTCGACGACGAGATGTACAGGCTCTGGCAGGACTCGTGCGCGAGCTCGACGTGCGCGCAGTTTGTGAGTGCAGAGGAGACGCAATGGCTGCGGGCAGCGACGGTTCGCAATCACAATCGGGTCGCAGCGATGGTGGCGGACGCGCTGCGGTTGCCGGTGGTCTGTGTGATCGACACGGAAGACCCGAGCAAGACGAAGCGCGCGGCGCACCCGACGACAGTGACGTTCCAGCACGACATTTTGCTAGATACTGATCGTAACTGCGTGCATCTGGTGAACGGCGGGTGCTTTGTGGAGCGGTCGGAGAATGGCGTGTTATTTCAGATGCACGCGGGCGAGGGCTTCTGGCTGTTTCCGGGGCCTACGGACAACGCGAGCGGGCAACCGTACGGGTCGGTGTTTAACTCGAGTGAGCGCTCGTCGACCTTTCCGACGACGACGGTACGGTACCACGAAAAGTTTGGGGCGCGGGGCTCGGTGGTGTCGTGCAAGCGTTGCGATAACGCGACGCTGTTGTGTGAGGCGGAGGACACGGGCGCGCATGTGTCGCTGTTCCCGGAGGAGCATTTTTTGCGCAAGTGTGAGTTGTTAGGCTTCAACCGCAACCACGCCATCGTCTCGCTGATGCCTCTGGTTGCGTACGTATCCGAGAATTCGATTTGAATGCTCTACGGTGTATTTAAGGAAGACGCCCGTGGCTTATGCTCGACGCGGTGGCAGAAGAAGTTTTGGAGGAATTCGACGCGTTCGCGCGTTTGGAAAACGTGAAGTGCGATGAGGGCGTGCGGCGGCGGGTGCAGGAGGTCGGCGAGTTGCTGAAGAACGAGGCGGTGCTCGACTGGACGGACCTTGAGGTGCTCGAGTCCGTGCGGGCGATCCTGCGATTGTGTCGGCTGCACACGCTCGGCGTCGTGTGGAAGGACGACGCTCCGCCAGGCCGACGCTAGAGCCGCATTTGGTCGGGAGTATGGGCGCGACCTGCATGCAAACCGGAGACCGTCGGCATGTGCTCGGGCTCGCCTGCCCAGACGACGATGAGCGGGGGCTCGCGGGCGCGGAGCGTGGCCGACCAGCTGTCGTACCACAAGACCATGTCGATGATGGTGACGTGAAAGACACCAACGGCGTTGAAGCAGTGCGCGACGAGCACGGCTGGCTTTTGAGCGACGGTTTGGAGAATGTCAAATACGATTCCGGTGTAGACGAAAAGCGCGATCCCGCAGACGGTGTTGGTAACGAGGCAGGCGAGGACGACCCGCCGGCGAGCGTGAAGTATACCCCAGCAGAAGACGGCGCAGCTCACGTTCCAACTCAGAAATATACAGAGCGAGGCGTATTCCGGGTGCTCAAGGAGCATGAACGAGAAGCCGCTGATGCAGCAGCCGACGGTAGACAAGGTATACGTTGTGGCAAACAGCGCAAAAAGTGCTGGTTTGTTCAGGGCACCCCAGAGCTGGCCTTTTTCCTGCTCGGACTTGATCGAGACGAAGTACGCGAAGAAAATGTAGGCAATTGTGACTGCAATGACAGACGGAACGACAAACGCGAACATAATCCAGTTCATGTTCCGAGTCTCTCGTCGCATTTATACCGCGGCCGCATTGCGACTTTTTTCCGACGGAGTCGCGTATATAAGCCGGCGGAGCGAGCGTGATGGGGCTCTGTCGGTGGTTTATTGCCTTTGTTCTATGTGTGCTACTCTACTGTGCTACTTCGCAGCGTCTCTATTAGCAATGTACTTGCGTGTGAGCTCGTCGGCTGTTGCGACCTGCGAACGATGCACGTTGAGGCTCGCGACGATGCGCTGCTGCGTGACGTTGATGACGGTGCTGACGTCAACTCCGCGGCCCTCGACTGCGCGGAGGACGAGCGCATTGACGGCAAAGAGGACGAGTGCGGCGTCAGCGAAGACCTTGCGGGCGTCGCCCGATGAAGAGACGGTGAGGTTTCCGTCGTGGTGCTTGTATCGCAGCGCGTTGATTCCGTGCATGTCGGACGCCAGGTGGCGCAAGGCCTGGAGTTGCAGAGTCGTCATTGCAGTAAAGGGAACAAGTATACGCAGGTCGCTGCTGAACGGCATGAGGCCGCTCGTGGTCAGCGTGCACGTGATGGAGGCTTTGATAGCGACGTTTCCGAAGACGGTGATGGGGTCGGCGCAGCAGTCGCTGAGTGAGCGCACGCAGCACTCAGTCGTGGCGAGAATGTCGTGCTCATTGAAGAAGAGTTCGCGCACGCGCTCGCTCGGAGAGGCGGCGGCGGGCGGCATTTGCGCCGCGTACTGTCCGAGCGTCCGCTGGGACAGGATGCACGTAAAAAACAGTGGCGTTGCGTTTTTATTACATACGACCGTTTTCATGACACTCGTCTTTCATTCACCGCGACCCCCGAAGTCGATGACGACGCTGTCGCAGACGAGCGGCGGTGAGGACACAATGGTCTTGTGCAGCGCGCTCGGCGTGAGCTTGGCCGGGGCGACGTCGGATGGAAACACGCCGGCCTCAAACAAGAGCTCGGCGCAGAGCTTGGAGCAGCACGTGTAAACTCGGAGATCGGCCGGGGGGATGCTGCCGAACCTCGACGAGAGCATCGTGCGTGTGCTGAACGCTTGACGCTCGGCGGTCAGGGTCTGCGCGAGGAGCAGCGCCTTGGCGTGACCGTCTGGTGTACACGGGACAGCGACGGTGTCGTAGCTTGCCGGGTCAAACTGACGCGTCTTGAGGTGCACGACGCCGCCCATGTACACCGCGCACGACTGGCCGTCGGCGAACTCGAGCTCGCAGTGGCAGTAGGGCGGGTCGGAAAGCGCTACGAGTTTGTTGAGTAGACCGTCCTTGTCGAGGACGGGGTTGTAGAAATGAACCCGGAGCGTCTGCATGCGGACGGCTCGACGTGCTAATATACGTGCGCGTAGTGCTTCGTGTGAATTGCGGTTGGTTAAGAGGTTGTGCAGTATATAAGACGATCCAGATCTGCGAATCCGTGGCTCGAGATGTCGGGCCTGATTCTTGAGGTAGAATTCCCGGACGAGATTTGGTGCCGCATCTTGGCCAAGAGCCGCAATGTGATGCTTTTCTTGCAGGTCTCGAAAGAGGCCCGCAGATGCATAGGGAACTGTGGCGCTCCAATCAGACTGCAGATGAATGAAGATTTGTATGTGCATGATCCTTCGTACTTCAAAAAATTCCTCTGTGATTTTGCCTCGCTGATGCGTGAATTCAAGTTCACGCTACGTTACGTGGACGTCTCATGGCGCATCAGCTCGTGTGACGAGCGAACAGGGCTCATTGTGGATGCGGACGATTTGGAAGAGATCAAGGAACTCGCACGGCTGTGTCCGTCTTTTTACCTGTACAAAGATGCGTTCACATTGCAGTTCATTCACCGTTGTGAATATGTCCTGCTTCTACAAGTGAGTCGGGTGCACGGACAAGAAGGCCAGTTTCACATTTCAATGGAAGCGACTGGACATGTTCCGGAATCGTGGAATAACGTCGTTGAAAACGAGGATTCTTGGCGCCATTCAGATGACGAGTACGAGTACGAGGACGAGGACGAGGACGAGGACGAGGACGAGGACGAGGACGACTAGACAGTAGCTTCTATAGCTTCTACATCTTTATAACGACGAGTGTGAATAAACATCGCGCGCTTGTTTTGCATCTTGTTTCAGGTGTGTCGCGACAAAGACGGGCCTGCCTGCGCGCTCGAGGAGCGCGCGCTTCGTGAGACGCGCGCCGTGCAGCGACAGAAGCGCGGCAACAAGCACGCCGACGGCGACGTTGAAGGCAACGTCATGCGGCTCGAAGCCGATGTAGCACGCGCCGACGACGCAGGTGTTCACGGCGAGCATTTCGACGACGTCCTCGGCGTCGAGCGAGAGAGTCATGACGTAAATGGTCATGAACTTCAACACGGGCTCGGTGACGATGACGTGCGAGAGCCACGGCGCAGGGTAGCGAGAGAGAATGTCCGTGAGGTAGTCTCCGCGCACGAAGATGAGGACGGGCACGCTGAGGATGACGCACGTGTACAGCGAGGTGCGGTAGTGCTGCAGCAGCGTGCGGGCGTCCATCCAGAATGTCCAGCTGAAGCCGCACGAGGCCGGCGACAGCAGAACATTCACGGCCATGACGAGCTGCGACCACTCGAGGTGGGTCTGTGTCATGCCGAGTTCGGCCTCTGTCTTGGCGAGAGCGGACGCGCCGTCGCGCACGAGGTAAAGAAAGACGAGGGTTCCGATGAGGCCCCAGTAGATCACAAGCATGGAAAAGGACATGCTCGGGTGCGCGGAGCTTCCGGCGAGCACGGCGGTGACGTTGCCGAGGAGCATGCCGAGCACGAAGACAAAGCTGGTCTGCGAGAGGGCGTAGTCGATCGAGAGCATGGTCGTCCAGACTACTATGCCGATGACGTGCACCTTGGCGACGTACTGGCCGAGAGCGAGCCTCGAGGCGAACGTGACCGGTCCATCGCCCGCGTCTGCTGCTGGGCCGTGCTCGGAACACGGCCGGTCGGAGTCCTCGTCGGAGTCAACGATCGAAAAGTTGGACGGCGCGTGTGGCTCGGAGCTGCAGCCGCCTACTCTGTCTGCGTGCGACTCGGACCCACACGCTACTTCCGCGTCTCGCGGCGGGAGCTCCTGCCCGTCGCGTAAGCGGTCCGTGGCGCTGGCAGGACGTGTAGGCGGCGTGTAGTCGAACATGTCGTCGACGTCACTGTCGTCGCCGGGGCGATGCTTCTTGCCGACGCGCGCGTAGGCGCGGCGGGAGAGTGTGCTGACGACAAAGGCGCAGAGCTCGTAGACGACCCAGGCGGCGCCGAGCACGCAGACCTGCAGGCACGTGACAACAGCCCGCTCAATCACGTCGAGCGGCGTGTTTACGTGCTCGTAGTGGCCGAGCACGACATAAAGGGTCAAAAGGAGTGTTCTGCAGATAAAGGCGATAATGCAACGCATGGTATATTACACCTGCTTACTTATACTAGAACATGCCGGAATCACATTTCAGGTCGCATTGGGAACGCGTCGGTGTTTCAACACGCGGTGCACAGACAAAACACGCGGCGGCCGCAGCGAGTGCCGTCGGAAACCGGCCTAAATGGCCGATGCAGTTGCAGTGCGCGCAGGCCGCAATCGCTCGGTACACCGCACGGGCCGGGCGGGGAGAGCAGCGTCTGGCACGGACCCGAAAGAGCGGCGTGCGCGCGTTGGCACTCCAGAGCTGCTTGTCCTTCCGGGCGTGTGAGGGCCCATGGGACGGTACGGGTGCGGACGGGGTCGAGAGCGCGGATGCAAGCAAGAAGGGGCGGATGCACATATGTTGTCCGGAGATGTTCTTCTGTGACGAGTTTATGGCGAAGATTCAGCTGAATCGCGAGCACGAGCGGCAGCGGTGGATTTTTGAACTGATCGCTGGCCGCGTGGCGGCCAAGGAAACAGTTTTCTTGGAGGATCCCGCGTGGCTGTTGGTAGAAGGAAATGCGTACAGTGGACAGTCGAGGCGGTACCTTGTGATTTTCAAGGATCTCACGCTGCACACGATCAGGGACCTGCGGCAGCGGCACGTGCCGATGCTCCGAGGGGTGCAGCGGAAAGTTCGCGCGTTCCTGGCGACGCGGCACGGACCGGACGAGGCGTTCCGGCTGTACTTCCACTACCTGCCGAGTGTGTTCCAGCTGCACCTGCACGTGTGCAGCAGCGTGCCGGTGGACCCCAACCGGCGGCAGTACCTGTCGGGTGTGATCCGGAACATCGAGTCGGTCGACACGTGGTACCGCGACGCGCTGATGCTGTTTGCGTCATCTCGTTTGCCGCGCGAGCCCCGTGAGCGCTCGCCCGCGGCGCGGCGTCGGAGCAGCTCGTCGGACCGAGTATGGGCGAAGAGGCGACAGACGTGCGCAGACGACGTCGAATAATACGAGAAAATCGTCCAATACAAATGGCAGTCGATTTGTATTTAACACTGTCGCTAGGAGCGCATGTCCGTCTACACACCAAGGATAGGCGGAACACTGGACGGGAACAAGAAAGCAATTGACTATGTCGCGACTGACGTGGGCATGGATATCCCTGCAATTCTGCGGCTGAAGCCGGCGGAGCCGCAGCTACGCGACGGTGCGATGCGCATCAAGTTGGAGACGGCGCCGCGCGTGTCGCCCGTCGTGGACAGCGTGACGGAGGCGGAGTGCAGGGCGTATCAAAGGATGCTTGGCTCGGCAGTGGCAGGCGATGCAACAGCGCGCGCTGATCCTGAACTTCTCGCGCAGATTCCGCGGCTGAAGGAAACATTGTTGGCGCTCGACAGCGAAATGAAAGCCAATGCGACGTCGGACTTGGACAAGCGACTGGCTGTGCATGCGAGAATCTTGGAGTTGCAGGGAGAGCAGCTCACAGAAATGAAGAAGAAGATTCAGAAGACGGAGATTTCCATGGGGACCTTGATGAAGCATCAGAATATGCACACGCAGCTGCACGAAGCGACGACCGTCAAGGTGCTGCAAGCGGACAAGACGGCGTCTGACGTGCAAGCGAAGATGGCGCGGGTCGAGAAGCAGGCTGATATGCATGAGGCAATGCACGTGGCGACAGCAGAAAAGGTGCTAAGTGTTGCGAGTGCAATGGAGCGGACCGACAAGCAGACTAAGCTGTACAAGGATTTGCACAAGGAGACAGGTGAAATTGTATTGAAGCTTCAGAAGGACTCTGATATGTACAAGAAGTTGCACGAGGCTACGATTGAACATGTAACGCAGGCGAAGAAGGACGCGTGCATGAAGCATGCAAAGACAAAGGAGAGCTTGCGCGAGCTGCACAAGGACGTGAAAGGCATGCAAAACGATAATTCCTTTTATAAAGATTTTCACGAGGAGACCGCGCTGAATGTACTCGACCTGAAGAAAAAATATGGCGGCATGCAACGCCATGTCGACGAGTTACGAACGGACGTTCAGGAGGGGCGCAAGAAGGGTGATCTCCACTCGCAGATTCACCTGCAGGTCGGGGCCGACTTCAAGAAGATGCAGACTTGCTTGAACAATATGCAAGTGCAGAGCAATCAGGTATCGCCACCGGATCAAAGTATCGCGAGCCACCAAGGACCAGGAAAGCGAGTAGCAAAAAAGGCGCCTACCGGTGTGCAGGCTGCCGTCATGTCGACGCAGAGCTTTGCAAGCGCGGGAGGGTCGACTGCGACCCAGGACGCGGCCGTGGACGTGCACAGGATGCGCAGCGACCTCGACGCGGTTCTCATGCGCAACGCGGAGCTGGAGAAGAAGATGAAGATGCATGACCAAATGCACCTGAGCACAACCAACGTTGTGCGCGGACTGGGCCAGAAAATCGAGGACAAAGAGAAGTCATCTTTGGAGTTGGATACTGAAAGGCGCATGCTGGCGCTGTTCGAGACGGATGTGGCGTCGAGCAACACACGGGGACAAAACCGGAAGAAGTGATGGGTTCGTATTTAAGACGTCGGGGATGTCGGCATGTCCGACACAGGTGCGAACGATCATGTCAAGAAGGAAGAGGGTGGTCTGCGCGCCGAAGGCAATATTCTACAGCACATCAAGATGCTGGAGACGAGCAAGGCGCAGCTCGAGCAGAGCAAGGCGGAGCTCGAGCAGCGGCTCAAGGACGCGGACGCGCGAGCGGAGCGTCTGAGCGTGAAGACGCGCGAGGGGATGCAGGCTGCGATGGACACGCTGATGAAGAAGTGGATGGACGCGGTGGAAACGAAAGAAGAAAAAGTCAAGGAAGACTTCAAGTGCGGTCTCGACAAGCTCATCAACAACTCGGCGGAGGAGAACGGCGTTTGGCGGATGATGCTCGCGGCGTCGTCGCTTCACGAGCGCCAAGAGCACAACCTCGAAAAGCTGCGGCTCGAAAACAACGAGCTCAAGACGAAGGTCGATGACCTGTACGGCTCGAGTGCGTCGCGCGTGGTCGGTGAGAAACACAAGCAGCCAGAGCAGGCGGATCGCAGCCACGTGCCGCCCCCGAGCGGGAACATATGGGACGACTTTGCGAAGGATTTGAGGGGATACTAATTTTTTTCATTAAAATGATCAAAGCAAGATTGTCGTGTGTTTTCACGTTTTTGTTGCGCGCAGTGTGTGTGAAGTATAGAAATATCACAAATGACATTTCCGACCACGTAGGCCTCAGCACACCGCTGCGAGGCACGCGTACACCTCGCCGCACTGCTCGGCGATACGGGCTTCCTCCGTCACGGAGAGCGGCGTGTCCGGACACGTGACGAAGAAAAATACCACGCCGGAGTTGTAAATGTGCAGAAGCACTGACGTGCTGCGGTCGTCGGTGATCTGGAGGTGCAAGGGCTTCATGTACGTCATGTCTTCGGAGACAGATACGCCTGAGACGAGCCAGCGACCGCTGAGCTTGAGGGCGGCCTCGAACTGGATCGCGCCGACGACGACGGGGTGTGGAAGGCGCGCCTTGGCGACGAGCATGTGCATGATTAAGGCGTCGATGCATTCCGGCTTGAAGATGTGCTCGGCGATCATGAGCACGTCGCTGCAGCGCTTTGCGCCGCGGAAGAGCGTGGTCTTGTTGCTCTCGGACGTCATGAAGTTACCGAAAACAGTGAAGAGGCCGGTGCGGAGCCCGAAGGAGTCCTTGTTCTTCATCATGAGCGGCTCACACGCGCGCTGCACAACGCAGCCGTTGGCTTGCAAGTGCGTGAGACGCCCACAGATGTTGATGATTTCGATGTCGCCGACGGCGAGAGGCGCGCTTGCTTGCGCGTCGACGTTGCGCTTCGCGGACAAGGGCTGCACAACAACGTTTGCACACTCGCGCCCGTCGTCGATGTTGCTCAGCTCGCGCGTTGTGCTCGCAACGGCGGTGAGGAGGTCGTTGACACAAGCGACTGCGACGTCGCGGCAGATGGCTGCGCCGCTGGTGCCATACGCGGTGACGGTGAGTAGATGGGCGCTATCAGTCATTTGGTTCAATTCGATTTGAAGTCGTTGTTTCAAACCGATGACAAAGTCGGACGATTTTATATTTAAGAAGTCATGAGACCCGGTATCGTGCGAGCCAAGGATGCTCGCTCACAAAGAGGCCAAGCAAGAAAGGAAGTCACTCAAGTCTATTCTTTCTGAAAAAGGCCCTGCTATGCAGTACTCTGAGGAGTTTGACATGGCATACGATGCCAAGAAGCTCGTTGAGGATTTGCGAAAATACCTGCCCGAGCTCGAGCTTGAGGTTCCGGACGGTCCGATAGCACCTAATGTTCCAGTTCCGGCTGCGGCTGCGAATGGGGCTGCGGCTGTGGTTTCGGCTCCGGCTGCTACCGACGAGACCGAAGAGAATGCGGACGGACCGAGTGAGGTGACACACGTCATTCTCTGCCTGGTCGCCTTTCTCTTGCTCGTCGGCTTCGGCTTCTTGCTGCTGTCTTATCCACAGTTGCTCCAGAGCTGGGTTGGAAGCTGCGTGCGAATGCTTCAGACGCCGATTCCGTTGTATTGGAAGAAAGCACAGGAGCCTCCGTACGTCGATTACGGACCTCCGTACATTCCGCAGGAGCCCACCGTGACAACCGTCGCCGACACCTCTTCGTCTTTGTTGACAAACGTAGGGATGGCCACCGGCGCCACAGTGTTTGGCGCAGCCGGGGTTGCTTTTTGGATTTTTGTTGACGCACATCGTCCACAAATTATCCAAGTGGCTACTAGATTTGCTGCTGCAGGTATTGGTGCTGTGGTTGTTACTGGTACTAGTGCATAAACTGGAAAAAAACATTATGTCCATGTCTTGTTGTTTGTGTGACGTGTGTATGACAAGAAATTGGAGCAGCTGTGTGGTTCCACGCGTTCGATACGAGTCCGAAGTGGAGCTTCAAGACGCTTGCTTTCGCTTGCTAGAAGCATACATCGAGCTCACGCACCGAGTTGTGGAGGAAAGAATCCGACACCGCGGAACAACTCTCCGCGAGTGGACAGAAATGGACCGTCTCATGCTCGGCATTGCGACGTTCGACGAGATCACGGACGAAGCACTGCCACTCGTGCTCGCATCGACAAAGGGCAACGGCGTGCTGTACGCACACGACCTGAACACTCGCGTCATGCGCTGCATCAACCGCCACAACTTCAATTTCTTTCACGAAACGTCTTCCCTGTGCGTGACGTCGCTGCAGGGGAGTCTGTCTGAAATGCTGTCGCGCGTGCTCATCACTGCGCACCAGAGCCACTATCACGCACTGCTACAAGAGAACTTCACAACCTGCGAGGCGTGGGACAGAGCGCAGTGGCTTGTGAGTCCGAACCACCGGATGGCCGAGTTCAAAGCGGCCATCCGGGCGGCGTGCACGCCGCGGGGGCCGTGCTGCTTGAAAGAGGACCTCGTGCTGCGAATTATCGAGCTACTCGGCGTGTAAAGGCCCGCCGGGGCTCGCACCCGGTGGACGCTTGCGTCCGGGCGATACTTACCTGTCCCTGGCGAGAAGAGGTGTCGAGTCGAAGTTTCGGCGTCGGCGAGGACACGACTCGGTTGCGATGCCTCTGTGTGCTGTATTACAACGTTAGAGCAGACAGACGAAGTGAGTACAGGAGTGCGCTAAGTCTACGAGAGCTACGTCTACGTCAGCTACGTCTACGTCAGCTACGTCTACGTCAGCTACGTCTGAATCAGCTTCATACGCTACAGATACGACGTCGCGCGCCGCCGCACCTGCGTATTTTGCGTCAGTGATATAGAGTACAGGACGAACGCTCGGCGCGGCTCTCCGCATGGATACGAAGTTTTTTTTTGGGCACAACCCGCGCGGTGAAATTTCACAAAACAGCGCTTGAGCGGATAAACGAAGAGCGCTACGGTCGCATGCTGGTGTTCACTCGAGCGATTCCGTGGATGCTCAAAGCGTGCACCGTTGCCGTCGTCATGCTGCGCGCGTTTTCGCCGGGGGGGGCTGTCGGACGGCCCGAGCGCGTGCTCGCGCCAGTCGCGTTTCTGACGCTGGCGAGCGTGCTGCCGAGCGTCGTGTGCTGTGTCGCCAACCGCGCAAAGACGACGGCGTACATCGTGCAGAGCGCCCTGTTTCTGGGCTTCACGTACGCGCTACTGCTCGCGCTGGCAGCGAGCGGGGTTTCGCGGTACGAGGTCGCGGTGACGCAGACGTGCGTGCTGCACATGCTGTGGTCGCAGTGGCAAACGCTCAACCGACTCAAGCACATCCTTATCTACCAGTTTGCGGTGAAGCGACTGCTTGTGCTGATGGGTTTGTTGTCGTGGAGCGCGTGCGTGCTGATGCTGCCTCATGTGACAGTGGACATGATTGGTCTCGTCGGCCTGATGTTTGTCGGTGAGCTGCTTGGGGTGGCCGTATGCTTTGTCGCGGCGATAATCGAAGCGGTCGGCGACACCCTCGAGGTGTTCCTGACGGAAAAAAGTTGAGTTCATGCAAGTGGTCACATAATCGGAGGGAGCAAGCACTGCTATAAAACGCATACTCGGAACGCACATGGGCAACACTCTGACGTGCGGCGTTGAGCGCTTGGTGCACTCGAGCATTTACAAACCCCCACCCGTGAACTACTCGCGACGGTCGTGTCTGTTTGCGACAACGAAAGACGGGGACAGCATCGCGATGCGGCTGTACAGTCAGGACACCGAGGTCGTCGAGCGCTTCTGCCTCGGGGAACCGGCTGGGTCCGAGTACGACCTGATCATCTTCAGCCACGGCAACGGGTCGGACATCGGCACGGCACACAGGTTCTGCGAGCACCTGAGCTCGGCGCTGGGCATTGACGTGCTCGTGTATGACTACCCGGAATACGGACACTCGAGTCCCACGCACGCCTCGCAAAGAAAGCTGCTCGCCTCGATCGATGCCGTGTTTGAGGAGTGTCTGCGTCATGGCTGGACGCAGTCGCGCATCTTCCTGATGGGGCACTCGCTCGGCTCGGTCCCGACGGTGTACCGTGCGGCGCAGCACAACTGCCGCGTGAGCGGCGTGGTGCTACTCGCGCCGCTCGCGTCGGGTCCGCGCGTTCTCCTGCAGGACTCGCGGTATGTGCCGCGGTGGGCGCTAGCCTACATGGACCCGCTGCTCTTCGACAACGTGGACCGGATCAAGCATGTCAGGTGTCCGATTGCGATCGTGCACGGCACGGGCGACTCGACTGTGTCGATCTCGCACACGGAGTGTCTGAAGCAAAAGATCGAAGAGTCGAGCGTCTACCCGTCGCTGTTCCTGTCCGTCGGACACAACGAGCTGGTGGACGTCACGAACCGCGAGCTGATCAAAATCACGCTGTACATCAAGAGGTTCCGAGAGGGGTGTCTGCTGACCGCAAATAAGATTTGAAATTGAAAAAAAAAACGTCGTTTCGAATTCAAGAGCATTCGAAAAGCCGTCTCGCAAACACGTGAAAAACGGACCGTCGTTCAACCCGAGCAAAACAGGCATGGCAAAGCTAGCGCACGCACGCTCGGTAATTTCCGACCTTGCCCAGCACGAGGTGATGCTTATCAGCGACCTCGCGGGTTGCCCGCAGACGTTCCTCGCGAGCGAGTGCGTCAAGTACGCGAGCGCAGGCGAGTCCGTCGAGGCCGGGGGGCATGCCATGGGCTGTCCAGCGACGCTGGTTCCGAGCAAGGCTGTGATTGTCGCGTTTGTCGTCGACCGTGCCGGAAACACGTTTGTGTGGCACGACGGCCTGTATAAGGCGCGCGCTGATTTCAGTCTCGAGCATTACGTCGGGACAGACAGCATCGTCTACGGCTTCGCGTTTGACGAAGGGACGCGGCCCGGCCCGGTCGTGCGTCTCTTCGACGCGTGTCGGCTGCGCGGCGAGTGTCTGCTCGGCTTGAACTGCTTTGAGCGCTTCGGGCGGCTGTTCGAGGGCATGTCTGCGGCGAGCCGGAGTCGCACGTCGGCGGTGCGCCTGCACTGGGTGTGGACGGAGGGCTGGATCAAAGAGTTTGTGCTGTGCAAGCCGACAGAGCGCCTGCACGGCCTCGACTGCGATTGGCAGTGCGCGATCCGGCTGCCAGACCAGCTGTCGCCGACTGCGCGCTACCACAAGCTAGATTTGTAAGTCGTGAGGACTTGAGCGGTTTGCGCGCATGTAATAAATTTATTTTTTGTATAAAGTCTTCTGTGGTCTGAGTCAAAGAGGACCGGCATGCGCAGCATCGACATTTCGAGCTATGAGATTGTGAAGGCGGGCGTCGTGGCTAAGCTCGACCGCATCAGCGTGCACACGCTGATCGAGCTGATGCAGAAGAACGACCGCTATGTGTTTTGGCTGCAGCGCAAGAACTCGACGTTCGAGTCGCAAATCCCGGCGGTGTGTGTCAACGACCACTTCTACCACCCGAGCTTTAAGCTGGAGAAGGCGATCTTCCGCCACATCCGCCTCACGCGTAATTTCCAGAATTACGAGCTGATGGAGGACGGCACGAAGAAGCTGCGCATCCCGCTGCGTCTATGGCTCGAGAAGCAGCGAACGTCGAACAAGTTCCTGGTATTCGAAAGAAGCCTGCGTGCTGCGTGCGTGTTGCTTGGTGATCGCTGCGTGCGCTGATATTAATGACGTTTGCTGGCAGATGATGTACAAGCGCACCAAAGGCGAATGTAAATCCAAGCCGCGCGTGCGGAGTCTGCAGGACGAGGCCGTCGACCGCATGCTCGAGCTGATGGACGCTGGCGCCGCGCCGATGAGCCTGATTGTGTCGCCTCAGCGACGCGTGGCAGAGCTTCGGTCCGTCTTCGAGGCGGAGTACCCGCACCTCGACTTCCTCGAGCACGTGGCTGCCACACGCGTCACCCCGTCTTCTCATGCAGGTACTGCGTCGCAAGGATGACGCTGAGCGTGAAGAGCGCGGTGAGCAGCACGACCGAGTACAGCGGGCGCTGGAACTCACAGCCGAGCGGCCGCAGACGGAGCGTGCTCAAGCCGGTGTCGAACTCGAAGAAGACGGCGTCTGAAGACTGAGTAGCGACAAAGGCCCGGCCAAGAAGAGACAGCGCGACGAGCTCCGCGAGCTGCGGACACGTCGCGTTCCAGGACACGCCGCCGCGGCGGTCGTCGAGCACCGGTATGCCCGCGTCGGCGGTCCACGAGAGGGCGCGCTGCATGAGCTTGTGCTTCATGCACTCGTCCGCGGCGAGACGGGGCTCGCAGGCGCTGCCGACGCATTTGATTCGCGAGACCAGGGCGGCGTAGACGTCCGAGCACGACAGCGCCGTGCTCACCGGGCACGCGTGAACAGGACAAAGAACAAGAACAAGAACAAGCGCGAGCGCGAGACGCATGCTCGATCGCCGCGCTTGCTTTATACGCGCGCCGGCCAACACGAGCCTCAGTCGTCCTTGAGCAGCGGGTACTGGCCGCGCGCGGTAATGTAGTGCGTCTGACCAAACGGGTGGTTGTAGCGCTGCGCGGCGTGAACGCCGGCGGCGTGTAAAAGGTACTGGCGGTACATCGGCACGAGGACCGTCGGGAGCAGCAGTGCGAGCGCGGCGAAGAGCAAAAGGAAGGGAACGCCGTGTGCGGCGATCCAGTCAAGCCCGCTGTCGAGCAGCTCGGCACACGGCGAGTAGCCGCAGAGGTACGTGGTCTCGAAAAGATGCGCGAGCGCTGCAAGCCACGGGCTCCCGCGCGCGTTGGCTTCGACCTTGTCGCAGAGGTCCGCGTGAAGCTGCATGTTGGCGTAGAAGTCCGGCTTCTTGCACTCGCGGCGCAGCCACGTTTCCTGGGCCCGGCGCTGGAACTCGCCGTTCAGGGCCTCAGAGAACACCTGCAGACGAGTTACGAAGAAACCAACGCACGAGAGCACGACGGCGCACGTCGGCACAAAGGTGCATGCCCAGTAGACGACGTCGGTGCTGTGCTGGCGCCTGCGCGGTAGCATGCGCGACGGATAACAGTGCAATATACAGACGGACAGACACTCGCGGTTTTGGACTCGAATGGATGAGAAGCCGCGAATTTATTAAATTCATAGCGACTCGAGGCGCCCGTGGCACGAACGCTCAACGAGACCGGGTGTCAAGCAGGAACGGAAGTCCTTCTTGAACGCTGGGACACGAACGCCCAAAGACGGCACGCGATCCACGGCCACCCTCTTGAAAGGGCGGAAGGGAAACGCCGGAGGCACCCAGTCCTGTTGGACCACGGCCTGCGCCGGGGCTGGCTGGAACTGGACCACCTGAGAACGAATAGGCCTCATGCCATCGACCGGCGTCCAAAGATGCCACAAAGGAGCCGGGGGCGGGGCCGGAGCCGGGGCCGGGGCCGGAGCCGCAGCCGCAGCCGCAGCGGCCTGCGCCACGTTCGGTGCAATCGGGCCGTTTAAGGCCGGGTTGCGGAGAGCGAGACGCGGGCGATCGTACTCGCCTTTCGGCGAAATCACATTAAGGTTGCCCCTGTCCTGTGTTCGCTCTCTTGGGCGAGTGGAGGCGGAGGCGGAGGCGGTGGCGCGTGGGGCAGTGGCAGATGTCGCAGCGGACATCTGTGGCTGCTGCGATACAACAGAAGCTCATGTCTTTTATATAAACACTCACGAAATCCGACCGCTGCAAAAACACTCGCTACCAGACTAAATTTGACACTATAGTACAAGACGGTGCCAGCACGTGAAGTCTGCTCCGATTCGCCGCGTCGAAAAGCGGAACGTCGGCGTAAAGAATCACCGGATTCGGCTTGCCGCGCCCCTCCTTCACGCTGAACGCGATGCGCACGTGCGTGCCCTCTAGTCTCTCGCTGCGGGCGGCGTGCGAGACGGTGTAGTGGCACCGCAGCGCGAAGGTCTCACCTGGAGGAACATCACAGCAGAGCCGCAGACGCCGGTCCAAATCCACATGATGGTTATCCGTCTCGACGTCAGGGTCGTTCAAGATTTTCACGCAGTCCGCAAACTGTGCCTCCGTGAACGTGTAGAACACCTCACGCCCGTCGCGCAGGAGGCATTCGGCAGCGAAGATGTAGTCGAACGTGGATAGACCCGCTTCTCCCTTCCTGAAGTACCGGACTTGGTACCGGCCGTTTTTTAGAAACTTGTCGTTATCAGAGCGCCTGTGCAACACGCCGAGCACGAGCGGCGCCGCTTCCGTCTCTTGATACGTTCGAAACAAATCTCCGTCGATCTCCTGTGGCTTCTCTTCGAGTAGCAGCAAGCACTGGAAGCGCAAGATCGGCATGAACGAGAACGGGATCGGCGTTCCATTCGCCGGGACGTTTCCCCGCAGCAGCGCCGGTGGCTGGTAAACGGCGCCGCCGTCGCGCAGCACGAGGCCACCGGACATCGCGTGCGAGAGCTGCTCCGCCGGGAAGCGCACGTCCTCAATTTCCGGCAGCTGCGCGAACGAACTGTGCGCGAGGAGAGTGTCGTCGTCGAGGCCGTGTCCGACGGTCGTGTCGATGTCCACCGGCTTGAGAATCACGTCGGGTCCGTCGATCTTGAGCACGAAGCAATAGCCGTTCCGGTATGTGAAGCACGGGATCTCTTCTTCGAGCGCCTCCTGTGTAAGAGCGACAGGAAAAATGCCGAGGGTGTCTTCATTTCCAATGCTACCGAAAAGCCGCATGGCGAGCGTCCAGTACGACCCCGCACATTGCATGAGCTCCGGAAACTGCCGATACATTCCCTGAAAGACGCGCATCAGGCTCGGCATCTGCGGCAGCATGTGCGCGACGGACTCGAGCGGAAATGGACAAACGTAGCCGTGTCCAAGGACGGTGGAGCCTATTGAGCTGGAGTCGCGGTCATTGAACTGGATGAGTTTGCTGAGGAGGAGGTTGCCGTCTTTGGTTTTAACGATCTGCATGTTTTGTGGTTCTCGCATGAATAAGTGCAGGAAGCCTGTTCCGTCCATGTCCGAGTCGACATGAAGCCCAGAGCGGTACGGAATGATAATCGTCTCGTCTTGTCTGTCGAGGAACTCTACCGGCTCCGCCACTACGACACCACCATTGTAGCAGGCCGGCACGCTCGCCTTTGGGATGTTACAGTGCAGAAAGAGGAAGAGGAGGGCCTGTGCTGCACCGAACAAGCTGCGCGTGTTCACAATGCTGACGCGATCAGTGCTTGTCGGACACCACTCGTTTGCATAGAGGGCTTGGGAAATGACGAGCCACAGCACATCGACGGCAAAGCCGACGCGCGGATGGTAACCCGAGGGCGCGGTGGGGTCGATCTCGCATTTTACGGCCCAGTCAAACATTTTCGCCACAACTAGTTTTTTGTCGTTTAAGATTGGGGCGCCCCAGTCTTTGGCAATGGTTCCGTTGGGCTGTAGTGCTGACATAATATCATCGATGGGCTCGAAGGTGTCTTCCGCCCACGGAGTCAGCAGACGACGCACGAATTCGTACCGCGAACAATTGTTGGGTAGGTCACAGACACGCAACAAAGCCATGATCGCGCCAAACGAGTTACTTCTGCCGTCGGAAGCCAGGTATTCATAATAATCGTTGTACCAGTACGGATCAATGTAAAGGGCATGGAAATTCATCTTCTTGTCATTGGATTTTCCAGACGGGACCGGCACACGAACGCCTTTTATGGCTTCTTTCCAGAAGACACAAGCTCTTGCGTCCACCGTCTGATCCGCGGCAAAACTCGTTGCAAGCATCATTGCAGTCGTCACGTTCTGGTGGTTACCCCTGGGCTTCACGTCGACCGCGTCAAAGTACTTGTCGCAGAGGTACACGCTCGGCGAGAAGTCGCATACGGGTGGGTTCCAGTGCCCAGCTTGCATTTTTTGAAGATCTGCAGAGGTAAAATTGGCGTGCATCAATCCGGTGGGAACAAGGGCGCTTCTCAATTTCTCAGCAAGAAATGAAGCAAATTTCCAGTACTGAGCCTTTTCTTCGGTCGTCAGTTCTGCCACCTTCCCGCGCACGACGAGGGCAATGATGTGCAGCGGGCAGTTTCTTTCAAGTTTCAGGTAGAACAGCGCCATGAGCGACAAAAGCATCACAGATGTACAGAGGACGACCTCGCAAAGGTAGAGTTGCATGCCGGAGAGCAGCGCCGTGGTCGTGTGCGGCACGAAATAGTACGTCTGGATCGCGTCGAAAAGAACGTGCTGCATCTGTGTCTCACAGTCGGTGGCCGAACGATGCACTGTTTGCATCATGCGTTTATGAAACGCCATCTGCACAACGCTGCGGGTCCACTTGCCAAAGATTGTGTTTTCCAGCGCGCCGCCAAGGTTGCGCGACATCTTGTCTTGTTCTATGTAGGTCCGCTTGCGTAGGTTCGTCGTTAACCACGCGCACGAGTTGCGCGTCTCTTCCCAAATGAACATGCCGTAACCGCTCTTGACTTGGCGCGTGAAATAGAGCGCTCGATGGACGATCGTGAAGATACGGTCCAGAAAAGACGTGTACATGAGGCTCATGTTCTGGCGCACGACGTTGCCGTCGATTGAGCGTACGTCCTTCGTTTTCGGTCGGTCGCCATTGAATTTGGAGAGACGCATCGGTCGGACACGGACAGGCCTTTGCACTTGCTCCGCGTCGAGTTTCTCCTGAATACACCCAAGTTCAGGTGCAGCAGCCGACGGAACAAGCACAACCCGAGAGCCGTCGTTGACAGAGTCCGGGCGTCCGACAGAGAGCGTGTTGCTTGAGATCGACATAAGAGCAGTCACACAAGCCTTTATGATGCTCTGGGCGATGCCGTTGAGTGTAGTCGAAAATGTTTTGACCTGGGTCCCACGGGAGGTCGAGCCGGACTGCCCGACGGCTGCTTCGATGTTCTTGTAAGTCTTTCCTTTTTGTTCGTCTGTAGTCTTGTCTTTGTCTGCCTCCAATATCGCATACACCCTGGCGAAATTTTTGGCGTGCTCGCTACTATCCATCACGTGTCCGTCCCCGTCTACCAAAACACCATTGAGCTTCTTCCAGGACAAGTCCGAAGTATTCGTTAATAGTGTCGCAAAACTTTCTTGAAACCCAGCTTTGTGTGACTCCGTTGGGGCAAATTCTTTCGGGAACTCGTTTTTCATTAAGGCAAATGCTTCGAAAGAAGTGTCTGCGCCAGCGCCTGGAGACTTCATATCCCAGTTCTTTTGCACTACCTCTGCAATGGTACTCACAAAGCGCACGAACGCGCTGCCGCCCATGTCACAGATCTGCAAACAGTACCCCCATCCGCCTTCGAACGTGGAGCACATCGATGACATGAAGGAGACCTCATTATACCGAAGATGTGCTGCGTTGTGAGGCCACATGTCTAAGTTCATGTCGTTGAACTGCAGAATACTCCGGCGCGCAGCCTGTGCGTCGTCGTTCACTAGGCCGTAGGCCACCTGATCGAGGGACGCTCGCTCGTGCTGTGCCAGGTGCTGTTGCGCGATCGTTTCGCCATCAAGGCTGCGCGGTGGGTTTTCGTCGAGCTTATCAGTATCCAATTGGTACTGCGCCATGGCCCGCAATATGGGATACCCAGATTTGACGCCGAATTGGAGAAACTTGGTGACTGCGGAGTCGACCACGTCTACCATGTGTGAAAGGAGCATAAGAACATCTGAGCCCATACACAGCTTGTTGATCTCTTCGTGCATCGGATGAACCTTATGACCGAACGCGATCTCCACGATCATGTTCTTGATGTCCTGCCGTTGCATGGACTTTTCCTTCGCTGTCGAAGCCAACGTGTTGTTGAAGTAGTCGCGCTCGATCACCGTCAATGTGTTGAAGTTCTTGTGCATGTACTCTTTCGTCGGGTATGGAGTCGAGCGCCGCATAAAGGTTTCGTACGGGTCGCGCTTGGAGATCGCGAAATTCGAGTACATGTCGAGGCGCTTCGAGCTGTAATGAACGCACTGTAGCTCCTCCTCTTTCACATCAGATTTACCCTTCATTGCCTTTTTCTGTGACTTCGCCTTGATGACATCAATGTTTTCGTCGGAGTGCATCGTCGCCTGTGTCTTGCAGACATACCCACGCGTCTGAGGAGCGCGGTCGCTCTCGAAGAAAAAGTAGTTCGTGTCGTGCTCATTCTGCTCGGCCTGGAAATGTTCGAACGCAAGGAATTCCGGATCACTCCTCGGCAACTTTGCGGCCAGGACCTCCCTGACAATCGCCTGCGGTACGGCGCGGAAATGAGAGCCCGGGAAGAAGTAGCGCGGGTCGAAGTTTGCCATCTCCAGCATAATTTGCGCGTTTTTCTTGCTCTTTGAGTCGTTGTTTGTGAAATACACCATCCGTTCGTAGTGATAATTGCGCGCGTAGCGTGTGACGTGGAGGTATTCTTGAAACCGCTCGATTTCTTCGTCGTCGTATACATCAATGCGCTGGCCCATCCAGTCGGCAGCAAATACCGACGGACTTTCAGATGAAATGCCTTTCTCGCGCAGGTAGTTGAAAAAAGCAAGAGGAATGTTAGCCTCGTGACCGATACTCGCGAGGTTCACTCCGTGTGGGTCGGTTTGGAAGAGCAAGTTTGTGCACGCATAGCCCGGCAGATTGAGCAAGTGCATCATTGTCTGCACTACACCGTTCAGTTCTCTTTCAAAGTCTTGAACCTTACATAAGCTGCGCAGCGCGAGCACCGGGTCACACCCCGGCACCCTGCTCCGAATGCGCAGGATGCTGCAGACAACCCAGCGTGTCTTCCCGACACTGTCGCGCACGCGGTTCGGCACAAGCATGATCTGGCTGTCGAACAAGCTTTGTCTGTATTCATGTTGAGCATCGATAGTCTTCAAGTCAGGCGGTTTCCTGCACGACGGCACCTTCACCCCGCGCAGTTGATTCCTGATGTCGGGGTGCACGTGCTCGAGCATCGCCATCTCATCGAGCTCGCGTTCGCGGGCGAAGGTGTTTACTGACACGCGTGCGGACTTCTTCTGGCCTTCGTCCGTAAAGAACTCCGAAAATTCAGTCTCGAGGGTCGGGACGGACGCGTTGAGCTGGTTCGGACGCGAGGCGCCGTAATTCCAAAACCTGTGAAGAGACAAGATCGTATCTGAAACTTGGAGAATCGAGGTCAATTCTTCAAACACAAAAAAGTCGACGGAAGGAAGTCCAGGTAAGCCGCCCATGGCACAACCCCGAAGTGTCGACTCGGTAACAAAGTCGCCCTTGCAGATGACCTCGTCGGAAACTTCTGGAGAAGGCTGAATGTCAAGAGAGTCGCGTTTCTCGAGGACATTATGTGCGGCGATGACCTCTGCGACCGGCGAGGTATACAAGAAGTTGAACGGGTCGTCTTCGCCCGTGGACATCATGCGTTCGAGAGGACGTAACGGCTCATCGTACCCCCCACCTGGCGCCCCGTAGCTTGCGAAGCGGCGGGCAAAATCGATTTGCTTTGCTTCATCTTTCAACCACTCTTTACCTTTGTCATCGAAGAACGGGTTGTTAAAATCTTCTCTGTGTGTCACATGCTGAGGCCTTTCGAGGTTAGAGTAGAAAGAGTATGGGGCGACAAGGTGCCCGATGCGCGAGACGTGTTTCGTCCAAGACGTGAGTCTCTTGTAGTCGCAGTAGAACCCGAGTGGTATGAGTGCATGCAGATCCCTGGGCAGGAACTTCGTGCGCTTTTTCTTCGGCTCGTCACCACGATACGACACTACCGAGCCTGGTGTGCGGAATCTTTGGGGTTCTGGATGGCCAGCGAATACTGAAGCCCCATCAGAAGATTCGTCGTTGATCATATCTGCCACAGACCCGTTTTCGCTGATCTCTCGATTGTTTTCACTGCTTCCATCGGACCCGGAATGTGATGCAGCATCATCAACCAAACGGTGGCTATTCCCAGCATTACCGCCGTTCCCACCACGCCTGCCGTTCCCACCACCGCCACTCGAAGTACGCCTGACATTCGCAACTTGCCCGCCATTGCCTGCACAGGGACGGGCAGCAGATCAGAACAGGAAAACGCAAGGCAGCAGACACACAAGGCAGTTGCATGCAGCAGTTGCAAGCAGGACATGCTACTCCACCACGCATCGTGTTATCCATCCCATTGTGTGCAGCTGCGGCGGCACTTGGGGAGTTTGCAGCTTGAAAAAAGTTGCGGATGTCCGGCATGCTAGCAGCGAGATGAGCAAGGGCAAAAGAGCGCGGAAGAACAGATGACGTGGAAGGGCCAAAGAGCGCTGAAAGGAAGGGGCGTATGTAGTTTCGAATTACTGATATTTTTATTTTTTTTTATTTTTTTTGTGTTGAAGGGCCACGTGGCCCTTCATTTCCAAGCGCTTTTCAGGCGCGTTTTTTGTGCAGAGTGCGCAGTCGCATGCAGGAGCCAGACAGGTACGCACGCATGCAGCTCGTAGTTCTCAGCGTAATCAACCGCTACGTGCTGTGCGCGCGCGTCGCCGACAGCAACGCACTGCTGCGCTTCCGGTTCGAGCGACCACTCAACATCGAGTACGCGCGGCCTGGACGCGAGATCACAGTGCTTGAGTGCGAGTTTTCGCGGCTCACACACACGATAAACTGCAGGCGTGTGGCACAGGACGAGCTACTGCTCGTCGCGCCGCCGGCTAGGCCGAGCCTCTAGTGACTCTGACAAAGCCGACTGGTACAGGTGTCTCACGTACACGCTCGGTGTGTACCAGGTCGCAGACATTACAGAGCTGAGCGCCGCGCTGAATGGATTCGCTCTCTCCGAGCTGCTTACGGTCTGCTACGACCGCATCGAGCTCCTGCGCTCGAGAGATTCCTTGGACTCCTGCGATGCACTACTCCGTTCGGACTCTCGAGCAGACCAAGTCTCTTTTCTTCTGCTCGCGTACGCGTGCTGCGTGAATCATGCGAAATGGTTCGTGGATCACGAGGCCCTCCTCCTCAAGCGCAAGGCCGAGGCGCTCACATCAACACAACGCATCAAACTGCTCGGAGTGCTCGAGGTACACGCTCAGCCGCTTGAGTTGCATTCGTTCCACGCTGTCGACTTTGAGCATGTGCCGAGCCTCGTCGCCGCGCGCAAAGTCCGCATGCACAACGGCTCCGCGTATGTTCACGACGACCAACTGCTCACGGTCGTCCAGCGCACATACGAGATGCGCCTCAAGGCCTTCGTCTCGGAATGCCAGCGCCGGCTCAACCAGATTGCCCACATCAACACCGACCACTGTGCGCCGCAGTTCGCGACGATCCTGAACACGCTCGCCGACGTCCAGCGCCGTGTTTGCCCGGTCGCGCCGTGTGTTTTTGGCCGCCTCGCGTGCACCGCGCAGACGTTGCCTGTGCTCATCGCCCAGTTCGCGCCGCTGTGCGTCGTCCGCCTCGCTATCAAACTCCGTGAGCGCGGACATCTCGTCGATCAAGAGCGCGTGACGCTGCGCCTCTTCCTGTACGCGGCGAACGTCCCGCTCGACGTCGCGGTCGAGTACTGGTGCACGCACGTTCACGAAGAGAAGAAAGTGCGCGCCGCGCTCGCGCTGGTCTACGACAAAAAATACACGTGCGTCGGCTGCACAAAGATCCGTGCCGGCGGACTCTGTCCGTTTGAGGACAGCAACAAGAGCCTACTGTCGTGGAGCTTGGACACGATGCCGAGCGCCGTGCGCGACATCGAGGACATCGTCGGCGAAACCAATTTCGCAACCGAGCGCTGCGCGCGTTTCTTCGCGCTGCGGCACGGACGTCCTGGAACTAAGATCGAGGCATCGCGCAACCCCGCGCTCTACTTTGCGCGCGCGTTGGAGGCCAGGACCGACGAGGGCGCGGCGGGGTTGCGGTAATCAAATTGATATGAATAGCTCTCGCCTCCGAACTTGGTCTGCCGCATGTACTCTGCGTCGATCGGCCACTCGGCGAACACGGAGCGATTGTGCCCTTCCGCGAGCGCCTCGAGCCACTTTTCGGGGTCGTGTTCGTGTGCCAGCTGCGCCGTGCCCCCGCTCCAGTACCACCAGCGCCGCGCGTCGGGGTCCCACCTCGCACCGGACGCCTTGACTGCCGCCGAGCCCGCGTACTGCACGCGCAAAAACACGCGGTCGCCCTCTGGCTTCTGATGCTCGATGATATTGTAGATCTTTGTTCCGTGGAACTCGTCGTAGCATGCCGGCATAAGGCGCTCCGTGAATGCTTCTACTGGCGCGACACGAGTACGCTTTAAAAAAAACATTTTCGCCGACCAAAAACCCGAGTAACGACTGCAGAGCTTGTATTTTCCAACATTTCGAAAATTTGAACATTTTTGAATTTGAAAAAAGCGACTGCTGGAATGGCAGAGTACCACGCGTTTGCGCATCTCAAGCGGGACAGCACGTCGACGTGGGAACTCATGGTGCTGCCAGGCAAGCCGTTCTGGCCGCGCACCCCGTCGCGCGCCTGCTTCCTGTGCGGCGACTGCTGCGTCAACTTCCGCGACGTTCTCTGTGACGACGTCGAAGAGTGGCTCGCGCAGCAGGCGTGTCTCGCCGACAGCTGCTTCCACCAGGCGATGGCGAACATGCTCACGCACGCGCGGTCGGCGCAGGTGATTTTTGACGCCGGCGTTGCGCCGTTCGTGGCAGTATGTCTCAGCTGCGACAACTACCTGCGCACGCACAAGGGGGCGGCCTTCTTTTCGGGCGTGCAGACGCTGCACTGGCACATGAACACGCTCGAGGAGCCGCAGGGCGTGAAGATCGACAAGCGCATGCTGTACGGGCTCTGCGTGCGCCTCGCCCGCACGCAATCCGGCAAGACCAACTACTACCTGACGCTGTTCTCGCCCGAGGAACAACAAACGATCCGGGCGGTGGCCGAGCACCGACACGACACAGCAGCGGCGCACCAGGCGATGCTGTGCTACTTCCGGGAAACGAACAAACGCTCGTTTCTCGTGCCGTCTGCGGGCATCGCGCACAAGATGAGGCAGTACAAGTTTTCGGCCGGCGACGCCTGCGGGCCGAACGTGTATAAGGCTAAGATGAAAGCCGAGCATACTTTACAAGCGGACATCTAGTTCTGCGTTTGAGAGTGTTTGTTTATTAAAGTGCCGCGGTGATTCCGCATGAAGAACCTTGACACGCTCTTTGACGACAAGCGCGTGCTTTGTCTGCTCATCGCGGGCTGGACGACGTGTGTAGCTGTCATCTTCATCTGCATCATGATCGACGATAACTCGCCGTTCCTCTCGTTCGGCCCGAATCCCGGCACCGTGCTGTTTGGGTTCAAGCTCGACACGTGGACCAAGTGGGGCTGCATCGCGCTGTACACGTTTGTCAGCACGTGCATCGCGGACTTCACGAGCGACAGCGTCGGCCCGTTTGTGACCAACACGATCCAGGACCACAAGAATCTGTACATTCCTTACACAAAGACGACGTGCGTTTGCATCGTGCAGGTTTTTGCGGTGTACGCGATCATCATGAACACGATCAGCCTCTTTGTCGCGCTCAGCCAGATCGACTTCATGATGATCCGCATGTCTGCGGACCTCATGGTGAATTACTACACGTGCCACCGCTTCATGCGCAACAAAACCGTGAACGCAGACCTGTACGAGCAGTACATGCGCACACACTGTGTCGACGCTGTGCATTTCGCCCCCGACGCTGACCTGCCCGACACCGACTTGCGTGACGACAGCAGCTGCGCAACGCGCACGCCGCAGCCCGCGGTCGCCACGCCCTCACACACGCCGCAGCACACAGCCGCAAGGCTCGCTGCGTCGCCCGTCAAAATCCGGCTCGCCGCGTCGGCTTCGACGCGGACGCCGTCGTCTGACCACTTCGAGGGCATGCACCGTCAGTCGCTCGTCGACATTTCACCGGAGACGATGAAGCTGTACGCCCCGTGCTCGCCGGAGGCGGAGACGCCGCCCCCTGCGCCGACGCAGAAGAAGCAGCCGGTCGAGTTCGACGCCAACGACTACGCGCTGTTGGCGCCGAATGAGCAGGAGGACGAGAAGTCCAGACTCTTCGGGAGCACGCGCTACCTCTAGCGTTTAGCTCAAACGACAGCATCCGCCACCCGCGAGCTTTGCACGAGTTCGCGAGCGCGCTTAGCACGCGCCGCGAGTGAATTGCGCCCGCTGTACGTGTCCGTCTGCGAATGACACAGCGGACAGAGAAACTCGAGGTTCTCGAGGCGGTTGTCGGTGCAGTTGCCGTTGCGGTGCTCGAGCTGCAGCGTGACAGGCTTGCCGAACCAGAACGGGACGCCGTCGCGCTTCTCAAACATGACATTGCTGCACGCGTGGCAGGTGTACGGCCAGTTCAAATCGCGCAGCAGGCGACGCTTCACCTGCGAGCGGTCGGCCGAGCTGTCGCGGACGAAAATAGTCTCGGGCGGGGCGCTGCGTCTGCCCGGCGCCTGCATGTGCGTCGTGTCGAGCGAAAGGCCCGCGGCCCGACGCAGGAGCCGCGCGCGGATGTGCACGCGCTGCTGGTACCCGTACGTCTTCACCGCGTACCCGCACAGCCGCGCGAGCTCCTGCCACGAACGGGCGCGTTGCACGTGGCCTGCAAAGTCTGTGTCGTTTGTCTTGGCGAGCTTGTCCGTCTTCTTCTTGACGAAGTGGCTCGTGTCGAGACCGAGCGCCAGGATGCGTGTCGAAAGAAAGGCCTTGGACGCACCCGAGATTTTTACGCCGACGACGCGCGAGAGCTCTGCGTACGTCGAGTTGTCGCGCACGAGACTGCGCAGCTCTTCGTCCGAGACCTTGCGGAAGAAGCACATCGAGCTCATGGCGACGTCCACAGCGGGGGAGACGAGCGCACTTGGCCCGGATGTCCCGAAAAAAACAACCTCAGATGCATTTCAGCGTGAAAAGCGTATTCCGCCGCCGCGGATATATCCGCGCTCCGCGAATGTCGGATGGTGAGGTGCAGGGCGCAGGGCATCCTCGTCAACCCGCGGCAGTCGGTCGCCATCTTCGGGGTGTGGGACCAGCCGCGGCAGGTCCTCGAGTGGCAGGACGTGACCGCGCGCAACTTGACATGGCGAACGCTCCGCGAGTCGATGCAGTTCGAGCCCGAACAGCTCAAGCGCCTGCAGCCTGACGTGCTCGAGTGGGTCGCCCGCGCGTCGATCACAATGCAGGACCTACCGGACATGACGTGCTTCCCGGTCCATCCGTTCGTGCATCTGCGCGCGGACCTCGCAGAGTTGTGGAGCATGCGGTGGTCCGCGGACACGCTCAAGCAGCTCGATGTCACCTTCGAGCAGCTCCGAGCCAAGGGCATGAACTCGCAGGTGATGCAGCACTTCGGCTTTACCCTCGGGCAGTGGATGTCGCTCGGCATGACCCAAGCGCACGTCCGCGCAATCGACGACGAGTGTCTGCGGAAATGTTTCGACATGCCCAAGGAAGAGGTCCTCGAGGTCGTAGCGCATAACTTCTAGGATGCGTTCACACACGACTCCGCTCCGCGATCAGCACGCTCATGCCGAGCCCGAGCAGAAGCGCGGTCGCCACGTTCACAGCGATCGCGAGATTCTCGTGCACTCCGGAGCTCTGCGCCAGACCGAACGCGAGCAAGCAACACCATACACCGAGGTCGACGAGCACGGACACGAGGTTTGCGCGCGACGCCACCCTCCCGCGCACGATTCCGTCGTGCGCGTGCTGCAGCAGCTTGCACGCAGCGCGCGTGCCGAACAGTCCCACCAGCGCCTGAAGAAACGGCGTGTTGAACGTGTTGTGCAGGCGCAGCGTGCACAGAAGCAGCACCACCGTCGAGAGCCCGACCTGATGTCCGAAGTTCCGACCGCTGTCGCGCGGCCCCGTCTCCTTCATCAGCAGCAGCACGACGTCCACTGCGAGGAACACGATGAGAACGCGGTACAGAGCGACGTCGTGCGCCGACACCAGAAACTCGAGGTGCGCCTCGCACATCCAGACCAGCACGCCCACGCACACGACACAAATCAACAAATTCAACAGCCGCAGCCACGCGGCAGTCGCAGCCGACACAGTCGCAGCCGACACAGTCGCAACCGGAACAGGCACAGCCGGCACAGGAACAGACACGGTCGTCGGCTTCGGAACCACCAGCGACGTCAGGTTCTGCGCGAGGCTCGTTGCCGCGTACAGAGCGATGCCCGAAATCAGGACCGTCTCGCCGACGCCGGTCCGGTCGCGGATCCAGTACACGCGGTCCCCGTCATCGGCGTACACGAGCACGAAGCGCAGTGCCCCCTCGACGAGGTCGCACATCGAGACGGTGTACACGTCGCTCCCGCCGGCCACGCGTCCGGTCCGGTCTGAGGTGCACACCGCGCCGCCGAACTCCGTCAGCAGCTGCGATCGCGCCACCAACGCCGCGACATCGCGAGGGGTCGTCACGGGCGCAGTGCCCATGATCGCGACGCCGGTCTGCTGCGAGACGCATAGCGCGGATGTCGTGGTCGCGCAGGCGAACGAGCGCCACGACGGACCGAAGCGCAGCGCCCCGTCTGCGTACAACTGCAACGTGCTCGCGCTCACCTGCAGCGCAGTCGTTCGGAGACGGTATGCAAGGAGCACGCCGGAGTCCCACGGCAGGACGCCGCCCGTGCCCTGTAACTGCATGAATGGTGCCAGACCGTCCTGCACGTTGAAGACGCTCATGCACTCCGCCGCGTGATCTTATAACGCGCGCCGTCTTTTCTTCTACAACCCACGCAACCGTGCAGCGCATGTTGCGGCGGCGAACATGTTGCAGCTGTGGAAGCATGATCAGGGACGCTCCCGCAAGTTCCTCCCGTCGGCGCAGTCGCACCTTCAGCCGGCAGACGTCGAGCGCTGGATCGAGGCCGCGGCCGACGCCAATGGCAACATTCAAGGTGTGCATGTCGAGTTGCACGGCGCGGGGGTGCGGGTCGCACACGCGGCTGAGGCGCGCGTGGTTGCGGAGCTGTACTCAGTGGATCACAACGACTACGTGACGCGGAACTATGGTTACCCGCCGGAGCTGTCCACCAGCGACGACGAGCTCAGCGACATCGAAGCGGTGGGTGTCTCCGAAGACGAAGATGTGGTCGAGCATGTTCAGAAGCTTGACTTCGAGTTCGAGCAAAACGAAGAGCTTGCCGTGGGCGAGTTCGGTCCGTCGCACGCAAAAGACAGCAATTGGTGACATGACTCTTTGAAGAGCCACAATGAAATCGAAAGCCAAAAAAATCACAAAAAAACAACAAAAAGCCTTATGAAACCCACATCGAAAAACGCGCCAACGCGCCACTCCACCAAAATGCAAGCCACACGCATGGACACCAGCAGGAAACGCGCTCGGCCCGCAGACGCAATCACAGGACCACCCGATTGGCCGGGGAAAGCCCTGCCGTCGCTCGACCCGACGCTGCAGCCGTACGCGTGGCCGTACGGGCCGGGCGAGCTCATTGAAGAGCGCCACACCATCGGAAAGATTTTGGAGCTCGCGCACTCCATCCGCATGCCCAACCTCAAATGGCCGGGCCTAGCATCATTCTACAGCAATCAGGGCGTCGGCCTGCTCGGCATGATGCTCACAGCCGAAGAAGCGTTCGTCGACTCAGACGTGAAGCGCAACATGCTCGTCGACCGCGTTCACCACTACTTCAACATCGACTGGAAGATGGAGGTTCAGGCGATGACGAGCAACCCGAACGACGGCATAGCCGAGCAGAAGCGCCAAAGTCTGCGCCTCGTGCACTACCACCTGACCGAAGACCACCTGTACGACACCGTGAACAAGATCGACCGCCTGCGCAGCCTGTTCGACAGCCTCAAGCCAGAAACGATTGACCTCGTCAGGCGCTGTGCCACGCACAACGACATCAAGCGGAGCATGCTCGTCACATATCGCCCGGCCCCGTTCCTACAAGACGCGCAGTGGACGGCGTAGAAAGGATTGGAAAAGCGCATAGAAACGCAGAGTGTCAAGTGCAAGAGATTTTTTATAAAACGCATTGGAATAAAAATCATGTCGATTGTCCTCTGGCTTGTTTACGTTTTGCTGGTTGTGTGCACCTCTGTGGTGAGTGTCATGGCAGTGCTACAGCGAAGACCAAAAGACTTGCAAACGTCCGTTGAAGCCCCGCTCATCGACTCAGCCGCCCAAGAACCCACAGACCATGCAGACGCCACGAAGCAAAAGGAGCCAGAAAAAGACGCAGTTGCTCCGAAGCCCCCAGACAGCGCGAATGACACAGACCAGAAAAAACACACAGACGACGCAGGCCAACCGGACGGCACCGGCGACGTAAAAAAAAAAGACGCCGCGGATGCGGCTGGCCACGACGGCGAGACGATGACCTCGGGCTGGGTTTGATTCGCTCGTTTTTTTTTCCGCGTCTTTTTATCGTCCCGACACAAAGTTTTCGCAAGCGCGGCGAGAACTGGCCCTGCGCGTATATATACACACTCAGCAGCTCATCGGGCAGGGTGCTTGCAGCAATCAACAAACCAGATATCGGACACGGGGTACGCCCACGGTCAAAATCGTCGGGTGGCTGGGGCGTTCCCATGGCAACACCATGGGTCACCGTTCGAAGCGCGCGGGGCAGAGCGCCAAGCGCATCAACACTAAAACGCCCGCGCGTGGAGTTCGGAACCAGTCACAAGGCACCCTGTTCTTTTTTGCGCCTGATCTTTTTTTGCTCTCACACGCGCGTCGGGACCTCATACGTCATCTCCAGCCGCATGCTCAGGCAGCACTGGCGCATGCACAGCTGCTTGATGAAGCCCGTGATCTCCTCCGCGTTCGCGCGCTCGAGCATCTCCGCCGGCACCGCCCGCAGCATCTCGTCGCTCACGCAGATGTTCTGCCAGTCCTTCTTCTGCAGCGGAAACATCTGCACGCTCAGATTGTTCAGGTCGCGCGTCGCGACCTTGGTCAATATCTTCGAGCGCAGCGCGCCGCAGCACGTGCTGAAGACCTGCCGCGTGATCTTGTAGTACTGATTATCAATCAGCGGACACTTGTCGATGTCCGCGTTCAAAATGTCCTTGTTCGTGCGCAGGATCTCGACGACCGGGTGGTTCTTCGACATGAACAGGTAGTTCTGTTGATTTCCGAGCTCGAGCACACCCTCTTTCTCCAGGTTCGCGTTGTTGTACGTCGGGTAGTTCTGCCGCCATGCGACCGCCTCAGTCGACGCCGCATCGGCCTCGAACAGCACCGACGAGTTCGGGTTGTGCGAGTTCGCAAACGTCGTCACTGCGAAACGGTTCCCGAGGCGCGTCGCCTCGTCGGACGGGATGCATGACATTGTCACCCCAAGGTTGATGGGAAAGTCGTTCTTGATCTCCAGCAGCGTGACCTTGTGCAGGATCGCGTTCTGCAGACAGCTTGCGGTTGTGCCAGCGTCGGGATTGTTGTCGAAAACATCCGAAACGCCGAGAATCTCGCCAATCTTCGCGTTGTTCGGGCACCACGACGCGGCGTCGTGCCCGGACTTTGCGAACTGCTGCATGCTGCCATTGATCTCGATGCAAAGTCGACGCGTCTGCTTATTGATCTTACTGCTCTCCGACAGAGGGGACGACATGAGCACAACATCATGTGCTTTTATACTGTTCTCCGCCAGTATGGACGCCCTTCAAATCACCAAAATCTGATGCCAAAGAAATGTGCACGCAAGCCAATAGCAGGCACTTGCCTGCACCCCCAGATGTCTGACGCACACCTGCCTCTGCAGATGAACTTCACAGAGTACGCGAGCCGTAGTGACGCGCTCAACCTCAGCCCCACGCTGCGCGCCCTGCTCACGGAAACGGGCGAGCACGTCTTCCGCATTGCTTTTCAACAGGAGCCGGAGCTCACGCGCAACTTCCTCTTCGGGGTAATCATCTCGAGAATGGCGCCTACAGAATCCGCATGCACCGACACCGCGTGCGATCCCGCGTGCTCGTGTGCCTCGATCTCGTGTGATACGATCGACCCCAAGTGCTGCGTGCTCGTGTGCTACGAACTCTGCGACGACTTCCCCCTCTGCGAGGGCAGTGCCGAGTACGTCCGCCTGCAGGAGACGATGCAGCGCATCCTCGGCGTGAGCGTGCGGCTTCTGCCGTCGACGCTGTTCCAGCGCTCCATCGGCCACTACCCCGCGCTACAGCCGGTCTTCAGCGCGGGCGGGTTCCGCGGCGTTTTTCGGCACAACCCCGGCAGCTTCCTCGACGTCAAGATGCACGCCGTGCTCGCCCGCTGGCAGCGCGGGCCGTTTGTCTGCTCGGGCGAGTTCAAGGCGCCCGTGAATCTTGTAGGCGTTTTGCCTCGCAACGAGTGGAACGCGTACTTCAAGACAATCGCCAACGTGCTCTGGTATCACGCGTACGTCTATGAAATCATTGGTGAGGATGTAAGCGCCGGATTCAGCCTCAGCAATGTCAAGCGGACACAAGAATCGCTGTCCTCAAAGAAGGACCCGAATCTGCATGGCAAACTGGCCCTGCTCGACATTCTTCGATTAGTGTACAAGCACAACTATGAAGAAAAAAATCAAGACGAGTGATTTCGAAAAAATAAACTCGAAACACAACGCCGTTTCATGCAAACACATATGCCCTTTTTTGTGCTTTTCAGGCATACGTCCTGTGCACCGTCCAAACGCCAGCATGACCATCGACTCCGGCTGGGCGCAGCACCTCAAGCGCGAATGCCCGGCGGCGTTCAACGCGACGCTCGCGACCAAGCCCACGACGTGGTTCATCGACGGCCAGATCAAGCTCATGAAGGGCGAATGGATCAACACGTGGCAGCTGTTCGTCCAGCGACAGTTCCTCGACACGATCGACCGCGCCTTCGAGCTCGGCGCCGCCGTCGTCGTCCTCGGCTTCGACGACTACACGCACGTCCCGCTGTGTAAAAGCATGACGCAGCGCGCGCGCAACGTCAAGCAGGCCGCGTTTGCGTTCAACGAGAAAAACGAGATGCCGCCCATCCCGCCCGAGGACTGGGCGGCCTGCATGCGCAACCGCTACTTCAAGAGCCAGGTCGTCGCGATGGTCGTGCGCAACGTGCAGCGGCAGTACAAGAACCACGACAAAACCGTCATCGTCGACTGGATGGGCCCGCCGGTCGTGCTCGGCCGCGCGCTCGAGGTCGACAAGCGCGAAGTCCCGGCTGCAGTCCTCGACCCCGCCGCCAAGCGCGGCGAGTGCGACATCAAGGCGCTCGCGTGGAGCGAGTTCGGGCCCCTCGTCGTGCAGTCCACCGACGGCGATTTTCTGCCTCTCGCGCTTGTGCACTGCGAGGCACACGCCGACCGCCAAGTCTTTCTCGAGCGCATCGAGACGCGCGTCAGCGCCGCGAAGCGCACCGCGCTTGGGACGACCAAAAAGCGCATGGAATTCGTCTGCATGCGCGCGCTCTGTTCGCACGTCACTCGCGTCATGAGCAAGCACGCCGCCCCGTGTCGCGCGTTCGCCGTGCTCATCGCGCTCACCGGCTGCGACTTCAGCCTGTCCATGCCGGCGATCGGACCGGCAAAGCTATGGAACGCGCATGCCCTGCTTCACAAGGTCGACCTCGAGTCGGAGCAAGGGATCCTGAACGCCATGGCCCTCGCCTACCAGTTCAACTTCAGCAAGCACATCCGCACGCGGCCCGTGCACGAGATCAGCGGTGCCGGCAGCCCCGACGCGTCGCTCGAAGCATACGCGCGCGTCGCCGACGCCATCGTCAAGAACTCCGCCGTCGCGCAGAAAACCAAGGACGCGATGTGGCCGGCCAAGGACGCCGCCCGTCACGCGCGAAACGTGCTCTGGACGCTGCAGTACTGGACGCGACTCGAGCAATGGCCCGACCCGGTCCAGGCGCACTTCGGGTTCGCGGTCGACGCCCGGGGCCAATGCTGCTTTGCCTGACGCAAAACACTCGCGCGTAAACCCGCGTCCGGCGTATAAAAGACACGAGGATACCGGACATGTCCTTGAAAGCATTCGAGCTAAGTATTGACGCTTTCATGGATCCGAGCAAGCAAATCGCACACTCACTTTTGTTTGCCGTGACGGCCGCTATGACTGTGGTTTATGTTAGCATGGCAGGCCACGCAGGCGGTCCAAACAACAAACTCACACTCACCAACCTCAAAATGCTCCGCATCGACAACCTGCAGGACAGGAATACGGATATCAACAAGAACGCCCTGCTCGCAAAGTGGAAGTGCAGCAACGCGACCGCCGTCGACCCGTGGGGCCCCGACAGCATGTGTCGCTGCATCCGCGGTAAGGACGGGGATACGTGCACCGACGAGAAGTGTGGCGGCAATCTTGAAACCACGTGCTACGACAAGGTGGCACCCACGTTCGCACACGCGTTTGCAGGCATCGACGTTGGTTTTTACAACGTGACCATCGCGTTCTTCTTGCTGCACATCGCCGTCCTGCTCAACATGACAATCGAGTCGATGAAGGCGCCGGTCGAGAGCGGAAATACACCAGCAGTATCGGCCACAGTAGTTCACGTTCAAGACAAAGACCCAACCCCTGCAAACAAGACTCTACAACCAACCGAGAACCCGCCAGAATGGGTGCAGTTCGAACGTCAAAATCAAAAATTTCAACGCAAAATGGTGCCGCTCAAGACCTTCCCGTCGCTGCAGAAAGGCGACGGCCAGGAAGAACACAAGCACCTGCTGGGCGATCTTGCGCCTCAAACCGTCAGTACGCACCAGCCGAGCCCCGCTCAAAACATGTGGCTGCGCCTGGGTACCCTCTCCTTGCTCTCGATCGCGGCCTTGATTTGTATTGGGTTGTCCACCGCAAGCAAAATGTTTGGTGGGTACAAGGACCAATCGTGCGGCGTTTTTTCCGACACCTGCATGACGCAGCAGTTCCTGACCGTCTTCTCGATTTTCGTGGGCGTTGCGAACATTGTCCTGTTCGGATGGGAATTTTTTCGACACTACAAAGAACAAGAAAACAAGGGCAAGCTTATTGACCACTTTCTGGCGGGTGTGCTCGAAGACGCCAACCACATTGTTGCCTTCATGCTGCTCGCGGCGACGTTCGCGACGCTCAGCGGCGTGCACGACGACTTCACGGTGCTCTTCGACTTGCTCGTCGTCCTCTTCGTCGGGCTGCTCCAGAGTATGCAGCACCACATCATGCTGCAACGGGAGAGCGTCATCCAGTACTGCAAAGACAATAAAAGGAAAACGTGGACAGACCACCTCGGTCGTGAGGTCTCGGTCGACTATGACGTGATGAACTATTTTCTTTACACACGTTTATTCATTTTCGCGTTGATTATTGGCAGCGTTGTCGCCTTTCTACAGCGCATCGAGCCGAGCATACTTTCAAACGGCACGAGTGCCACGTGGAACCACCACATGCGCAACGTCGCGCTGATCGTGTCGGTACTGCCACACGTCGTGTCCGACGTCGCGTATGAGATCCACCACGCGTATGCAATGCGCACGAACAAGACACACACGCCGTACGTTGGCCCAAGCTTCTGGCGCCGCACGGTCTATCTGCTGTACATGATCGCCTACATGCTTCTGTCGTGGAAGACATACAACTTCGAGGGTCCTTCTACCACTGCCGCCTAAAGCTAACCGTGTAGCACTACATGTACTAAATTAGCACGCTAATAAAAGAAAACACGCCAACGCCTAGTCCCATGCGAGCTCGGGGCGCTTTCGCTTCGGGCGCGAGCCTCCCGCGCGCCCCGGGCGCAGCTCGAGGTCCACGATCTTCTTCGAAGCATCCCCGCGCGTCAAAAGCACGGACAGCGTCTTGTACGACCCGCCACAGCCGCGGCTCAGCTGTCCGCTCGCAGACGGCGCCCCCTCCGGGCCGCTGCGGTCGGCAGCGTGAAGCGTGAAGGACACCTGCGCCGCCTCCAAGTCCGTCTGGTACTTCTGTCGCGCATTGCGCCAGTGCAAGTGGTTCTCGGACTTGGAGACCACGAGGTCGTGCAACTCGAACGGGCCGTTGTCGCCAGAGCGCAGGAAACGCGAGACCTCTGGCGCAGCAAGGGCGTCGAGCGAAAGCAGGGCGCCCACATCCAGCACCAGCGCGAGAGCCACGAGTGGGTGCACGTCATCCGCCGACAGCAGCACGTTGCTCGCGCACGTCTTGACTAACGAACCCACGGCCTCGACCGCGAGCGCCACGTTCAAGAAGCGCAGCGCGAGCTCCTCGTCGTCCACCTGCAGGCACTGGCGGAAAACATGCTCAGGCACGAAGATGTCGTCGCGGAAGCCCTCGCTGTTCTGCGTGCGCGCGTTGCTGATCAGCACGCCGCCCTCGTGCGCGAACGCACACGCGTCTGGGCCCATGCTCTGCATCGCGAAGCAGCGTAGGTCCGTCGACGAGTCGAGCGAGCCCTTGAGCGCCGGATGCTCGTCGCGGTACTGCGCCGCACGGCTGTCGAACTCCGTCTCGCTCTGTGGCATCCGCTGCAGCGTCGAGAAAAGGTCCACGTCCGCAGAAAGCACCCGGCCCTTGCGCAGCTTGAGCAGGTAGCCCTTCGCCGCCCCATCGACGTTGCCGCTGGCGAGCTGCAGCGCGACCACCGTGCCGACATCGACCACCGTGTCACCGTCCACCGACGCCGCCATCTTCGGCGGGTCCCAGAAGTCCTCGCGCAGAAAGAAGCTCAGCACAAGCCCAGGCTCAAGCACACCCGCCGTCTCGGCCGCGTCCACACGCTCACCCTTGTCCTTGTTCGTCTTGCCCTTATCGTAGCTGAAGAAGCGCACGCGACCATCGTCCACGCTCTCGTACAGCGGCTTGCCGGCCTCCTCCTTCTGCCCGACGCTCCGCTTCGAGTTGTATGGCACCTTGCCGAAGCCAGGCGGCCCGAGTGCCAGCACCAAGAACTTGGCAATGATGAACTCGCGAGAGCCACGCGCGGCCTCGAACTCCGCGCGGGAGCCCGGCAACTTGCACAACGCCATCGCGCAGGCCTCGACGTCCGGCTGGTTCTTTGCTATGTTCGTTCCACAGCGCAGCGGCGCGTGGGTCGGCTGGACAAGCAGCTCGAGCATGTTCCCGTGTGGCATGGTTTGCGCGGGCTTTTTCCTTGTTCTGCATACGATGCCTTTTTTACGTGCTTTTACCTGCTTTTTTTCGTCCCTTTTTTACCACAGCGCGCTGTACGCCTTTTTCGGCCCCACTTTGTGTTTTGGATTCTGTGCTTTTTTGATGCGTCTCTTGCCTTGAGGCCTGCAGGTCGCATGCGCGAGGTCGTGGTCAGTCTGAGCAACCTCGCGGCCAACATGCGCGAGGTCGTGTTCGCCGGCCTCAACGTCTCGTTCGATCCGACGCTCGCCGCGCGGCACAAGTTCGGCATCCGCCTCATACGCGCGATATCCACCGGCATGTTGCTCACGGAGGCCTGTCTGCTCCACGCAATGCTGCTGTGGACCATCTACGTCTCGAAATCCACAGGAACACATCGGGCGCCAGCCACCCTCGACATTTGTGTCGCGTGCCTGATCGTCTGCGTGAAAATGCAGGCGATGATCGCCATCAACATGACGCGCTTCGCGACGGCGTGCCAGCAGATGTTCCTCTCTCGGGATCACATCAGCAACGCTCTCGAGTGGACACTAAAGCACGAGACCCAAGCGCAAGACGCCAAAGTTTCGCACCTCACCGCAGTGCTCAAGATGATGGACTCCCCCGACCTCGTCAACGAGGTCGTCAATCTCACTTGCAGGCACCTCAGGTACGCAGAGGTCTTCCTTCTCTTCACAAGCCTGCAAGGACAATGGTACCGCTATCTCATCGAGCTGTACGAGTACGTGCGGTCGAAAACATACGGAATGTCGAGCGCGGCGCGCTTAGGCGTCGTCCTCGAAATGTGCAACGCACAAGACGCGTAGTTGTTACAATTGAATAAAACGACAAACACGAATACGCTCACGCGAGATTCTCACGAAATTCGATGAGGTTATAAAACACGCTTGCTCATAATACATGAGAACGTGTATCGTATTTTTCATTTATGTATTGCTTGCGTTTCCCGCGCAGACGGAGGCGAACGGCGGCGACGTTATCGACACAAATGTGTGTCCAGCAGGCCAATACGCAAAGTGCAACGATTTACCGTGGGGTACTAACCCTAGGCGTACCTGTGACATGTACCGTGTTGATTACGACTACTGGAGCTACAACGAGTATTGTACGCAATACACAGGCGCTTGCTGGGCGTGCTGCGGCTGTGCCAATCGGTGCACAACCCATCCCCATAATCCGAGTGAATGTAGGATATGTCCCGGCGGCACGTACAAAGCCGTCGCCGGCAATCAGGCGTGTACACCGTGTCCTCCGGGGACATGGGCCAATGAGGGATCTACTTTTTGCGCGCCCTGTCTAGTTGGAACGTATTCCCTCGGTGGGTCCGTGTTCTGTACTCAGTGTCCAGAGGGACTTGGCACGTGCGGTACTGGCAGATCTTCTTGTGACGCTACGTGCACGACGTGTCCCGCGGACACGTACTCGGAATTCGCAGGAAAGGGTTGTGGCCCGTGTGCGGACAGTTCCCAGGCTCGCACATGCAAGGCCTGTCCCGATGGCCTGAAATCACTCGCGGGATCACTTGGGTGCTCGCCGAGCGCGCAAGATCCTTTCTGTCCGGTCGGGAAATATCGGTTGCAGTGTCAAGCTATTTCCTTTATCAGTCAGGCTGGCTATTACTGTTCTGCGTATGCCAGCTCTCGGTGGGACAAATGTGCCGCGGAAGGAGCATGCTGGGCCTGCTGCGCCTGTGGCGGGTCGCCAGGTTGCGGCATCGCGCGTCTCGGAGAGTGCGGAGATTGTGCCGCTGGCACTTACCAGGACGTTCCGAATAGTTTTCAAAACTGCAAAACGTGTCAAGAAGGGAAGTGGTCCGGTATTGGTGCGACCGCTTGCACGGATTGCGCGGTTGGCACGTACTCCAAAGGATGGGCTTCGACTTGCACGACCTGCGCCCCGGGGACGAGCACGTGTGGTACGGGAACGCCCTACGACTGGACGGAAAGACCGTCCTGTAAAATCGCGTGTACGCCATGCGAGGCGGGCAAATTCTCCGCCACAGGAACGTCGTGTGGTCCTTGCGCCTCAGGAGGAACGACTTGCGCGTTCTGCGGACCTGGAAAGTATTCGCTCGCCGGAGCAACAGCGTGCCAGTCGTGTGCGCCAGGAACAACGACGTGCTCGGCCGGAATGTCGGCGTGTGGCCTCGGCTGCAACAACGCGGGCTTCGTGGGTCCGGACGCCTCGTGCACGTGCGCCGCGTGCGCGCCTGGCAAGTACAAGACGACGCGGGGCACCATGGCGTGCACGAGCTGTCCGGCGAACACCTATCATCGTCCTGAGCCTCTTGCGAGCATTTTGGCGACGCGTCCGGCGTTTCTATCGACGTCTGCTGACGCCTACGATGCACCGAATTCGCGTCTGACGGACTTGAGCGGAAATGGTCGGCATGGGGTCGTTCGCAACAACCCCGGGTCAAGTACGCCGTTTGTTGTCCAGGGCGGTGTCACCGGGAACGGCGGCGGGCGCTCCATTCCTGCCGTTGGATCTGTGGACTGGGACGTCGTGTGGACTGAGACGAGAGTGCCAGCGACGTTTACGATCTGCAGTATTACGAGATTTCCTACAGCAGACGGACCGAACGCATACATCCTGAAGGGGCATACTCACTGGTATCACGGCCATGATAGGGGTATCGCAGGTTGTACGTACTACGACCTGGGCTCTCAAAAAAAATGCGCCAATCTACAGTCAAACACCGAGTGGGTCGTGGCGTGTGGCAGGAACACGAAGAACGCAGGGAATGTGAGCACGATCGTGAACCTCATGACCACGTCGACGGCTGGAGGAGGAAACGGAGATCAAATGCTGCATATCAACTCGGGCCTCGGCGAACTTTGGTGGTATGGCGACTGGCAGTTGTCGAGGTTGTACGTGTGGGAAGGACACCTCTCCGACGCTGATTTTGCCGACGCGTCCGCGAAACTGTACGATTACGTCGGAAACACCGGATACCCGGAAACGACGGCTGCTCAATGTCTCGCCTGCCCCCCGAGCACGCCGATCTCGCCGGTCGGAAGCTCGTCGCCAGCGGCGTGCCAGCGGTTTTGTCCGCCGGGACAGACCGGCGCGCTCGACGGCGTCGCTGCATGCACGGCGTGTCCGCTCGGGAAGTACAAGGATACGAGTGGGAGCGCGGCATGCGCTCTGTGTCCGAGCGGCAAGTACACGTCTGTCACCGGTCGATCGATCTGCACTAAGTGCGACGCGGCGGAGACAATGACCTCGCTGATCAAGCCAGCTGGTTGGTTTTTTCATTATGGAGGTGATAGTAATCCTATAGGTTATTATTCGGCGGCCGGCAAACTGCTTGATCCTAACAAAGATTATACAACCGAAGGAAGTACAACAAGTGAGGATTGCGTCTGCGCGAAGGGAAGCTACAGTAAACCCGATCCGCAATACGGGTACGCAAAGATATGGGGAGGCCCGTGCACTTTGTGTCCTGCGGGCAAGTACCGGGAGAAATTCGCTGCCGACTGGACGCGCTTCGAAGATTTAGGGTGTTACGACTGCCCCGTGATGACGTTTTCGTATGAAGGGTCTACTACTTGTGAGAGATGCGACAAATATTCTTGGAACGCAGGCACGTGTGGCGCGGGAAATGGATACGGCGGTTGCAGGCAGCTGCAACAGTGCCCTGCAGGGTACACCGGCCCCGACTCGTACTGCAACTCGTGCTCGGCATGCGCGCCGGGAACGTGGAAGACAGTCACGGGCAGCGCGGCGTGCAGCGCGTGCGCGGCGGGCAAGTCCTCCCCTGCGGGCGCGACCTCCAGCGTGGCGTGCGCGACGTGCGCGGCGGGCACGTATTCAATTGCCGGCGGCGTGTGCACCGAGTGTCCTTCTTGGGCTTCCTCGCCGCCGGGTAGTTCATCGGTCAGCGCGTGTGTATGCAACATGGGTTTCTACTTGCTGTGATTGTTACGTTTAATAAAACGACAAGCACGCATAAGCTCACGCTAAAGCTCACGCTAGCGTCTCAGTCGAAGCCGCCGCGTTCGGGTTCGCGGCCGCCCGCAAGCTCACCTCCTCCTCGTGCACCACGAGCTTCTCTTTCAGCAGCGTCATCTTGCACTCGGCCGTGCGCACGCGTTTCTGTATCTCCGTGAGTCGCGCAGTCAGAACGTCGAGTTGGACGTTCTTGAGCGGCCTCGCCTTGCGCGTCTTCGAGACCGCTTTCCTTTTCGCCGCGCCCTTCACGCTGGCGTTCTGCAAAAGAGCAGGTTGTTCCTCGGAGGTCGTCTTTTCGGGAGTCGCGGGCATCTTGCTGGATCCCGCACCGTTCCACTTTTGGATAGAAAGACTCTAAAAACAGGCCTTTTTTCCGCTTTTTTTTACCGCCTACTTGTCGTGGATCTTTGCCGACAGCATCGCCGCGAGCTCGACGGACTTGAAGAACATGGACGCAGCTTTCAGGTCGATCTCGTGCGTGTCGCTCTCGCGCCGCACGCGGCTTGCCTGAAGCAGCTCCTGGCTCAGCGCTCGCACGTCACGCAACAGCGTGCAGATCACGATGTTGTGCTCCTGTGAGTGGTTCTGGATGTGCTCGACGATTGACGCGTGCGAGCAAGTCTCGCCGGGCGCGAGGTACCTCGGAAGCTCCTGCTGCACCTGCTTCGCTATCTCGTCGAGGCTCAGCTTGCTGATGTTGTCGTGGATGTACTTCATCACGTCGTTGATTTCCGCGTTGCTACCCCCCGCGTATTTGCAGAGCACGCACTCGTCGCGCTCCTCGCGGTCCAAACGTCCCGCGCTCATGCGCCGGCGCCGTCAACCTTAAATACATACCCTCTTTTTTTCGCATTTATGCCTTTCGTGCAGCTCGCCAGCCCGTCCGCATGTCTTCGATGTCGTCGAGGCCGACCCGCCAAAGCGCGCGCGACGCGCTCGAGAAGATCCGCGGCGTCCTCGCCTGGGAGTCGTGCTCCGAAAAGAGTGAGGCCTTTCAGGCCGCCGCCGCGCAGATGGAGCGCGAGTTCGCGAGCGCAAAGCGCCGCCGCGTGGCCCTGCGCATCAACCCGGTCTCCGATGAAGAAGACGACGTCTCCGATGAAGAAAGCGAAGAAGACGAGGACGAAGACGAGGACGAAGACGAAGACAACAGCGACTGCGACAGCGAAAGCGACGCCGGCAGCCTTCGCTCCGCGCCGAGCTCCGCCGACCTGTTCTCGGATCCCGGCGACTCCAGCGAGGACGAGGACGCGCTCTCTGAGGCCGAGAGCAGCGACGTGGCCCCCGCGGAGGACGAGGTCGTCGTGCCCGTGCAAGACGACCTCGAGACCGAGCCCGCGGAACTTGACCATGTCTAGACCGAGTCCTCATCACCTAAATTTCCAACGTTCATAAAAAAAACAAAGCTCGCATGCCGCCGCCCGTGCTTCCCTCGCGCGCATGCTGCCGATGCGCGAGCTGTACGCAGCCTGCAACGATAGCGACCATGCGCGCGAGAGCGTGACCCGTCTCGTGCTTTCCTGGGTACACTGCGACGAGAGCGACCTCGTCATCGCCGACGCCGGGTCCTTCAGCGACATGCATCTCTTCGGCCTCGGCCTTTGCCACGTCCTCTGCACGCACGACCCGCTTGCCACACGCCTCTACGACGCCAAGGAGGAGCTTGGCGAGTTCCTCGAGACCCTCACAGCCGGCGTCGACATCCACGCGAGCTCGTGGATCGAGCTCAGACAGCTCATCCGTGCGCTTCAGACTTCGTACCCGCAGCTCATCACCTACGACCGCTTCGCCGGATACGACTGCCTCGTCGACGTCAGCAAGTACGTGCTCGTCCTCATGACTCGCGTCGGCGCGCTCCTCGGCACCATGTTCCGCTGGGACTCGCTCGCGCCCGACGACCAGGTGCGCCTTTCCGAGTTCTACGAGCACGAGGCCGACGGCTTCCACATCCTGAAGACCCGTACGTGCGCCGAGGCCATCGACGTCCTCCACAGCCTCACGCGCCTCGTGCTCACCCTCGTGCACGCGACGCCCGTCGGCGCCGCCGCGTGCAAGCCCGACCTCACCAAGTTCCACCACGAAGCGTCCCTCGACGACTTCTACCAGCTCGCGACCGCGCAGGACTGCCTGCCCGGCAGCATCGCCGCGTACAAAAACCAGTTCCACGGCCTCTTCCACGATGTCTCACAGGTCGCGTACTACTTGTATCCTACCTACACCCGCCGCGTGCAGGTTCCAATCGCCGACTTCGCCGCCGACAAAGCCGCCGGCATCAACATCCTGCCGCTGCTCATGCAGGTCAAGCCCGACGTGCCCGTCGTCTTCGAGCACACGCGCAGCAAGGCCCGCAGCCACCCGTGGGCGTGGCTCGTCTGGCACGAGCACATCCTCCTCTGCCAACAGGACGGCGGCGTGTTCTGCGCAAAGAGCGTCTACGACCTCTTCGCGCACATGGACGCAGACGCGCAAGACCGGGCGGTGCGCCCGCGCCTCGCATAGCAGCACAAAACAATCACCAGCCACACATCACGAGCTCATGCAGCGCGGGTTGTGCCGCAACCGCGCGATGCTTTCTTCCAGCGCCACGATGCGCTGCGCCTGCGCGTCGATCTTCATGTTCAGCAGACGCAGCATATCCGCCATTTTCATGTTTATCTCACGGAAGTCCTCTTCGCGCGTCAGAATCAGCAGCTCGATCTTTTTGCTGCACGTCGCGTGCGCGGACTCCTTCTGCATCTCTCGCGCGCGCCGGCCTTAAATACCATTGCACCCACGTCCTAATAAAACCACGTCCTAATAAAAACACTTCGCAATCGCCCAAACGCCCGCTCGCGTATTTACGCGCACACCCCCGCACGCATGAAGCGCGCGCGCCGCGACCCCAGCGACGACCGCGTCGACCCCGCCGAGTACGCCACCGCCCTCGCGCTTTTCGTGCGCGAGCCGACCGTGCGCCACTGTCTCCGCTCGATCGCAAACGACTGTCTGACAGAAGACATCGTCTTCACCGAGGACGGCAAGGCCCTTGCCCCCAAGTTCAGTGCGCGCCTGCAGTTCCGCTTCAAGACATTCGCGCGCGAGTGCGTCGAGTACATCCACGCCTGCGCCTTCGTCCCGTGGTACCTCGAGCGCGTCGGCGCCGAGCTCTTTCCCCGCACCCTGCCCCTTGGCTCCTTCACCTGGGAGGCCCAGTACAAGCAGCCCCACGAGCTCTCGCCGGGCGCGTGGCCCATCAAGCTAGTGCTCCGCGGCATCGACCTCGAGATCGACAAGCTCCACGTGCGCGTCTTCTACGTCGCTAACCCGCTCTTCCGTCCCATGTCAAGCCCCCTCGACACTCTCCACGCCTACTACAAGCACGCCAACCTCGCGCGCGAAGACGTTGCCGCGTGCGTCCGCTCGAGCATGCGCGCCCTCGTGCTCGTCAGCGAGATTGTCGACGTGAAAATCCAGACCGAGTCCGGCCTCGACCTCCTCGACGCGTCGCGTCGATACAGCGTCGGCGGCGCCACCGGAAACGAGTACTCCCAGCGCCAGGTCCTCATGAGCGCCGACTCCGGCGCCGTCCTAAACAACGTCAACGAGGCCCAGATGTGCTGGCTCTCCAAAATCCAGGCCACGCACGACAACCTCGGCATCTCCCTGATGCCGCCCAACAGCCAGGCCACGCACGTCGCCGCGCCGCAAGTCCAGACCGAGGCCATGAACCAGCTCCAGCTGCACTACCGCGCAAGCGTGCACGCGCACTTCGACGTGCGCGAACGCTCCGACTCGCAGACCTCCAGCGCGACCGTCGCCCCGGGCGCGATGATCGAGCAGCGCAGCAGCGTCCTCAACACCGCGCGCGTGCTCGAGGACTTTTTACCGCACGTGTACAAGGCCGCGTTCAGGTCGACCTCGACCGACGTCACTTGCACACTCACACTCATCAAAAAGCTCGAGCTGACCACCCTCGCCGACGTCAAGGTCCTGTGCGAGTGTGGCATCCTCGGGCCGCTCGAGGTGCGCGAGATGCTCGCGGTCGAGCTCACGAAGAGCAGGCCGGACCCGTGCCGCCTCGTCTCGTTCGCCGCGAAGCCAAAGTAGTTTGGTGCTTGCATCTTTATTAAACGAAGGAAAACACGCAAACGCAAGCAAACTCAGTCAAACAGATTCGGATGCATCACTGCCAACGTGCGCAGCTTGCACTCCTCGCGACAGATCGGACAGCGTTTCAGCATCTGTGTCGCGGCCTCGCTGAACGCCGCCTTTCTGTAACACTGGGCGCAGATCATGTGCCCGCACTCGTAGACCACTGACACCGCGCCCGTGTCGAGACACACCGGGCACGCCTCTTCATCCGAAAACGAATTGAACTCGAAGACTCTGCCATAAAGCAAGTCGCAAGGCTCCAGACACAGGCCCCCGCGGGTGTCGAGCAGCCACTGCGGCGCCTTGTTGCCGCACATCGCGTAGTTTGCGCACGGCTGCTCCATGCACTTGTCGTGGCGCGGGCAGTCCAAGCTGATAAACTGGCACACGAAGTTGCAGAAGGCGTCGTCGCACTCTTTGTCGTCTTGTTCATCGGAGCTTGCGTCGCTGTCCTGATACATCGGAATGAACTCGATCTCGTGCAGGCATGCGCCTCTGCAGTCCTCATTGTTCGCACTCACCTGCGACATGGTATTCCAGATCTCCGTTCGAAAAAACCGCGAGGTGTAAATTTTGTTTTTTGTTCCCATAAAATTCAAATTCAAATTCAAACGCGCTTAAAAACGACATCCCCGGCATGTGCTTGCTGCCGCCGCTCGACACGGGCGAGATGTCCTCCGTGCTGCAAAAGCCGCCCGTCCCGGAGTGCGAGAACATGAACCGCATCGCCGAGGTCATGGACGTCCTCCGCGCCGCGCCGCTCTCCGTGCGCCGCACGACGACCGAGTACGTCATGCTCTGCCTCGTCGGCTTCAGCTCGATCGAAAAACGCGACGCCCTCATGCGCGTGCTGCAGTGGACCCTCGAGCCGCTGCTGCTGTACTCCGCCTTCATCAAGGAGGCCCCGAGCAACGAGTTCGAGGCGCTCATCGTCACCAAGAAGCAGGTCGTCGTCGACGACGTCGAGCAGTGGCTCGACCTCTTCAACATGGGCATCTGCCTCATCCAGTTCGACGGCTACATGCAGCCCGACATGGTCACCTGCATCAGCCGCATCCACCACACCGGCAAGCACTGGTACGGCACGTTCAAGTCCAAGTCCGCCGCGCGCGTCCGCCGCGACTTCTACGCCCAGTACGGCAAGGACCAGCGCGCCAAGGACGTCGCGCGCGTTCTCACCGTCACCGGCCTCGCCATGACGCCCAACAACATGCTTCACCTTCATTCCCGCGTCAACGAACTCCAGAACCGCGTCTCATCGCTCGAGCGCGACCTGCAGGCCGCCCGCAGCGGCCACGGCGGCGCATCGATGGCCCACGAAGCCGGCTTCGCCGCCCTCGCACACGCCAACCTCGCCAGCGCGTACCGCCGCATACAGGCCAGAGGCGACATGCCCGAGATCGTGAACCCGTACCGCCTGCAGGCCAGAGCTAACCTGCCAACGATCGTCATCCCGCCGGTCATGCTGCCCGAGAACATCCCGCCCGTAGGCATGCAGCCCGCGATGGACGAGGACCCGCCGCCGCCGCCGCCGCCCGACTCGCCGATCTACATCAGGTCCCCGTCGCCAGAGCGTGCGCACCCCGTCCCGTACATACGGCGACCGCCCCCGACCGGCGACGTCGTCGTTTTTGTCGTAAGGGACCCTTAGCTTTTTGTTCGAATAAAAAATAGAAACTACACCCGATCACTCCGGATCACGAATTTGAGCCGGTTCTCCGTGTCCGTGATACTCGACGGGCTCACCCCGAAGAACGCCTTCAAATGGATCTCGAGCGGCAGCAGGCCACTGAGCTCCGCCATGCGCGGCAGCACCACCTGGGCCTCGTTCATCACGCCGCTCCGCAGCAGGTACACGAGCCCGAACACGATCGCCTTCTGGTTCGCGCGGCAGATCTTGAAGTGCCGGTTGCGGAAGAGCGTCGCCGCGCTCGGCGCGATCGCCGCCGCGCACGCCTTGACCACGCGCTCGCGCTCGGCCGCGCAGAACTCGACGGGCACGCGCCACGGCAGGCTCTGCACGATATCAGCCAAAACATCGACCACGCACTCCCGGACGCGTCCTCCCGACGGGCGCGGCTCCGACGGACGCGGCTCCAGGAAGGCCGTCGCCCGCGTGAGGTAGTTGCTCTGCTCGAAGGCGCTGTAGGCGCGAGCGTTTGCGGAGAGCAGCAAGTCATGCAAATGCGTCTCGACGTCGTAGTTGAGCTCGTTCTTGCTCTTGCGCTCGAGCGAGCTGCAGATGCTGCGGTCGCTCCAGGTCTCGACGCCGTACACGCGACTCAGGAACGCCCCGGTCACCGCACACAGCACGCTGTCGTCCATGCTTATCTGGTTTCTGCACGTCAGCGCGTCGCAGACGTGGATCGCGCCGCATAGCATGCAGCCTGCGCGCCCAGACGCGAAAACTTCCCACTTGCAAGCGTGCGGCAGGCGCGGCGCGCGAGTCAGCGTGAACGGCTGGCGCGCGAGCCGCCAGATGCTGTCGACGCGCTCGTCCAGCGTCGACATGCCGAGCGCAAACCGAAGCGTACAGTTGGATACTTTAGCGAATGTAATAATCTCGCGCGAGTATTTACGCCCTGCACCGCAAGCGCATGCCGTCCGTCCTGCAGCAGCACGGCCTCGGCCGCGGGATGCGATCCGCGAGACTCGACGCCACATCCCTCGTGAACCAGGAGCTAGTCCTGCGCTTGCCAAGAGCCTCTGCAAACGTCGCCGCGATCACGAGAGACAGAATCAGCGTCCTCGCGATCAGCGAGGGCGAGCCGTTCCTGCTCAGACCGCGCGATACTCTGACAATCTACATCGACGACGAGGAGCTTGTCATGTCCGTCCTTGGCGTTTATCCGCTCGCGGCGCTCTGCCAGCGCCGCGGCGTGATCGACCGCGCAGTGCTGCTTCTCACGGTGGCGTAAAGAGACACAAATGACTTGTCGCGTTTTATTCAATAAAACAAGAATACAAGAAGCTCACGTGTCTTATTCCGAGTCACTGTCCGTCAACCCGGTGCGGCTGACCCAATTCACCCTGGTCTGGAGTGCCGCGATAGAATCTTCAATCCTCTGCGGAACCACATCAAAATCGTTGTGGGAAAGTTCTAGACTCCTCAGATGCGTGCACTGCCGCAACGCAATCACAAGCATAGACAACCCACCCACGTTGATATGATTATTTGTGAGGTCCAACTCCAGGAGCGCCGTGCACTTTGGAAGTTCTGCCGCAAGCCAAGGCACTGAGTGGGGATTCACTTCGCAACCCCACATCGTAAGACTTGTCAGAGCATTGAGAGCATGCAATCCAGTAAAGAATCTGTTACTTTCTCCAAACGTATCCAGGTTCGATATATACAAGGACCTCAGGGCAGTGAGATTACTCAGCGCTTCCAAGAACTCTTCGGTCATCGTCACTGCTGTGTCCTCGTCCAGACGCGGGGTGGTCTTCACATAATGTGGAATACTCAAATGCAAGTGCGTGAGTGTCGATCGGAAATCCAGATTAGGCACAAACGCGTTGCGCAAGGTTGTAGCACTCAGATTCACATCATAAAATTCCAAACGGACGAGCTTTCGCATCTGTTGAAACGCCAGTGCGAGCATGTCCCCGTCCCCAAAGCAGCCACGCCACAGCGATAGTGACGTGAGATTGGATAGATTCTCAGACAAGCCTGCGAAGGCTGCCGTCTTCTCTTCCCTAAACAACCAAGGATCAAAAATAGACAAACTCGTCAACCTCGTCAAATTTCCCACGTCGCGCAAGGCATGCATCATTCCTGGCTCTAATTGCAGCCGTAGTGTCAGATTGGTCAGGTGATCGCACGCACGAAGCACCCTTGCAAACTCATACTGCTCACGCACATCATACATCACTTCTGAAATACGTACGTCGATCTCTACGACGTCGAAGAAACGCCTGCTCATCATGTAGTTGTCCACGAAAATATGGAGCGTAGTGTTCCATGCGTTCACTTCAAGCGGCAGCCGTGGCTCTCGCATATGCGCAACGAGCCAGCGCAGCCTCTTATTCAGAGCGACCAGAAACCACACTTGCTCCGGGTAGAATATCCAAGGCCGTGCAGTCGGTCTTCTCGCAACATGACGAAACACCTCTTCGATTAAGTCGCGACCGAGGACATCCAAGAATGAAACCTGATCCGATTCCATCTGGGTTTCTCTTGATACACTCACTGCCACAGTCTTATATAGAAAATCCATTTGATTTGGTTCGCGAATTACCACACGCACGAGCGCTAAAAAAACTGAAGCGCCACACGAGCGCTAAAAAAAACGAAGCGCCGCACGAGCGGCGCAGCCTATTTAAAGGACACTTTGTCCACACCGAGCGCCGATTTCCATCTCCTTTTCCACGGCACGATGTTGTACAGCGTCCTCTTCGCGCACCACCAAGTCCTCGACCTCCCCTTCGGCTCCAGTGTAGAGGCCGTCAAGGCTGCACACAAGAAAATGGTCCTCCAGTTCCATCCGGACAAGAACAACGATCCCGATGCACCTTCCACGTTCATCCAGATCCAAGAGGCCTACGAAGCACTGACGGACGCCGGGAATCGCGAGTACCTGCAGTCCTTCGATGCGCTCAGGGACGTGCAGTCCTTCGATGCGCTCAGGGATTTACAAGAGCACGAGCAGAAGCGCAGGCAGAAGGACAAGAAAACGCCTCGCTGGACGGATGATTACGACAAGAACATGGCCGACCTGCAGCGCGAAAAGGAAGCGATCGCAGAGCAAGTCAAGCGCCAAAAGAAAGAATACGACGAGATGATCGAGAGGGTGCGTGTCGCCGAAAAGGAGCGTCAGGAGCAAGAGGAGCAAGAGGAGCGCGAGGAGGAGGAGCGCCGCGAGCGCGAGCGCGAGGAGCGCGAGCAGCGCAAGCAGCGCAAGCGCGAGCGCGACGCGGCGCGCAAGAGAGAGAAGCGCCGCGAGGAGCGCGAGGAGCGCCAGCGCGAGTGGGAGGAGTCCGAGAAGAAAAGACGCAAGCGCGAGCGCGATAGTATGAAGCTCGAGCACCCGATCCTCCTACAACGCATCACTGACTTAGAGACGCGCAATGCCGACTTAGAACAAACACTAAAGAAGATTCGAGATGCGCTCGGCTGTATTGATTCTGTTTAAACACCTCACAACACTTGTAATAAACGTGTTTATTGAACAAAACACTACTGCCTGGCCCTCCACTCCTCGATGCTGTTGCGCATGGCGATGTTCGGGATCGTGCGCGTAGACGTCAGAACCAAGTTGCTCATCGGGTCCGTATTCTTTCTCCCGAACCAATCCTCAATCGCAGCGCGGTCATACGTCGTGGCCGTCTCGACCACTATCACGGGGTCTTGAAACACAGCCCTTCTGATCGGACAGAGAAACGACTCCGGCGGCCCATTGCGGGCGCTCGGCGACGGAGTGCCGCCGCGCGACGCAGTACCGCCGGCCGCGCGAGCGTTCAGGTTCTCGACCCGGGCACGCAGCCCCGCAACCTCCGCTGAACTTTGTATCAGATCCGAACGCAGCGCCGAAACGATCCCGCGGTGCGCCTCTAACAGAACCTCACTCCGGCGCCGGGCGACCTGCTCGCGCTCGAGGGCCGCACGCAGCGCCAAGTTCTCGCACGCAGTGGGATTGGTATCAAAGAGGTCCTGCAAGCGCTCGCACGCCGCGCACGCCTGTCCGACCTCCGGCCCGCACGACCCGTCCGAGAAGGGCAGCAAGCCCCTGCCAAGGTTCCTGCCGCAGTAGAACTGGCCCGTTACCGGACTGCGGACAACAACCGCGCCTGCATCGTTGACGTTCTGGAGGCCATTGTCGACAATAGGCATACTACCCTCCATGTCGACCAACGATGCAGGCGCCGCGCGTTTCTTATATACCATTCGTACATGAATTCGAACGCGGCCGCGCCCGTGGAGCAAAACAAGGTTTTGTTCTGAAAAAAAAACTTCGCACGAGACGGGGCGGACAGTCTTTAAAAGGCCCAGCAATCTCGACAAAGCAACCAGACACCAGAGCCCAACTGCGGCATGTCCTCGTCTCGCGCAAAGCCCGTAGAGAAGAATGTGAAGCTCGAAGAAGATGCCATGCCGTGGGTTGCCCCTCCGCTTGCAAAGGTCGGCGAGAAGCGTAGCTATGAGCCCGACTACGAGAACTTCGACTACGAACTCGAGAAGAAGAAAATCGAGATCCGTGAGAAAAATCTTTCCCTGTACAAGCAGGAGCAGCAGGCCAAGCATGATTTCGCAATGAAGCAAGTGGAAGTAGATAAGAAGCAGGACGAAATACGCCACAAGCAGCAGTACGACGATTTTTTGTATCCTCGCAAAAAGTGAAGACGTCTTGTTCAATTTAGAGCTCACACAAGTCGTTTATTAAGTCTCGTTAAACACAGCTTGTAATAAACGCTTGTCATCCTTCCTCACTCGCCTCCACCACAACCTGCTTCTTCTTGCGCTTCCTCTGGCGCATCCCGCGCGACTGCTTCGGCCACGAGCTGATGAACGCGTCGCACGCCACAAAGTACGCGTGCTGCTTTCTCCAGTTCATCACATTCTCTTGGACGGACCGCGCGGCGTTGAGCGACGGCGTGATGCGTCGGCACTTGGCGCAGTAACTCGAAGTATTCGCCACCGCCCCGCGGCTGATGATCACGCTCTCATCCAGCGCGGTCCGCACGCCGCCCGCGCCCAGCGCGAGCATGCTCGCGTAGGTATCCGCCATGTCACCCGGCACCTCGCAGGGACACGCGAACGCGCACGCGGCGCTAGAGTCCATCGGATTCAAATTCAAATTCAAATTCAAATTCAAACTTCGCGCGCGTTTATTGGCTCGATTAAACAAAAAAATCAAAACACCAAACGCCACCAAATGCCGCCAAAACAAAGCATGCAAGCCAAGCGCGCGCCCGCCGACGAGAGCCGCCGTGCGGCCGAGGACCAGCCGAAGCCCGCCGTGGCCAAGGACAAGCGCGAGCGTAGCTACTCGAGCCTCTCGACGCAAACATTTTGGCATGGCTGTGGGAACGCTTTCAATCCCGGTTTTTGATATAAAGTCTAAGTCCATGCTGGCCTGTTCGCTTCCACCGCCGACAGCCTACTGCTTTCTTGTGCTATTATTTCCTATCAGCAGTGTGGTGCTCTCGGCTTGTGATATCAGACGGTTCAAGCTCCCCCCCGGGTGCTTGGTCCAGCGCTTGCGCGCGACGTAGTAAGACTCTATCCACTCCTCGAAGTGCGCACGCAGATTGATGATCATAGCCGAAATAAGGTCGATGTGCATCTGCTCGAATCGATCACAACGCGTCCACTGTAGACGCATGGCCTTGAGTTGAGCCAGTAATTGAGTACGATCCTCGTACTCAAGTATGTGGTACTTCGCGTAGTATTCAGCTATCTTGTCGATTAAGGCCACCGCATCTCCTACGACGGAGGCGACATCAAAGTTCTTGCGCGTGAGAGGATTTGGCATGAGACAACCATGCCTCGCTTATATACAAGGACTCAATTTGCAGGCTGAAGTCCGCTCAGGAACTTGTTTTTATTAAAAACTATTAAGCACACCGAAGCGCGTCTCTCTAGAAAAACACGCGGTCTACGCCTAAAACTTGCCCGCGACACTTAGGGCAGCGACTGCGCAGTCCAGCCGCAGTATCGAGTTCCACCTGTTTGGTGTAACATACTGTGCAGCAAACGCAATGGCAGCATGGTTTGAACAACGCCATCTGACGCACTAGCTTCTTGTCGAGGCAAACGCAGCACTCGACCACCATGGTGTCACCCAAGGCCACGTCCGAGACGTTACCCGCCTCCGCCGCAGCGTCGAGAATCATCGCGCACTCCCTCTCCTCGCGCTCGCGCTTCTCTCGCTCGACCGCCTGCGCCGCCGCCTCGAGCTCGCGCTCGTGCTTCGCCTTCGCCTCGAGCGCGAGGATTTCCGCGACGCGAGTTTCGTCGAGCGCGAAGGACAAGCACAGAATCGTCTTGCCCTCGCCGTCCTTGAGCTTCCAGCCGCAGCGCTCGTGGTCGTCCACTTTAAGCTGAAGAGGAAACGGTAGCTCGAAGGTTTCTCCAGGCTCGAGCACGAAGGCCTCCTCCGGTTCGTCGATCTCGCACTCCTCGACGCCCTCAGGCTTGAACACCTCAAAGTACACCGGCTGCACCTTGACATGATCGCCGCACAGCGAGAAGTTCGACACCCTCACACGATACAACGGCCCGATATCCGCCGTGTACGCGCGGTGCAAGTTGCAGCCCGACGTCTTGCTCATCGCCTCGCCCTCCTCGTCGTCCTTGTCCTCGTGCTGGCACACGCCCACCACGATCGGAGCCTGAGTACTTGGCGCGAGCAAGCCCAGCGGCCCGCCGACCTTCATCGTCGGCCACGACACCATGTTCTGGATCGCCGCCATGAGCTCGGCCTTGTGCGTGGTGAAACCGGGATTGCATTCGCGTTCATGGCCCAGCATCAGCGCGAGGCAGCGCATGGCCTCGGCGTACCCGGACTTGACGCGGGATGCTCCAGCGTCCTCCTCGCCCGTCAGGTCAATCACCGCGTCGTCACCGGAAACCGCCCCAACAGCCGCCTCGACCTGCTTCTCGTGGAACACGCGCGCAACCGCCCCAACAGTCAAGCAGAACTCCGTCGTCGCGCGCTCGGCGATCGGCACCGCCGCGCTCACCGTCACATTCATCTGCCGGCTTGCCCCCGCGAGGAGCTTGCCGTGCGAGAGACTCGAGCTGCTCGATCCACGTGTTCCACGCGTTCCACCACCACCACCACTGCTACGAGTCTGCCCCGCGCCCTTGGTCCGCGCACACGATTTCATGTGGAAGTGGCTACCGAGATACCCCGTCAGCCGCTCTTCGAACGACGGCGGCCTCGCAACGAACCCGAACGCCTGCGTGTACAGCACGGCCTTGGAGGTCTCGGGCGCGGCGTCGACCATCGAGGTCTCGCCGACGTACTGCATCTTGAACCCCTCCTGCATGTCGCCCTCTTCGCCGAGCTGCGACGAGAACATCTGGTCGTTCGTGATCAGAATCACCCCGCGCTTGTCGTGCTTGCGCTGCGTGCTCGTCTTGTACTCCATGCCGATCTGCAGTGTCGCCAGCGGAACCATCGTCCCGTTGCCCAGCTCGACGTAGTTGCGCACGCGGAACGCGTATTCGACCTCATCGCCCTCGCCCGCAAACGCCTGCGGCGGCATCGCCACGTACACATCGCCCTTGACCGCATCCAAACCAACCGGCCGGAAGAACGTCGCAATGTCCAGGTCTTCGCCATCCATCCCGACAAGCATGCGCTGCCGCCGCCCGTCGCGCTCCTCGAGCGGAACAACATACACAAAGCTGCGAACGCGCATAGCAGTACCGTAAAACAACTTGTACGCGTTGATCATCGGCGTCTTCGTGTACGCGTGCTCCCAGTCCGCCGTGGGCACCACGGGCACTTCCAAGACGCGGTCGACCCGCCCATGCCCGAGCCCGACTACATTGCCCGTGTACTGGCCGTACTTGGCGACGGCTTCAGCGACGATCGCGTCCAGGCGTGTGTCGAGGGGAAGGTAAGACATGCTGTTGGTGGTCGATCCAGTCTGGTGCTCTTATGTAGAGCCTGGAACGCCTCTTCGGAAAAGCCACAAATTGATTTCTGGAAAAAAAGTAATTCAGTAAAGCAAGGTTCTGAAAATTGCCCCTATCCTTTTCCTGGAGAAAATATTTTGATTTTTGATTTTTCATTCATTCATTTATTCATACATTCATTTTGGTCAGTCTTGGTT
>Ga0209550_10000137_pt1 | contig 60459 bp, 66 predicted proteins | sample LauGreSuBDMM15SN_2_FD_187567 | JGI IMG/M metagenome (GOLD analysis project Ga0209550, IMG submission 187567) | Freshwater lake microbial communities from Lake Michigan, USA - Su13.BD.MM15.SN (SPAdes) (version 5) | ecosystem: Environmental > Aquatic > Freshwater > Lake | place: Lake Michigan... | reverse complement strand
CACTGCTGCTTGCGCGCGGTTGTATCCTTGGAAAGGTTTAAGCATCTCTTCTCTAATAACTTTAAAATAAAGTTGAGGGCGTTGAATATCATCTTCCACTTTTTCAAGCTTAAGCGTTTTATACGCTAATGCTAATTCAAGCACCATAGCCCCTGCTTTATCTTGTACCTTCCAATGGCGTCTGTCAGTTAATGCGCCAGCGAACACGCGTACATCATCCGTTGTATTAATGGTTGCACGTCGCCCACTCAATAAATTATCCAAGCTGACGGACGGCCTAAACGGCGCGATTAAGATTAAGCCATCACGTTCACGCACCCCAAATGGCGCGATGTATGTTGATCCATCTTCACACTCTGTGATGAGGATAATTTCGTTAATTTTTTCTGAGCTCTTATTAAGGATACTCATGGCTTTTGCTTCTTTTCTTTCATTGAAGCTTCACGATGAGCCGTTTTTCCCTCTTGACTACTCTCGTAGGTGTTTACGCCCCATGTTAGCTCTTCATCTTGGATGTAGCGCTTTTTAAGTTGCCATGCGATTTGTGCCCTTGCTAGCTCCACGCCTAAATAGAAAGCATGAGAAGCATCATCTTCAACCTTTAAATGCGGATATAACTTAAATGGATCAATGTCGCTAAATAGGCCATCACGATTGTAGATATGCATACCCTCTTTGCTAATTTGAACTCTAAAGCTCGGGTCTTTGATTTGAGCTGCGAATTCTGCGATTTCTTCTGGCGTATAAGTGAAAGGCCTACGGTCATGCAAACCTAATAAGCCTAGGGTGTAATCGCGAGGCAAGCGATTTTCTTCACGTGCGGCAAACATCATGCGCCTTGCCACATCCGCTTCAGCAACTGCATTAATCGCATGTGGGCTAACAGAGGTTGCTAATACCGCATTGATCTTTAATTCACTAATAATGCCAAATAAAATGGCATTAATGCCTGTGGTGTCGGCATCGGTAAGCTCTGTAATATTACCCACGCCCATCATGATTTGAATATCAGGATAACGTTTACGTAGCTTTTGATAACGAACGATGGACTCAGTAAATCCAAAAGGAATCGGGTCAAGGATAGCATCAGCAATGAATGGCTTGGAAATTTTCTGCATACCTTCAACAGCACGGTATAAGGATGGCAAACTGCCTAGTTTTGAAGGGATCAATACAGGGGTCGCACTAACCTCCTCTGCAATCCACAAGGTATGCTCAGTGAGGCTCAGAAGATAATCCGCGCCTGACTTACCTGCAAGCAATAAATCATCCACGTTTAAAGAATCAACGCTCACATTAACGCCAGCGGCTTTAAGCGTTTTAATTGCGTCAGCTAGGTGTGGGAAAGGCGTGTTTGGCAAACAGCCTAGATCAATGACATTAGCGCCCTGCGCTTGAAAATATTGAGCGCGCGCCAATATGGCCTCAATACTTAATTGCGGCGCATCGACGATTTCAGCGAAGATTTTGACATCATATTTGGATAAGTCAGGCGATTTTCCTCCACGACCGAAATATTGTGGTAGATCCTTCAGGTCCACAGGACCTCGCGCTACAGGAACGCCATATTTATCTTCAAGCATCGTTAAATCGCCACAACACAAACCAGGCACAATTACTTTGCTCGCATCACCAACCTCTGGCAAGCGTCTAGCAATCAATTCAGGTGTCATCAGTGCGGCAACGGATACGCCAATTTGATTAATGCGATACTTGAAAGGAGCTGGCTGCATGCTTGCTAATACTTGACGCAAGCTCTTCTCGGCCAACTTGCCTGTTAAAAAGAGGAGGCTTTCAGACATGCTAGTCTTGCCTGAATGGCAGTGTCGAGCTGCTGCATATTCTCGACCACTGTTGTTTCTTCAAATGTTTTGAGTTTGGCTGTATTTTCCAAATCAATACGACGCGGATAAACTTTTACCAAATTGTCCCGTGGTGCCTCAGACTCCATCTCATCTTCTGTATCGCAAGCAAACACAATACTCGGCACACGGCACTTACCAGCTTGAGCAAAGATATTGGTGACTAAATTATCTGAGATACCATAAACCATTTTGGCGACAGTATTAGAGGTTGTCGGTGCAATTACCACGCTGTGATAAGCCCCATGATAAAAAAGCTCAACAGGCACAGAGCTTGCAGTTTTGTCTTGATATACTTTGCCTGCATTATGTTTGTAGCCGTATTGCTGGAGTATTTCAGCGGCCGCTTTACTTAGAAATAAATCGACATCTTCTAGCTTATCGAAAATAGCGATGCATTCACGTAAATAGTGGCCTGAGCCCGTTAAAGCCCACGCCATGCGCTGTTTTTCAACAGGCTTCATTAAAGCCCAAATGGATGACGCAACACGATAGTTTCGTCGCGTTCAGGACCCGTTGAAACGATATCTACAGGTACCTCACATAACGTTTCTAGGCGTTTTAGATAGTTACGTGCGTTGACTGGCAAGTCTTCCCAGCGGCTAACGCCAAAGGTATTTTCAGTCCAGCCTGGCAATGTTTCGTAAATTGGTTGGCAACGCGCAACGTCATCTGCACCCACTGGCAACATATCAATGGTTTTACCATCAAGCTGATAACCAGTGCAAATAAGTAACTCTGAAATGCCATCAAGCACATCTAGCTTGGTGATACATAGTCCTGACAAACCATTGATGCGTGCAGAACGACGTAATGCCGCAGCATCAAACCAACCACAACGACGTTTACGTTTAGTGACTGTGCCAATTTCCAGGCCCTTTACGGACATTTGTGTGCCTGGGGCCCCTTCAGAGTCAATATCCAATTCACTTGGGAACGGGCCACCACCAACGCGGGTTGTGTAAGCTTTAGTAATGCCCAAGACATAATGCAACATACTTGGACCAACACCAGTGCCTGCGGATGCTTGTCCAGACACACAGTTGCTTGATGTTACATAAGGATATGTTCCATGATCAACGTCTAGCAATGTACCTTGTGCGCCCTCAAACAAGAGGTTTTGACCTACTTTATTAGCTTCATACAAGGCAGCAGAAATATCTGCGACCATAGGTTTGATATGCTCAGCTTTAGCTAATGCAGAATCAAGTTGCTGATTGAAATCAACCGCCTCTGCCCCTAGATATTTTGTAAGGACAAAGTTGTGGTAATCCAAAACATCTCGGAGTTTTTCAGTAAATTGTTCTGGATAGAACAAGTCATAAAGGCGTAAGGCACGTCTAGCTACTTTATCTTCATAAGTTGGGCCAATGCCCTTACCTGTTGTGCCAATTTTCTTATCCGCGCCCCTTTTTAATTCACGTGCCACATCTAGGCGAACGTGATAATCCAAAATTAATGGGCAACCTGGACTCACTTTTAGACGGTTTTTAACTTCCAAACCGCCATCTTCAAGGTCTTTAATCTCTTTGAGTAAATGTCCAGCATCTAAAACAACACCGTTGCCAATATAGCAATTCACTCCTGGTCGAACAATGCCAGATGGCACTAAGTTAAGCTTATAAACACGCTGCGCATCACCCTGACCTACAACCAACGTATGACCTGCATTATGACCACCTTGAAAGCGTACCACGCCTTGCGCATGGTCGGTTAACCAATCAACAATTTTCCCTTTACCTTCATCGCCCCATTGCGTGCCGATAACAACAACATTTTTAGCCATAATCTACCTAGTAATATTTAAGTGCTTTTTTTAATTTTGTACTGCTGATTTTTTGAATGCTTACGCAGAAACTACTTGCCATTGACCTGCTTGATTGACTAATCTTCTATCGCAACCCAATTCCTGAATATGCGCATCATTACCTGGAAGCTCTTGAATCACCTTATCACCAGATGATCTTAATGAACTGATTATATTTAATAAAGATGCATCATTTCCATAAGGCGCGAGAATGCCTTTTATCACCTTCAAAGGCGGAAGTGCTGTTATCAAACCCCGCAAATCTAAGCTAAAGCCAGTTGCTGCTCGAGCTCGACCAAAGGCTTTTCCCACTTCATCATATCGTCCACCAAACGCTAATGGACCCGAACAGCCTTGTGCATAAGATGCGAACACCATACCGCTGTGATAATGATAGCCACGAAGCTCTGCCAAATCAAAACTTAAACCGACACCCAAATCAGCCAACGCTGTGGCTACTTGGGTTAAATCGTTTAAAGCACGCGTAATTTCAGCTGTTTTTGGCAAGTCTTTTACAGCAACTGCCAAAATGCTTGCATCGCCATTTAATTCAGTTAAACGACACAAGGCTTTAACCGTTTCAGCATCAAAATCTTGAGTTAGTGCTTTTACTTCTGTTTGGTCTTTGCTTTGCAATGCTTGATAAATAGACTGCTTAAGCGCATCGTTTGCTTGCACTTTACTCATTAAGCTATCAAAGATGCCCACATGGCTGAAATCAATTTGCAAGGCCTTAACGCCTGCTGCTTGGAGCGTTTTGACCATCAAACACTGAATCTCAATATCAGCTTCTATGCCAGCATGGCCAAACAGTTCAGCACCTAACTGCATTGGTTGACGCGTTTGCGCTAGTCCATCCGGGTTGGTTCTTAATACACTTCCAGCATAGCAAAGACGTGTTACACCCTGATTATTTAGCATGTGTGCATCAATACGGGCAGCTTGTGGCGTAATATCTGCACGAATGCCCATTAGACGGCCTGTAAGCTGATCCACTACTTTAAACGTCGCCAGATCCAAATCGTGGCCAACACCTGTAATGAGAGACTCTAAATACTCCAACATCGGTGGCATAACTAGTTGATAGCCATGCACATTCAACAGATCCAATAACGATCTACGTAGAGACTCAATTTGCGCGGCTTCAGCAGGCAACACATCTTCAATATATTCAGGCAGCAACCAATTACGCATAAGCACTCAAATCAATTATTTTTTAGCGCCAGAACTGCGCATATATTTCAAAAAGTCCGAGCTAGGCTCAAGCACCATCACATCACTCTTACTCTTAAAGCTGTTACGGTAGGCTTCTAGGCTCCGATAAAACGCATAGAACTCAGGATTTTTACCGTATGAAGCAGAGTAAATCTCAGCGGCACTTGCATCGCCTTGACCCTTAACTCGTTGCGCCTCTTTAAAAGCTTCAGCAACAATCACCTCACGCTGCCTATCAGCATCAGCACGGATTTTTTCAGCAGCAGCAGAACCTTCTGAGCGCAATTGGTTGGCAACACCTTTACGCTCGGCTTCCATACGGTCGTATACTGAGTTACTTACATTCTCAGGCAAGTCAACGCGTTTGATGCGGACATCCAAAACCTGAATGCCTATTTGGCGTGAATCGCGGTCAGCACGTTGGCGGAGAATTTCCATAATTTGGCCACGCTCACCTGACACTACATCATGAATAGTGCGTTTACCAAATTCAGCACGCAAGCCGTCGTTAACTGTTTGCGATAAACGACGTTCTGCTTGAACCTCATCCCCTTTTACAGAAACATAATATTTCTGTGGGTCAATAATTCGCCACTTCACAAAAGAGTCGACTAGCACGTTTTTCTTTTCACTCGTAATAAAACGGTCTGGCTCTTCCCAGTTTAGCGTCAAAATACGATTGTCGAAATACACCACATTGTCGACAAAAGGTGCTTTTAAGTATAGGCCTGGCAATTTTTTAATCGCCACCACCTCACCCAATCGTTTAACTAAAGCGAACTCACGCTGATCTACTGTAAAAACTGAGCTGCTAATCAATACGACTATCAGCAAGAGTCCTGCAACAACCAATCCTAAATTTTTCATCTCAAACCTTCACTTTTATCGACTATCACGATCTCGACTGCGGGATGTGTCTCGTGCTTTAAATTCTGCATTAGCATCAACATTTGGCAGAGATGGCGCTACTGGCAATGGCTGAGCGTTTGCTGATGATGGGGGAGTTGGTAGGTTAGCCCCTGACGCCGCCATCAATTTATCCAATGGCAGATAAAGCAAACTATTGCCGTTTTTTTGATCAACAATGACTTTGCTGACGCTAGACATAATCTGCTCTTGTGCATCTAAATACATACGAGAGCGTGTTACTTCTGGAGCACGTTGATACTGTGCAAAAATTTGATTGAAACGACTCACATTACCTTGCGCCTCATTTTCAACGCGCAATTTATAGCCCGCCGCCTCTTGAAGTAATCTAGACGCTGTTCCTCGCGCCTTAGGTATCACGTCATTGGCGTAAGCTTGGCCTTCATTTTTTTGGCGCTCTAAATCTTGCTTAGCTTTAACCGCATCCTCAAAAGCTGCCTGCACTTGTTCCGGTGGTTGTGCGTTTTGCATGGTCACACTTACTACATTAACGCCTGTCTTATAACGATCCAATACTTCCTGCATCAATTTTTTGGTGTTAACTGCAACCTCATCACGACCTTCGTAAAGTGCAAAGTCTAACTTGCTTTTACCCACCACTTCACGAATAGCCGTTTCTGCGATGCCGCGCACAGCTTCATCTACACTTCTATTGTTGAACAAAGTATCTTCAACATTCTTAAGGTTGTACTGAACAGCAAATTGTAAATCAATGATATTTTCATCATCAGTGAGCATTAAGGACTCACGTAACTCTTTGCTACGACCTGAGCCGCCTTCGGCAGAGCGGTAACCAATTTCAATCGTTCTCACTTGCTCCATATTGACAACCGTCGCAGACTCAACAGGGAAAGGCATATGCCAACGAGGTCCTGGCATGGTGGTTTCTACGTGCTTACCAAAACGCAAAACAACACCGCGCGAACCTTGGTCGACGATATAAAATCCTGTCGCCATCCATACCAACACAATCAAGCCGAAAATTGGCAGAACCGCCACGCTAGGTTTTCCCTCAGGGTCGCCATTAGGCTCTGTTTTTTTACCAAATAAAGCTTTTATTTTGCGTTTAAATTGGCGCATTACCTCATCCAAATCAGGTGGACCTTCATTATTGCGATTGCCCCAGCCGGGATCATTTGCCATCAAAAACTCCAATAAATAAATCAATAAATTAAATATATGCCGCTTCTGAAGTGCGGAAGTCATACAAGCGTTGCTGATGCTCTTTTAATGCTTGTTCCAAAAACTGCAGGCCATCGCCAGTTATTGCTGAAATCAGTATTTTATAAATTCTACCATATTCGTCACGCTCCAAGCCCGCCTCCAACCCTGCTCGATCAATTTGATTCATGACCAATATCTGCGACACATCCTGCGCGCCAATCTCACTAAGCACTTTGTTCACTTCCGCAATTTGCTCGTCGCGATTCGTACTTGCTGTATCTACAATATGCAGCAACAAGTCAGCCTGAACAGCCTCTTCAAGCGTGGCGCCAAAAGCCTCGACAAGTGCATGTGGCAAATGCTTAATAAAACCAACCGTATCGGATATCACCATAGGTCCAGCTTCAGGCATATACAGCTTGCGTGAAGTCGTATCCAAGGTTGCGAACAACTGGTCCACCGCAAGCACTTTAGATTGGGTTAAACGATTAAACAATGTGGATTTTCCAGCATTAGTGTAGCCCACCAATGAAACAGACGTCACTTGATAGCGTTGACGTGATCGTCGTTGCATACTCCGCTGCTGTTTAAGTTTATCAAGTTTTTCACGGACTTGTTTCACACGAATGCGCAACATGCGCCGATCAAGCTCAAGCTGCGTCTCACCCGGGCCGCCACGCACACCAATACCGCCTTTTTGGCGCTCCAAGTGAGTCCATCCTCGAACCAAACGTGTTGAAAGATGCTCTAGCTGGGCGAGCTCAACTTGGAGCTTGCCTTCATGGCTTTTGGCACGCTGGGCGAAAATATCGAGGATTAATCCCGTGCGATCTGCAACACGGCACTTGAGTAATCGCTCTAGATTGCGTTGCTGAGATGGGCTGAGGTCGTGATTAAAAACAACAGCGCGTGATTCCGTGGCTTTCACCATTTCAGCAAGCTCTTCAGCTTTACCTGATCCGATAAAGTATTTAGCATCAGGCTTATCGCGCTTACCTTCAAGGACACCACGACTCGAAATGCCAGCACTGATGGCAAGCTGTTTAAGCTCATCCAAGCTCTCTTCGTAGCCTGTCTCACCAAAATCCAAGCTCACCAAAATGGCGTCGCTACTACTCTCTGGCCGATCAAGCATTACAAGACAACATCATCAAGGATGATTGTTAATACAAAAGCGCTAAACACTTGGATTATTCTTCATCTGCCCCATGAGGAATAGTCACCGCACGGCCTGGAACAATCGTAGAAATTGCGTGTTTATAGACCATTTGAGTCACTGTGTTCTTTAATAAGATAACGTATTGGTCAAATGAATCAACCTGTCCTTGTAACTTGATGCCATTCACGAGATAAATTGATACTGGCACATGTTCCTTGCGCAAAGCATTTAAAAATGGGTCTTGTAACAACTGCCCTTTGGGATTCATGTTTTCACCTTTTTCTTGGTAATTTAATTAATAATAAATAAAATCTTACAGGTAGGACTATCAGTATATGCCGTTCGTTCTCACTAAATTCAAATATGTTTAGGCACAAAAAGCAGACATACGCTTCAGTGTTTCTTCTTTACCTAAAAGCTGCATAACCGCATCAATACTTGGTGACTGTCCACCGCCAGTCACCATTACGCGGAGAGGCATTGCCACTTTAGCAAATTTTAATTCATTTTTTACGACTGTTTGCTCAATCACATGATGAATGGCCTCAATTGTCCAGTCGGTATCAGCAAGCTCTGCAAGCATCGCTTTCATAATCGGCATAATGTCTGGGGTTAGGTGTTTCTCTGCAGTAGCTGCATCGAGCGCTGGTTCACTGTAGAAATATTCAATACTTGCCGCCAAGTCGTTAAGCGTATTTGCACGGTCACGATAAAGCGCAATCGTCTCATTCAAAACAGGACCACCTTCGGTTTTAACCCCTTTAGCTAAAAGACGTTTTTCAATATCAGCCGCTAATACATTTAAATCCGCTTGCTTGATGTAATGCGCATTAATCCAGTTTAGCTTTTCAGTATTAAACTGCGCCGCTGATGGCGTAATGTGGTCTAAATCGAACCACTTGCAAAATTGTTCCATGCTAAAAATTTCATCATCACCATGCGACCACCCAAGACGAGCAAGATAATTCAATAGAGCTTCTGGCAAATAACCATCATTGTCATACTGCATCACGCTAACAGCACCATGTCGTTTAGATAGCTTTTGCCCATCATCACCTAAAATCATGGATAAATGCGCGTATTGAGGAATGGTGGCACCAAGGGCTTTTAGCATGTTAATTTGGCGAGGTGTGTTATTCACGTGATCATCTCCACGAATCACTTGAGTAATGCCCATTTCCCAATCGTCCACCACAACACAAAAGTTGTAAGTTGGGGTGCCATCACCACGAGCAATAATCAGGTCGTCCAACTCTTCGTTTGAAATGGCGATATGACCTTTAACCATATCATTCCATTCTACTAAGCCTGTTTTGGGATTTTTAAAGCGAATAACTGGCTGAACTCCAGCCGGAATTTCAGGAAGCGCTTTAGCCTCTTCAGGTCTCCAACGATAGTCGTAGCGTGGCTTTACTCCCTCTTGCATCTGACGTTCACGCAAAACATCCAATTCTTCTTTGCTTGAGTAACAAAGGTAAGCATTGCCTTCTGCCAACATTTTTTGGATCACTTCTTTGTATCGATCCATGCGCTGCATTTGGTAGAAAGGACCTTCAGCCCATTCCAAGCCCAACCATGACATGCCGTCCAAAATCGCTTGCACGGCTTCAGGTGTTGAGCGCGCCAAATCGGTATCTTCAATACGAAGAATGAACTGCCCTTTGTGTTTGCGGGCGTAAGCCCAAGAGAATAAAGCGGTACGAGCGCCGCCAATATGCAGGAAACCGGTAGGGCTAGGGGCAAAACGGGTACGAACTGTCATTTTTTTTAATTATCTTCGCTTAAATTCAATGATTAACATTTAATATGGATTTTATCACGCTAGCGATAGAGGATGAAGCAAAGACAAAATGTTTGACCAAAAAAATCTAGCAGTGATTTAACTAGTTGTGATTTAATCAGCGTTCATAAAAAAACATTAATTATCAACATGCCTCAAGACTTAAGCAACATCATCGGCTACAGCGCGGCTTTTTTCACCACGATTGCTTTTGCTCCTCAAGCTTATCAATCATGGAAAACACGCAACCTTGAAGGCATTTCATTATCGATGTATAGCCTGTTCACCTCAGGCGTTGCCCTTTGGTTTTTTTATGGACTACTCATCCATAGCAAGCCTGTGATTATTGCTAATGCCATCACGCTTGTACTTTCAGCCATTGTGCTAGTATTAAAAATTCAGCAAGTGCTCAAAGAATAATTACTGTTGATTCGCCGCAACCCATCCACCTCCAAGCGCCTTAAACAACTCAACGAGCGCGCAAAAACAAAAGGCCAGCTAAAGACTACCGACTCTCCTCTCATCCTCGCTATGGATACGCATTTATTCTTTAGCGGACTCATTCATTTATGGGTCAAAGACTTAGACCGCAAACATTATCGCGACCAAGCTGGGGACTTAATTAGCAACCACATCAATTTGCGTAGAAAATAAGCCCCGCATGGCTTATCATAGCGACCTCATTTAAGTAGCAACCCTAAGAAAGAATCTAGTGCCCAATTTCATTGTCGCCGCTCTCTATAAGTTTGCAAAACTAAACGATTACATAGCCATTCAGCCAAGCTTGCTGGACTTTTGTGTTGCTCACAACATTAAAGGTACGCTACTTTTAGCTGAAGAAGGCATTAATGGAACGTTAGCAGGCGGTCGCGCTGATATTAATGCGCTGATTCACTATCTGAAACAAGACGCTCGTTTAGCAGATTTAGAACATAAAGAATCGCATGCGGATGAGATGCCGTTTTACCGCATGAAAGTTCGCCTTAAAAAAGAGATTGTGACTTTAGGCGTAAAAGGCATAGACCCAAATTACAAGGTAGGCACTTATGTAAAACCTCAAGATTGGAACGCACTTATCTCCGACCCTGATGTGATTTTGATTGATACCCGCAATGATTACGAATATGACATTGGCACATTTAAAGGCGCCATTGACCCCAAAACCACGACATTCCGTGAGTTTCCTGAGTATGTCAGCAAAAACCTAGATACCAAACAACACAAAAAAGTCGCAATGTTTTGTACTGGCGGCATCCGCTGTGAAAAAGCCAGCTCCTACATGATGGAGCAAGGCTTCGAAGAGGTTTATCACTTACAAGGTGGCATCCTCAAGTATCTTGAAGAAGTCCCAAAAGAAGAAAGTCTATGGGAAGGCGAATGCTTTGTGTTTGACCAACGCGTATCAGTAAAGCACGGCTTAGAGATTGGCGATTACGACCAATGCCATGCTTGCCGCCATCCACTCTCTCCTGACGAAATGCAAAGCGAACAATATGTCGCTGGTATCTCATGCCCGCATTGCTTTGATAAGCTCACCGAAGAAAAACGCATCAGCGTGACTGAGCGTCAAAAACAAATAGCGCTAGCCAAAAACCGTGGCGAAGCGCACATTGGTAAAGTCATCAAGAAAAAACAGCAACAATAAATAGTAATAAATACAGCTACAAACCTCATCTACTACTTAAGAAAATATAATGCAAGATATTGAATTTATAATAAATACTGAATACGTTGAGCTATGCAACTTGCTTAAGTTAGTAGACCTTGCTGACAGCGGCGGCCGAGGCAAAGCCATGGTGGCTGAGGGACTAGTAAAGGTTGATGGCGAGTTAGAGCTGCGTAAAACAGCAAAGATTAAGCCAGGCCAAATCATCGAATGTGAAGGTAAACGCATCTTAACCAGCATTGACCCTAACGCTGAGATCAAACCGCCTAAAGTCAAAGCCCCTAAAGTGCGTGGCAAAGGGCAGCCGAATCGCCGCAGTGGAGCAGGCATTAAGCCAACAGGAACAATGTCTGCAAAAAAGACTGATGCAAATAAAGCTGGCAAGGACACAGAAAAAAAGTCGCCATGGCACTAAAATCCACCATCTACAAAGCGGACTTGCAAGTGTCCAACATGGACAGCAATTACTATGCTGCACATAGCTTAACGCTTGCCAGACATCCTTCTGAAACCGAAGAGCGCTTAATGGTGAGATTGATTGCTTTTGCATTGTTTGCAAGCGAGTCACTTGCTTTTGGTAAAGGCTTAAGCGATGACGAAGAACCAGACTTATGGCAAAAGGATTTAACAGGTGCGATTGAGCTTTGGATAGAAGTTGGCTTGCCCGATGAACGGGTGCTCCGCAAAGCTTGCGGTCGATCTAACCAAGTGGCGTTAGTGCTATACGGTGGTCGCACGGCAGATATGTGGTGGGATCAAAATAGCAAAGCCCTGCTCAAGCTTAATAACTTAACCGTGATTAACTTACCAAACACAGAAGATTTAGCAAGTGCAGCAACGAGAAACATGAATATCAGCTGTACGATTCAAGATGAAGAAATGCTGGTGACGCACGATGCAGGGAGCTTTACGAGCTTACCTAAGGTATTAAAAGCCTTTAATTAATTAAGACTGCTTCTGCATAAACTCTTTATAGATATTGCGCTCTTTTAAGCATTCATGACTTGTTTTATCAGGGCAAGTTTCTCGGAGTTTACAAAAACAGGTTTTAGCCATTGTTTCTTCCAAAAGACTCAATGATGATTGGCTATTTTCTGATTGTTGATTCATGTCTTATCTTGCTTTCGCTTTTCATTAAACTTATCTAACTCTATTCTTTTTTTGAGTTTCAAGCCATCAAAATAGTTCTAGCATTAAATTCGATGCAAAATTTAATAAGACATTCTTGGTCACAAAGAAGCTAATCAACGTGACAGAACCGCGCTTATTAGGCAATAATACTGTTTACACAAATTTAGCTTTTAAGTGATATTGCAAAAAATAATCACAAGAAGCCTAACACTCTGAAAACAAAAATATTTGCTTATTTCAAAAGTGGAAATTGAAATTAACGCAGATAGATGGAGAGATTCTTTATGTCAGCCCATGTAATTCCTTTCGAAAACCTGCGCAACGTTGATGTGCCTTCAGTAGGCGGTAAGAATGCATCACTAGGGGAAATGATTTCGCAGCTTTCTGCAAAAGGCGTTCGCGTTCCTACTGGCTTCGCGACAACGGCCGATGCATACCGTGAATTTTTGGCACAAAATGGTTTGGATGCCAAAATCGCTGCGGCGCTAGAGTCACTTAACGTCGATGACACGATTGCTTTAGCTAGTTGCGGCAAACAAATTCGCGAGTGGATTATGGCAGCACCCTTACCAGCAACCCTCGAAAAAGCAATTGCAGAGAACTACGTGACGCTGACAGCAAAATCAGGCAATGGCGCAACATTTGCTGTGCGCTCATCAGCAACAGCGGAAGATTTACCTGATGCTTCATTTGCTGGACAACAAGAATCTTTCTTAAACATTCAAGGTTTAGATAATATTCTCCACGCGATTAAAGAAGTATTTGCTTCTTTATACAACGACCGCGCGATTTCTTACCGTGTTCACAAGGGCTTTGTGCACGCAGATGTAGCTTTATCTGCTGGGGTGCAACAAATGGTGCGTAGTGATATCGGTTGTGCTGGCGTGATGTTCACCATCGACACTGAGTCTGGCTTTCAAGACGTTGTGTTCATCACATCATCCTATGGCTTGGGCGAAACAGTGGTTCAAGGCGCTGTAAACCCCGACGAATTCTATGTTCACAAACCATTACTGGCACAAGGCAAACCAGCCATTATTCGTCGCACCATGGGCTCTAAACTCATCAAAATGGTGTTTAGCGATGCAACACAAGCTGGCAAGAGCACTAACACAGTTGATGTAGATCCTATTGATAGCGATCGGTACTCTCTTACCAATGACGATATTTTGGAATTAGCACGTTATGCGATGATTATTGAATCGCATTATGGTTGCCCAATGGATATTGAATGGGGTAAAAACGGCGTTGATAACAAGCTATACATATTGCAAGCACGTCCTGAGACTGTGAAATCGCAAGAAGCGAATAACAATGTAACAGAGACATTCACAATAGAAAAACACGCTGCTAAACCAATAGTGGTTGGTCGCGCTGTAACGCAAAAAATTGGCACAGGTCCTGTACGCATAGTGCTTGACCCCGCTGACATGCATTTAGTGCAACCGGGCGATGTTTTGGTTGCTGACATGACTGACCCTAACTGGGAGCCAGTCATGAAGCGCGCTAGTGCTTTGGTCACCAACCGTGGTGGTCGCACCTGCCACGCGGCGATTATCGCCCGTGAATTAGGCATCCCAGCAATTGTTGGCTCTGTTAATGCAACTGACGTATTACGCGAAGGTGAAATTGTCACCGTTTCATGTGCGGAAGGTGAGTCAGGCTTTGTGTATCATGGCTCCCTTCCTTTCTCAGTGAGCACTCAAGCGACTGCTGCGCTCAGTAAACCTCCGTGCAAAATCATGATGAACGTGGGTAACCCTGACATGGCGTTTGGCTTTGCTCAAACACCTAACGATGGAGTTGGCCTTGCACGTTTAGAGTTTGTGATTAACAACATGGTTGGTATCCATCCAAAAGCAATTTTGAATGTAGATGCAATGCCAGCTGCAATGCAAACGATTATTAGAAACCGTGCACGTGGCTATGCCAACCCGACAGATTTCTACATTGATAAAGTCGCCGAGGGGGTTGCGACGATTGCCGCTGCTTTCTACCCTAAACCAGTGATTGTTCGTACTTCTGACTTTAAGTCTAACGAGTATAAAAAATTAGTGGGTGGCGACATTTACGAGCCTGACGAAGAAAATCCAATGATTGGCTTCCGTGGTGCTGCACGTTACATGGCAGAAGACTTTAAAGAATGCTTTGCGATGGAATGTAAGGCAATGAAAAAAGTCCGTGACGAAATGGGCTTGGTCAATGTTGAAATCATGATCCCATTTGTACGCACTTTGGATGAAGCAAAAGCTGTGACTGAAATCTTAGCGGCTAACGGCTTAAAACGTGGCGAGAATGACCTACGCCTCATTATGATGTGCGAAATCCCTTCTAACGCGCTGCTTGCTGAGCAGTTCTTAGCATACTTCGATGGCTTCTCTATTGGCTCTAACGACTTAACGCAATTAACACTTGGTATGGACCGTGACTCTGGCATATTGGCTCATGGTTTTGATGAGCGTAATGAAGCAGTAAAAGTCTTGTTACGCATGGCAATTAGTAGTGCTAATCGTTTAGGCAAGTATGTTGGCATATGTGGACAAGGTCCATCAGATCATCCTGATTTTGCTCAATGGTTAGTAGAAGAAGGCATTCAATCTTTATCACTTAACCCTGATACTGTAGTTGCCACTTGGCAAAAATTAACGCAAAAGTAAGGGTAAAGTCTCGTGAAACGCTCTGCATTATTTATTTCCGATAGCACTGGCATGACTGCCAGTGCATTAGGCAAACTGCTTGAGCATTTTCCTCATACTGAATTTACCCAAGTTCGCCTCCCTTTTACTGACACCCCAGAAAAAATTGAGGTTGCTAAGGCTGCAATATCTCAAGCAACACAACAAGATGGCATTCGCCCAGTCGTTATTATGTCGCTTGGCAACTCAGAGCTACGCACTTCACTTAAACAGGCTGAAGCTTACTACATCGACCTTTTCAGTACGTTTATTGATCCACTAGGTGTTGAACTTGGTGAACAGCCATTAACTGGTTCTGGTATTGCACACGGAGCGATGGGAAGCAACTACGCTGACCGCATGGAAGCCATTAACTTCACGCTCAACCATGATGATGGTATGACCAATAACGGCTTAGAAGAAGCACAGGTGATTTTGGTTGGCGTTTCACGCTGTGGGAAAACGCCAACCAGTATTTACTTAGCGATGCAATTCGGCATTAAAGCGGCTAACTATCCACTTATTCCAGAAGACTTCGAACGAGGCAGCTTGCCAGCAGCTTTGAGAAATCACATACATAAAATATTTGGCTTAACGATTAAGCCTGAGCGTTTGCACTCGGTGCGCAGCGAAAGAAGACCTGATAGCAAATATGCCGCGCTTGAAAACTGCAAACAGGAAATTGCTACGGCTGAGAGCTTAATGCGTAATGCTGGTATTGCATGGGCCGATTCTACAAGCCGCTCTATTGAAGAGTTATCTGCAATAATTCTGCAAAGACTACGCATTCAAAAAGTCTAATCAAGGCCTTATTTTTAAAAGTTACCCGACAGACCTGAAATCAATGGCGGCTCATCCATCAAAGCAATCTGTTCACGTAGTTCCAATATCCTATCTTGCCAATATTGCTGGGTATTAAACCAAGTAAAAGCGACTTTAAAGGCTGGATCATCCCAACGCCTTGCCAGCCATGCTGAGTAATGAATAAGGCGTAAGGTTCTTAGTGCTTCGATTAGGTATAGTTCACGTGGATTGAAATCGTAAAAATCTTCATAACCCAAAAGTATTTCATTCAATTGCATCTGCATTTCATCTTGATCGCCAGAGATCATCATCCATAAGTCCTGAATAGCAGGCCCCATGCGACTATCATCAAAATCCACAAAGTGAGGCCCAGCCTCCGTCCAGAGCAAATTCCCCATATGGCAATCACCATGTAACCTAAGCATCGCAATATCTCCGGCTCGATCGTAACTGCGCCTCACACCGTCTAAAGCTTGCGCAACAACGCCGCGATAAACGAGTTCGAGCTCTTTAGGCATCATGCCTTCGTTGAGCAAATATGCGCTCGGCTCTTCACCAAAAGTCTCGATGTTTAACGTTGGGCGATGTTTAAAGTCACTCATCGAACCAATGCTATGAATACGTCCAATAAAACGCCCTATCCATTCAAGCACGCCCTCTTGGTCAAGCTCAGGTGCACGACCACCATGCTTAGAAAAAATAGAAAAACGAAAGTTTTCATAATTAAATAAAGTCTTACCATCAATTGAAGCTGGGGCGACGGCTGGAATTTCCGCATCTGCCAAACTTTGCACGAAAGCATGCTCTTCAAGTATGGCGGCATCCTCCCAACGATGTGGGCGGTAAAACTTTGCTACGATAGGAGAATCATCCTCAACACCGACTTGATAAACACGATTTTCGTAACTATTGAGCGCTAGCAAACGTCCATCGGTGGCGATACCAACACTATCAATCGCATCAAGAATAAGGTCTGGAGAAAGATTTGAAAACGGGATGGTTGTTTGAGCCATTCCGCATTTTACAACGTATTGAAGTTTACTTTAGGAATGGTTTGATTTTGCCTATAATTTCATCGGAAGCAGGGTCAACATCACTGCTGTATGCATACACCTGCTTGCCGCCTGGCAAGATGACGTACTTGTAGAAATTCCACATTGGTGCTTGTTTAGTTATAGCAATCAATTGTTTGTGTAGCGGGTTTGCATTGGGGCCAGTAACCGACGTTTTAGTCATCATTGGGAATTTAACCGCATAAGTATTAATGCAGAAGTCACCAACCTCTTTATCTGAACCCAGCTCTTGCCTAAAGTCATTAGAAGGAAAACCAACTACTAACAAACCTTTTGATTGGTAGCGTTTATACAAGGCCTCAAGGGTTTCAAACTGCGGTGTAAAACCACATTTACTTGCTGTATTCACTACAAGAATAGGCTTGTCTTGATAGTCACAAAGGTTAATTTTTCCGCCTTGCAAGGTCGTGAATTGGTGATTGTACAAATCGGAACAAGCGGCAAAGCTAGCACTAGATAAAGCCATCATTAAAACTCCCAAGCAAGTCTTCAACATTATTTCATTCCTTTGTATCAATAGTAAATAAGTTATCAATACGACTAAGGTTAAGCTGAATGGTTCATGAAAAAAGAAAGGGACAATGCTTGTAGATAAACAGGCTAGAGGCTAATATTCAGCCATCGATTGAAAAGAGGTGTGTTGTGGATATTCATGTTGGCGAGATATATGGCAAACAGACCACTGGCAAGTTTGTGATGTACAACGTGCTCAAGGTGAGCAAGAGTGTCATTACTTTGCAAAATATCGACAATCCATTGAGCCTTTTTGAAACAACCGCAGACAAACTTAGTTCATCAGGTTATATCCGCATCAGCCAAACACCTTATATTGATTTAGAGGCCTCAACGCCTAAGCGTCGTAAGGCTGCAAAAAAACCATCGCGTTGCCCACTCACCTTTGATTTTTTAGAGGATAGAGCTGATAGTGAACGCCCTTCTCCTATAATGCCGGATTTGTTTACTGCTCAGTCCTGAGGTGGGCCACCCCAAAGGTCATGTCCATCAGCATCATAGATTTGCACTTCAACGAAATCACCTGGCGTTAATCCCTCAGCATCAGCCAAATACACGACTCCATCAATTTTTGGCGCATCAGCTTTTGTGCGACCAATCGCTTCGATGTTTCCCTCTTCGTCTTCAACAATCTCATCCACAAGCACAGTTTGCATGGTACCGATTTTAGATTGCAACTTAGCAGCGCTAATTCGCTCTTGAACTTCCATAAAGCGCGATAGACGTTCTTGTTTCACCTCTACAGGCACTTGGTCAGGAAGCCCATTGGCTAGAGCGCCATCAACTGCAGAATAGGTAAAACAACCTACACGATCCAACTGAGCTTCCTCCAAGAAATCGAGCAGCATTTGAAAGTCATTTTCCGTTTCACCCGGGAAGCCGGCAATAAAGGTGCTTCGCACTGTAATATCAGGGCAGATGTCACGCCAAGCTTTGATGCGTGCTAAGTTGTTTTCACTACTAGCAGGACGCTTCATGGCTTTTAGAATACGCGGGCTAGCATGTTGGAATGGCACATCCAAATAAGGCAGAATCAAACCATCTGCCATCAAAGGAATGACTTCATCCACATGTGGGTATGGGTAAACATAATGTAATCGGACCCAAACGCCTAATTCACTCAGTGATTTTGTAAGTTCAGTCATGCGCGTTTTAACTGGGCGACCATTCCAAAAGCCGCTTCGGTACTTCACATCTACACCGTATGCCGAAGTATCTTGAGAAATCACTAAAATTTCAGAAACGCCAGCATTCACTAGGTTTTCAGCCTCATTCAACACTTCGCCTATAGGGCGGCTTACTAAGTCGCCACGCATGCTTGGAATAATGCAGAAACTACAACGGTGATTACAGCCTTCAGAAATTTTTAAATAGGCATAATGACTGGGCGTTAGACGCACCCCTTGAGGTGGCACTAAGTCGACATAAGGGTCATGAGGTTTAGGCAAATTGGCATGGACAGCAGTCATCACTTCTTCAAGCGCATGTGGACCAGTTACGGCAAGCACGCTAGGATGCGCGGCTTGTACAACACCGCTCTTGGCGCCCAAACAACCCGTCACGATCACTTTGCCGTTTTTGTTAATGGCCTCACCGATCGCATCTAGCGACTCTTCTACTGCGCTATCAATAAACCCACAAGTATTCACCACTACCAAATCAGCATCTTCATAAGTGCCCGATATTTCATAGCCTTCTGCACGCAATTGGGTGAGAATACGCTCTGCATCAGAGCCAGCTTTAGGGCAACCAAGTGATACGAAGCCAACTTTAGGTGTATTGTTTGAACTCATTAAAATTAACCTACCTGAATATTAAAAATGTACATCATTGCAATTGCTTGGCTTTACGTCACCTTTTTAATGGCAGCCACTGAGCCTAGTCTTACAGCTGGCATTTTAACTTTATTTTTTTACGGTTTAATGCCATGCGGATTGCTACTTTGGATTTTAGGCACGCCGCAACGTAAACGTAAAAAAGCACTACTCGAGGAAAAACTTAGTCAGCCAGATAGAAGCGACTCCCAATCCGATTAAACCAACTTGGGCAATGGTTGCTTTAAGCTCGGTGCGCTTATGTAAGCCTGGAATTAAATCCGCAACTGCCACATAAAGCATACTCGCCGCCGCCAGGCCTAAAATGGTAGGAATCCAACTTTGTAATGTTTGCAAGGCAAAATAAGCTAACACGCCGCCCACCAAAGTTGCTAAGCTTGAAAATAAATTAAATAAGAAGGCCTGCTTTTTGCTATAACCGGAATGCAGCAGAATTAAGAAATCTCCTACTTCCTGCGGGATTTCATGTGCAATAATCGCCATCGCAGTGACCGCACCAAGCCTAATATCAATCATAAAAGCAGCTGCAATTAATATACCATCCACAAAGTTATGGAAAGTATCACCCACCATAATCATCATGCCACTGCGGCCTGAGTCATGTTGATGACCATGTGAATGTGGCTTAAAAATAGATGGCGCTTTTTCTGTCACAGCTTTGAACTTTGTGGTTTGTGCCTCTGCATGATCCTTGATTTCATGCGCAGGGCAATCATCTTCTGTATGCATAGCGTGAGCTTCACAGTGCTCGCCATGGCAGTGACGCCACAACACCAATTTTTCAAGCACAAAGAATAACAGGATGCCAAACAGCACAGTCGTCGCCATATTTTCAACGCTGCTCGCCTCGTGAAAAGCATGCGGCAATATCTCAAGAAATACTGCGCCCAACATAGCGCCAATCGCGTAGCTAATGAGCATGGGTATCCATTGCGTACGGGCGTTAAGTGCGACAAAGCCAGCGCACATAACGCTAAGCGCGCCGCCGAGCAAGCTCGCAGAAATAATCCAAGTTAAAACAGTAATGTGCGCGTTAAACATTTATTTTTTGGTTTCTTTATATGAAGAGTTTTTATTTTTAATTTTATTGCTAAGCCGATATTATAAACGAGGTATCAAGCTCTCGTTATTCAAACCAAACCATGGTGGCCATTCGTCCCGTCACGCCATCGCGTCTAAATGAGAAGTACTTGGATGGGTTGCTGTAAGTGCATTCGCCGCCGCCATATATTTCAATAACGCCCAGCTTATTCAAACGTTGTTTTGCGATTACATACAAATCCCCTAGCCATTTATCGCTTGCAGATTTGAAAGCCTGCTCAGCTTGAGCATCTTTTGCAATAAACGCCTCACGGACCTCACCGCCTACTTCAAAAGCATCGGGGCCTATCGCTGGACCTAGCCATGCCATTAAGTTTTCTGGTTCCTCACCGACAGCTCTAATAGTTGCCTCAATTACGCCATCACATAAGCTACGCCAACCCGCATGGATCGAGGCAACCGCAGTCCCTTGCTTGTTACATAACAAAACAGGCAAGCAATCGGCCGTCATGGTCACGCAAACCACATTTTTATTTTTGCTAAACGACGCATCAGCATCTTGAATGCACAAGCTTTTGGCAGCATCAACAACCTCAATACCATGCACCTGATTAAGCCATACCGGCTCTGAAGGTAAATAGCCACTTAATAATTGACGATTTTTTGCGACTGCCGAATCATCATCATGTACATGCAAACCGAGATTTAAACTTCCATAAGGCGCCACACTATAGCCTTCTAGCCTAGTCGTTTGTATGGCTTTCACATTGGCGGGTGCTGGCCAATCTGGAGTGATGAATTCAGCGCAAGTCAATGTCCTCGTCACCCTCTTCAAGCGGCTCTAAATCCGCATCCAAATCATCCTCGTCATCGAAGTCATCATCTTCGTAATCTTCATCTGACAAATAAGGATCTTCACTAAACTCAAAGGGCTCTTCAAGCGGTGCATCTTCATGACGCATGGCCTCTAGCAAAGCCTTCATGTCATCAGCCAGTTCGATTTGCCATTCCATCGGCTCACTAGTAGCAGGATGGATTAAGCCCAACTTGATCGCATGCAAAGCTTGTCTATCAAAGCCTTGGACAAAGTCTCTAAGCAATTGTGTCATTGCTTTTAGCGGAATAATTCCTTTGTAGCCATACACAGTATCACCAACAATAGGAGCTTTTAAAAATAGCATGTGCACACGAATTTGATGTGTTCGCCCCGTTTCTAGGTTACAACGTATATAAGTATGGACTGCAAAGCGTTCCAAGACTTCGTAGCGAGTCACCGCTGGTTTACCCATCTTATTAATGGCCATTTTAGTGCGAGAGTGAGAATGGCGTCCAATTGGTTGGTCTATTTTGCCGTTGCGCCATACTTGCCCCCAAACAATGGTGCGATATTCACGCTTAACCGTCCGCGCTTGAAGCTGACGCACAAGGCTAGTTTGTGCCACTAATGTTTTAGCTACCACCAACAAACCGCTAGTATCTTTATCTAATCGATGCACAATCCCGGCACGAGGTAAATCTTTAGCATGTGGGACATGATGCAAAATGGCATTAAGTAGAGTACCGTCCCAATTACCTGCCGCAGGATGTACCACCATGCCCGCTGGTTTATTTACCACTAGAATATGATCATCCTCATACACAATATTGAGCGGTATATCTTGTGCAAGAAACGCGCTCGTTTCGGGTTTTTCTTGTGCATGAACAAGAACCTTTTCACCGCCCCATACTTTGCTTTTAGATGTACTTGCCTCGCCGTTTAATTTGACTAAGCCATCTTTAATCCAAGCCTGTAGACGTGAACGTGAATGCTCAGGCAACATGCGTTGCAATGCTTGATCTAAACGCATTCCTCCCAAATCTTGTGGGATAATAAGAGCGATAGGTGTGTTTTGCGTCATCAGTTATAATCAGTTTAAAGTTAAATCAATCAATTTTTAGGTATTCAAATAAATGAAATACAGTTTAGCGTTTTTTGTAGTCATGTGGCTTTCCGGTTGTAGTATTTTCGGCGCACCTTCCGAGCTCGATGAAACAAAAGCTTGGCCTGCAGAACGCATCTATCAGGAAGCGGATACCAAGATGCGCGATCGTGACTTCGAGAAAGCGATTAAGTATTTTAAAATCTTAGAGTCTCGCTATCCACACGGCAAATATGCTGCGCAAGCACAGTTGGAAACGGCTTACGCATACTATAAAAAATCAGACCCCGTTTCTTGCACTGCAGCGGCTGAACGTTTTATTAAGTTACATCCCAACCATCCTAACGTGGACTATGCTTATTACATGCGCGGCCTAGCTAGCTTCACCGAGCGTGGTGTTGTAGACAAACTTACTAGCCAAGAAATCAACGACCGTGACCCTAAAGCAATGAATGCTTCATTCCTAGCATTCAAGGAACTCATTACTCGCTTCCCAGATAGCCGCTATGCTAAAGACAGTGCATTACGCATGACTTATCTTGTTAATGCTTTAGCAGCTCACGAACTTCATGTGGCTCGCTATTACATGAAACGCCAAGCCTACCTCGCCTCTGTTAATCGTTGTAAGTTCACGATTGAAAATTATCCACAATCAACTAGCCTGGAGGAAGCACTGGTAATTATGATTAGCGCTTATGACTTCCTTCAAATGCAGGATCTCAAAGAAGATGCAATGCGCGTTCTTAAAACCAACTATCCCGATAGCAAAATGCTTGGCAAAGGTTCCTCAACAGACGAACGCGCCTGGTGGAAAATCTGGGAAAGTCTAAATAACTAACAACTGACAATCGCAATACAAATAATTAAGCACCGCCATACTTGCGGTGCTTAATTATTGCCGCATTGTTTTCTATATTAAGATTTCTTTTTCCTAGGCGCTCGTTTAGCAATCTCAAGACCCGAAGCTTTATGCTTACCCTGCTTTACTTCATCATTCTTACGGGCATTCAATTCAGCACGCTGCGCGGTTTTACGTCTACGCATACTGACAACACCTTCCCCTTGAACGCGCTTATCTGGCTCAGCAAATGGGTTATCACCCTGATTAAACTGCACTCTTAAAGGGGTGCCAGTCAATTGGAATGTCTTACGAAACACCCCTTCCAAAAAGCGTTTGTAGGTGTCCTTAACACCTTCCACATGATTACCATGAATCACGACAATAGGCGGATTGCTACCGCCTTGGTGGGCATAACGCAATTTTGGACGAATACCCTTGCTAATTGGCGGCTGATGTTGCGCAATCGCATCAATCAATACGCGGGTTAATTGTGGGGTTGAAAGCTTCGCCATTGCCGCTTTGTAAGCCCCATCTACCGAGGTGAATAGTTCAGGCAAGCCTTTTTTGCGCAAAGCTGAAATGTAATGGAATTTTGCGAAATCCAAAAATTGAAGCTTACGGTCAATTTCACGCTTAATCCAATCGCGCTCATCTTCTTTTAAGCCATCCCATTTATTAATGGCAACTACCAAAGCACGGCCTGTTTCAAGAATATATGCCGCTACGTGAGCATCTTGTTCTGTAATACCCTCTTGCGCATCCACCACCAGAATTGCGACGTTCGCCTCTTCAATCGCTTGAATGGTTTTAATAACAGAGAACTTCTCAATTGCCTCAAACACTTTGCCGCGCTTACGTACCCCAGCAGTGTCGATAATCGTGTAATGCTTACCATTTTTTTCTAAATCGATGTAGATGGAATCACGCGTGGTACCTGGTTCGTCGAACGCAATCACACGCTCCTCACCTAGCAAGGCATTGACTAATGTTGATTTACCAACGTTGGGACGGCCAACAATAGCTATTTTAGGCGCATCTTCTTCATTAAACGGCATTACTTCTTCAGGTTCTGCAAAGGGTTCCAAAGCCAGTTCAACTAGATCGCGCACCCCTTCTCCGTGTGCTGAAGAAATCGATAATGGATCACCCAAACCTAATTCATGAAACTCCGCGCTTACCACAGCACGTTGCATGCCTTCTGTTTTATTGACAGCAAGCAAAACTGGGCGCTGGCTTTTACGTAAACGATTGGCAATGATTTTATCTTGAGGGCTAACTCCTTGGCGGCCGTCCACCACAAAAATAATGACATCGGCTTCGTCAATAGCTAGCAAGGTTTGGCGTGCCATTTCCTTCATAATGCCAGAGTCTGCAGTTGGCTCAAAGCCGCCTGTATCAACGACCAAGAAGGGTTTATCACCGCCCACACCACGCCCGTAATGGCGGTCACGTGTTAGACCTGGGAGGTCTGCCACAAGCGCATCTCGGCTTTTGGTGAGGCGATTAAAAAGAGTTGATTTTCCGACGTTTGGTCGGCCTACGAGCACAATGGTGGGTAACATGACTTACTTAATTGAAATGGCGTAAATGCCACCCTTACGGGTTTGTGCAATGAGCGTGCTTGCGCCTACAGCTAACATTTGCGGCATAATCGCAGCATTTTCAGTCTGCAATCTCGCCGAGAAACTGCCATCTTCACGACTTAAAAAGTGAACATAGCCTTCAACGTCGCCAACTACAATTAAACTGCCCATCGGCAATGGCGCTGTCACCCGACGTTGCTTTAAATCACCCTGACGCCAAAATGTTTTACCTGTACTAGGGTCCAGTGCGTAAATAGCACTATTAGCATGGGCTACATAAACTTTCGCATCTTCAGCATTTAGGCCAGTGTAACTTGAAATGTCCCTAGACCAAACAACGCGTCCATTAGCGCGGTCAACTGCTGCAATTTTTCCTTGATAAGCGACTGCATAAACCAAACTACCATCTACCACCGGTATGCTTGTAATATCAGCAATACGTTCGATTTCTGTTGTTCCTTTAGGTTGAGCCACTGACACTTCCCAAATCACTTTGCCATCTTCAACTCGAAGTGCAATAAGCTTACCACCTGCAAAGCCTGCATAAGCTGCACCGCCATCAACTGCTACACCAGCACTGCTCCTCAATGATAAGGCAGGCGTTGCACGTTCATAAACCCATTTTCTGGATCCATCAACGACATTCAATCCGTAAATGCGACTATCACCACAACGCACGACGACGATATCAAAACCAACTTTTGGCGCACTCAATACCTGACTACTTACTTTAGATTTCCAAAGCAACTTGCCTGACAAATCATAGGCCAAAACGTAACCTTTAGCTGTGCCGAGCAACAACAAATTGCCACCCAAGCCAACACCCCCAGAAATAGACTCGCCTGTATTGATACGCCAAACTTCCTTGCCATCAGCAACGTTTAATTTAGCGAGCTCACCGTTAGCACTTGCCGCATAGATAAAGCCATTATCTAAAACAGTTGTTAAGTCAGCATCTAAACTATCGCCAATATTAGCGCTCCAGAGCACTTTTACTTGCGCAGTGGTCTTAATCTCGTTCAATTCAGAAGGCGTTTCATTGCTTTCACGGCCAAATAGGCGCTCTGACAAATCACTTTTAAGATCAGTCAGGGATGTACACGCATTTAGCGCCAAGGCGCTAAATAGCAATACTGTTCTTAAAAATCTCAACACTAGTTCCCTAGCGCTTCTAATTTTTGTTGTGTGAATTTTAAGAGATGGCCTTGTGCATCCAGCTTTTTAAGCGCTTCCTTATAAGCCACTTTCGCTTCTGCAGATTTGCCTTGCGCAACCAAGACATCGCCTTTTAGGTCAGCAAACAAGCCATCAAAACCAGTTGTATGCTTTTCAGCTAATGTTTTTAATGCGCCAGCGTAATCTTTTTCTTCAGTTTGCAATGAAGCCAATTCAAGCAATGCCATCGCTTGAATTGCCTCTTCTTTAGCATTGCCCGCCGCCCACTCTAATTGCGATTTAGCACTTTTAAATTCTTTAGCTTGAAAATTGGCTTTAGCCGCAGTAAGTGCAGCACGACCAGCATATGGTGTGCTTGAGTATTTATCCATCAAATCGCCTGATAAGGTTTGAATCGCCTTTAAGTTCTTAGCGTCTGTAATATCAAGCTTTATCAAGTTTTCATATTGCGTAGAAGCCTTCAATGATTGTTGGTTTTGATAGTAATTCCAACCTTGATATCCCAAGTAACCAACGACCAAAACAGTCACCAATGTCACAACTTTTTGACCATGCAGTTTCCACCAAGCCTTAAATTCGTCTAACTGCTCTTGTTCTTCTAAATCGTATGCCATGCTAATTCCCTAAAACACTACTATTAATCAATCACTTCAATCTTATTAAAAAATACTTATGCCACTTGTCTCTTTTGTCCAGGAATCGCTTTTAGCAAATTCTGGGTATATTGTTGTTTGGGTGATTCATAAACCTCTTTAATACTTCCAGTCTCAACGATTTTACCTTGATGCATCACCGCTATTTCATCCGCAATATGACGCACTACGCGCAAATCGTGGCTAATAAAGAGATAGCTTAACGACATTTCTTGTTGTAGCTCTTTTAACAACAATAATATCTGTGCTTGTATTGACACATCTAACGCAGAAACTGGCTCATCACAAACCACTAATTTAGGTTCAAGTACCAAAGCACGTGCAATCCCAATCCGCTGACGCTGCCCACCTGAAAACTCATGTGGGTATCTATTCATATCTGATTCAACAAGCCCAACACGATTAAGCATTTTTAATGCTTTTTCAAAACGCTCGTCTTTATTGCCTAAGCCGTGAATTAACAAGCCCTCTTCTACAGTTTCACCCACCTTCATTCTTGGGTTAAGTGATGCAAACGGGTCTTGGAAAATCATTTGCAAATGACGACGCTGTTGTCTTAATTCACTTGCAGGCAAATCTGCCAAATCTCGCCCTTGGAAAAATACCGAACCCCCATCCAAGGGTTGCAATTGTAACAGACATCTCGCTAACGTGGATTTGCCACTGCCAGACTCTCCAACCACAGCTAACGTGCTGGCATGTCGTAATTCCAAGCTGACATTATCTAAGGCTTTAACTTGTGTCGTTCCAAAACCAAATCGGCCAGAACGTTGAGTATAAAATTTATTGAGGTCACGCGCCTTTAAAATAAATTCGCTCATGCTGGTACCTGTTCATTTTTAAGCCATGCGTAATCTATCGGCTTAAGCGGTTTTTTGCCTTCAGCATCTGGCACACAAGCCAACAATGCTTTGGTATATGGATGCTTAGGCTTGTTTAATACCTGAGCCACCGTGCCAGACTCAACCACTTCGCCTCGGAACATAACGACCACATCATCCGCCACATCTGCCACTACGCCAAAATCATGCGTGATCAACAGCATCCCCATATTCATGCTAGTTTTAAGGTTATCTAGCAAGCTTAGAATTTGTGCTTGAACCGTCACATCTAGCGCTGTTGTTGGCTCGTCCGCAATCAACATGAGCGGCTCGCAAGCAATACTCATCGCAATCATCACACGCTGTCTTTGTCCACCAGAAAGCTCGTCTGGATAACTATTGGCGCGGTGTGCTGGAATGCCGACCTGCTCTAAAAGAGCAGACACCTTGGCTTTTAAGGCTTCACCTTTAAGACCAAGATGCGCTGTCAACGGCTCACCTATTTGAAAACCTACCGTCAACACTGGGTTGAGTGAGGTCATTGGCTCTTGGAATATCATGCCGATTTGGCGACCACGAATTTTACGCATTTCTTCAGCACTTAAGTCTGCTAAATCTTGACCTTGAAATAAAACACGACCATTGGTTCGGACTAATTGCTGGGATAACAAGCCCATGACTGAAAGTGCTGTTAAGCTCTTACCACTCCCGGATTCCCCAACCACACAAGTAGTCTTACCGGGTTCAATTGAAAACGACACGTTACTCACCAGCTTGCGACTGGGCAAGCTTGCTGGGCAAATCGTCAGATCATCAATTCTAAGGAGTTCGGTCATATCACCTATTTAATTCGTTTTTAGTAAAGTAATCGCTTTCGCCAAGTCCACTTTGACTTGCTCACCAGCGCCTAACATCGGTTTTACTGTAATTTGATTCGCTTGCACTTCGTCTTCACCCAAAATCAGTGCAAATCGAGCACCACTTCTATCAGCTTTTTTCATTTGCGACTTAAAGCTTCCTCCGCCAGCATGAGTGACGACAGACAAACCTGCGTCACGCAGAGCCTCTGAAATCTTCGAAGAAGCAGCCTCTGCCAACTCACCAACATTTACTAAATACGCATCAAGATTGGATTCAGCAGTGACGCCATAATCTTGCATCAACAAAAAAACACGCTCCAAGCCAATGCCAAAACCACAAGCTGGCGTTGCATCGCCGCCTAAACGTGCAACCAAACTGTCATAGCGGCCACCGCCAGCAATGGTACCTTGACTACCAAGCTTAGTTGTCACCCACTCAAACACCGTGCGGTTGTAATAATCTAAACCGCGCACTAGTCTTGGATTGAGCTTATATACAATACCAACAGCATCCAATACTTTACAAAGACCAACAAAATGCGCGCGAGTTTCATCGCCTAAGTGTTCGATGAGTTTTGGAGCACCTTCTATCATGTCTTGCATACGTGGATTTTTGCTATCCAAAATACGCAGCGGATTACTATGTAAACGACGTTTTGCATCTTCATCAAGCGAATCGGCATGTTGCTCAAAATATAAAATCAAGGATTTTCTAAACTCTGCACGCTCTTCAGCATCGCCGATGCTATTAAGCTGTAGCTCAACGTCAACAATATCAAGCGCTTTCCACAAACGCGCTAGTAAAATAATTTGTTCCGCATCAACATCCGGGCCATCAAAACCAAAGGCTTCTACACCAATTTGATGGAATTGACGTTGGCGGCCTTTTTGCACGTTTTCATGTCTAAACATTGGGCCTGTATACCAAAGTCGCTGCGGCCCGTTATAAGTAAGGCTATGCTCAATCACAGCGCGCACGCAACCAGCAGTGCCTTCTGGGCGCAGGGTCAGCTTGTCGCCATTGAGTGCATCTACCCATGAGTACATTTCTTTTTCGACAATATCAGTATGCTCGCCCACGCTACGAACAAACAAATCTGTAGGTTCAATGATAGGCATACGAATATTGCGGTAACCGTATTGGCTCAGCACTAAACGAGCCGTGTCTTCTAACTTTTGCCATAGCGGCGTCATTTCAGGCAGGATGTCGTAAAAACCTTTAATGCTCTGAAATTTTATGTTTTTAGTTTGTTGCGTCATAAGTACTTTGATTTAATGCTTAAACTGATTGAATTGGAATTGTTTTTGATTGACTTCGTAGCTTGCCACCTTCGGCATAGTTATTCGCTACATACTGATCAACAATTGCTTGAAACTCTTGCGCAATAGCATCGCCTTTAAGCGTGACTGTCTTTTCACCATCCACAAACACTGGCGCGACAGGCACCTCACCTGTACCTGGCAAGCTGATGCCGATATTAGCTAATTTAGATTCACCTGGTCCGTTCACCACGCAACCCATCACAGCAACACTCATAGACTCAACACCAGGATATTGCTTACGCCAGATAGGCATTTGCTCACGCAAATAACGCTGAATATCTTGAGCCAACTCTTGAAAATAAGTCGATGTTGTTCGACCACAGCCCGGACAAGCGGTGACTAAAGGCGTGAATGAGCGTATGCCCATCGTCTGTAAAATCTCTTGCGCCACAACGACCTCTTTAGTTCGAGACTCGCCCGGCTCTGGTGTCAAACTCACACGAATGGTATCGCCAATTCCTTCTTGCAGAAGCAATGAAAGTGCAGCCGTTGAAGCTACGATGCCTTTAGAACCCATTCCGGCTTCAGTCAGGCCTAAATGCAGAGGATAATCGCAACGTTTCGCCAAATCACGATAAACAAGCACTAAATCCTGCACATCACTCACTTTGCAAGAAATAATGATTTTATCGTGCGCTAAGCCAATAGCCTCAGTCTGTTCTGCGCTCTCAAGCGCTGACTGGATTAAAGCCTCACGCATCAAAGCATCTGATGACAAAGGATTCACCGATTTGGCATTTGCATCCATCATCTTGGCCATTTTTTCTTGGTCTAAACTACCCCAGTTCACACCGATGCGCACAGGTTTGTCGTATTCAATGGCGGTTTCAATCATGGCGGAGAATTGATCGTCGCGCTTAGAGCCTTTACCTACGTTGCCTGGATTAATACGGTATTTTGCAAGAGCCATGGCGCATTCAGGATAAGTGCTGAGTAACTTATGCCCGTTGTAATGAAAATCCCCAACCAATGGCACTGAACAGCCTTGTGCATCTAGTTGCTGGCGAATGTTAGCAACTTGCGCTGCAGCCTCTGGAGAATTAACGGTAATTCGTACAATCTCTGAGCCCGCTTGCCAGAGCTCCATAATTTGTTTCACTGTAGATGCGGCATCTGCAGTATCCGTATTAGTCATAGACTGCACAACAACAGGCGCATCACCGCCAACCGGAACATGACCGACTAAAACTTTTGATGTTTGACGACGTAGGATTAAATTATTTCTGGCGCTCACAACTACTCCAATGGCAAGGTAATATGCACTACATTGCTTTTATTGTAGGGCGTTAAATCGATATTTTTATTTTTTAGAATCACCTGAGTGCCGTTAGCGTTACCTATCACAACTCTTAACGGTGGCAAACCTTCAACATCCTCCACATCTCCTGCGCGCCCAAGTTTACTCAATATCGTTTTGTAGTTTTTATCCTGTATGCTAACCCATGATTCCTCAGTAAATTTAAGTGTAATCTTTTCACCACCAACGATTATTTGAGGTTTTGGGGCTTCTACTTTCAATGGATCAGGTTTTAAAGTTAGATTTTCAGCACTTTTGGATTCATTATTAACAACAATGCTGGCGTCTGACATCTTGAAATCTTGACCGTCTTGAACATTAGATATAGGGGCTTCCACTAGTTGAGCTTCTATAGGGGTTAAAGCTTTTTCCTCTGCGTTTAAAGGTGAGGCACTATCTAAAGCTATTTCAGCTTGATCTATAGTTTTTTGATTGCTGAGACTCAGATAAGTCAAGAGCCCAATCAACGCTAACACAATTAAAGATACAGTCACGATCAACACAGCATGACGATTTGTTCTTGAATTAGCTAAAGGAGCAGCAAGCTCTGATGAATAGGCAATAGACTGAACTAGATCATTTGGTACAATTTTACGATGTGCATCAAGAAACTGCTCTGAATCGAGAGAAAGAAGCCTTGCATAGTTTTTAATAAATCCTCGAGTCAGCATCGCGCTTCCAAAACCTTCAAAATTATCTTCTTCTAATGCGTTGATTTGTTTTTCACTCAAACGCAATTGAGCGGAAACGTCTTCCAGCGTTAAACCTTGTGATAGCCTAGCCTGGCGCAAACTAGCGCCTATAAATACTTGATTAGCTTCCTCTTGATCCATCATTAACTCCCAGATAATAATGACTTCGTTTGTGGCGCATCATGGTATTTTCTTCTCAACTCAAACGCGTAGCTTGAAGCAGCATCATTATTGCCTAACTGACGCTCAATTCTTAAACCTAACCATAACATTTCTGGATTAGGGTTGTTTGCTAAAGCATTAATCATTGTTTGTTGCGAATGTCCATATTGTTCCCTATCAAAGTAGATTTTAGCTAACTGATAAGCCGCATTGTGCAACAAAGGTTGATACTGCAATGCAAGACTAAAAAATCGTTCTGCACTATTCACATCTGACTTTTTAAGTGAACAATAACCAGTGTTAGTGTAAGCGATAAAAGGTGTCGTATATAAAGGATTTTTAACCGCCTCAAGAAATTAAAATACTGACTCATCAACGCGATTACGCGAACAAAGAAATGAGCCAAAATTATTATATGCCTCTGAGTTTTTAGTATCTAATGCAACTGCTTTTTTAAAGAAACTTTCAGCTTTAACATTTTCATTAATGGTGGCATAAGTCATCGCCAAACCATTAAATCCAGATGAATATGTCGGATCAAAAACTGTTGCTTTGGTAAATTCCTCAAGCGCGATGTCCATCTGATTTTGTTAATAGTAGCTAGACCCTTGCTCAGCATGAATTCGTGCACTCTCTTGCCTATTTCCCTCATTGTAAGATGAGCGAGATCCTAGTTGTGTTGCACAAGCACTCAATAATAAAACCATCTATATGAAGTACCTGCTCAAGCTGATATCTCAAATATGATTGGTCGTGTTCCTCTTTTGGTTTTGTCATGTACCTGCCCTGCTAATTGACCGCAAGCTGCATCGATATCATCTCCACGCGTTTTACGTGTAGTCACCACATAGCCAGCCTGCATCAAAACATCTCTAAAACGGCGAATATTATCAGGGCGTGATGTTTCGTAACCGCTTTTAGGGAATGGATTAAACGGGATTAGATTGAATTTACATGGCACATCTTTCACCAAATTCAACAATTCTTTGGCATGATCGAAACTATCATTCACGCCATCGAGCATGACATATTCAAACGTTACAAAATCACGTGGCGCTTTGACTAAATAGCGCTGACAAGCGGCCATAAGCTCTTTAAGCGGATATTTCTTATTAATAGGCACAATCACATCACGCAACGCATCATTTGGGGCGTGCAATGAAACGGCCAATGCCACAGGGCAATCTTCTTTTAATCTATCCATGGCTGGAACTACGCCACTGGTTGAAAGCGTGACGCGGCGGCGACTCAAGCCATAAGCAGAGTCATCCAACATGATTTGCATGGCGGTCACGACATTATCGTAATTCGTGAGGGGCTCACCCATACCCATCATCACTACATTGCTAATAATGCGTTCATTCATTGGGAGCATGCCGTAATCAGGGTCTTGTCTAAGCGAATGGTTAGCTAACCATAACTGACCAACAATCTCAGATACGCTCAGATTACGGTTAAAACCTTGGCGGCCTGTGGAACAAAACGTACATTCAAGGGCACAACCGACTTGCGATGAAATACATAAAGTACCTCTATCGTCTTCTGGGATAAAAACGGTTTCAACGCTGTTGCCAGTACCAGCACCCACCAACCACTTGCGCGTTCCATCATTGGAAATCTGCTCAAGCTGAACGTTGGGAGGGGTGATGGTGGTCGTGGCGGCTAATTTCTCACGTAAAGATTTAGCGATATCGGTCATCTGCTCAAAATCATTCACACCAAAGTGATACATCCAGCGCATCAACTGTTTAGCGCGAAAAGGTTTCTCGCCTAATCCTTCAAAGTATTCGGCGAGTTGCGCTTGGTTAAAATCGAGCAGATTAATCATCAATTACGATTATTTACCGAAGAAGTAAGCGATTTCGATTGCTGCATTTTCAGCAGAGTCGGAACCGTGAACAGCGTTAGCATCAATGCTTTCAGCAAAGTCAGCACGGATAGTGCCAGCAGCAGCATCTTTAGGGTTAGTTGCCCCCATCAAATCACGGTTTTTCAAAACAGCGCCTTCGCCTTCAAGCGCCTGTATCATCACTGGACCTGAAATCATGAATTTAACCAAGTCAGCAAAGAATGGACGCTCTTTGTGAACAGCGTAGAAGCCTTCAGCTTCTGATTGAGACAATTGTGCCATTTTAGCTGCAACGATTTTCAAACCAGCGTTTTCAAAACGTGAATAGATTTGACCAATCACGTTTTTAGCAACTGCGTCAGGTTTGATGATAGATAAAGTACGTTCTAAAGCCATAATTACTCCAAAAAATTAACACTACAAAACAACAAAAAACTCCAAATCCAACAGCGATTTAGAAAGAAAAATGGATTGCAAATTTATAAAGCATAAAGACCGCTAAAATAACATTTTAACGGTCTTTAATAAAGCCATAACACACTTACTTACATAGTTATGATGAAGAAACTTTATTTCAGACTTCTTTGGCGACGGACTTCATAAAGGCAGATTCCACTTGCCACAGAAACATTCAAACTTTCCACACTGCCAAACATTGGGATGCTGACCAAAGCATCACACGTTTCTTCCGTTAAACGTCGCAAACCTGTTCCTTCAGCACCTAGCACCAGAGCCACAGGACCATCAAATTTTGTAGAAAGCAAATCATGCTCAGCTTCTGCTGAAGCGCCAATCACAAACACGCCAGCCTCTTGAAGCTCCCGTATTGTACGAGCTAAATTAGTTACCGCTAAAAATGGGACAGTTTCAGCCGCACCACAAGCCACTTTACGTACAGTTGCATTCAAGCCAACCGCCCTATCTTTAGGCGCAATCACCGCATGAACGCCCATCGCATCTGCAACACGCAAACACGCCCCTAGGTTATGTGGATCTTCGACACCATCCAAGATTAAAAAGAATGCGGGCTCTTTAAGGCCGGACTCTAAAACGTCGTAAATATCCTTGTATGGAATTGGCGTATCCACAACACGTGCAATCACACCTTGGTGACGGCCATTCATGCCAGCAAGACCATCTAAACGCGCCCTATCTACTTCCATGGTGCGAACATTGGCTTGTTCCGCAAGACTTAATAAATCCTTCATGCGCGCATCGATACGGTCACGGTCAATTAAAATCTCTTGCACGCTTGCGCCATGCTGACGAAGACGACTTAAAACTGCATGGAAACCAAATAAAATTCTTGCATCACTCATTACTTAAAACCTTTACTTTTAATATTACTTTTAGCTTACTTTGCTTTTCTATTATTTTTTTCTTGGTGTTGACTTTGCAGGACGCGTTTTTGATCCTGCATTTGGCTTGGATGAAGTTCTAGCAGCCTTGTGGCTACGATTTTTATTGGCATTAGCATTTTTAGCACGGCTAGATTTTGGCGCACTATTCGCATCCCAAGGCGCTGACACCTTTAATGTTTTTCTTTCAGGCTCCTTAGCATCAATCTTTGCCGTAGGGTTTTTATCGACACCTTTTGTTCGGAAACGCTCAGGCAAGATTGAATCTTCTTCGCTAATTGGCGTGAGATTGTTAGTGTCTGCTAGTACAAAGTCGATGCGCGATGTTTCTAAGTCTACGCGACTCACTTTGACGCGTAATCGATCACCTAAGCGGTACTTAACGCCTGTCCGCTCACCCGCCATTTCATGACGTGCCTTATCAAAGTTAAAGTAGTCGTTACCTAGCTCCGTTACATGTAACAAGCCTTCAACATATACACCATCTAGCGCCACAAATAAGCCAAAACTGGTTACACCCGCGACAGTGCCATCATATTCCTCACCAATCTTATCTTGCATATAAAAGCATTTAAGCCAGGCTTGCACGTCACGTGTTGCATCATCGGCACGGCGCTCTGTCATAGAGCAATGCTGGCCTAACTGATGGAAATCACCACCTTGATAGCGCTCACCTTTAAGCACCGCTTTAATCGCACGGTGAATAATCAAGTCTGGGTAACGACGAATTGGTGAAGTGAAGTGGGCATAAGCTTCATAGGCCAAGCCAAAGTGACCCACGTTGTCTGGGCTATAAACGGCTTGCTGCATTGATCGTAGCAACACGGTTTGTAATAATTGCTCATCCGGGCGGCCTTTAATCCGGGCCAAGAGCTTGCCGTAGTCTTTTGCGTGCGGGGTGTCACCACCACCCACCCCAAAGCCAAACTCGCCCATAAAGGTGCGCAAAGCTTCAAGTTTTTCAGGGGTTGGGCCTTCGTGGATGCGGTAAAGCGCAGGATGCTCATGAGTTTTTAAGAAATCAGCAGCGCAAACATTCGCCGCCAACATACACTCTTCAATTAAGCGATGTGCATCATTTCGCATAGTTGGCTCAATGCGATCAATTTTGCCATTTTCATTAAACACCATTAGCGTTTCTTGGCTATCAAACTCAATCGCACCGCGCTTTTCACGCACAGCTAATGACAGCTTATAAAAGCTATTTAAGTTTTCTAAATGCGGCACTAACCAAGCATATTCCTTTGCTAACTCGTCATCAGGCTGAGTCAAAATCTCATGCACCTTGGTGTAAGTCATGCGTGCTTTTGAGCGCATGACTGAAGGATAGAATTGATAGCGTTTTACAACGCCAGTGCCATCCACCTGCATATCGCAAACCATACACAAACGCTCAACATCTGGATTTAGCGAGCAAAGACCGTTAGATAAAGCCTCTGGCAACATTGGAATCACGCGACGCGGGAAATAAACTGAGTTACCTCTGTCGTAAGCGTCTTTATCTAGAGCATCACCTGGACTCACATAAAAGCTTACATCGGCAATCGCCACTACCACGCGCCACCCCTTGCCTTGGGGCTCACAAAACACTGCATCATCAAAGTCGCGCGCGGTTTCACCATCAATAGTAATCAATGGCATCTCACGCAAATCAATACGGCCTTTGTAATCTTGGGCTTGCACCAATCGGGGATAGCCTTCAGCCTGCTTTACCGCGGCAGGATTAAACTCATGTGGCAATTGATGCTTACGCAGGGCAATCTCAATCTCCATACCAGAATCTGCATAGTTACCAAGAATCTCTACCACCTTACCAATCGGCTTGGCATAGGCAGACGGTTGTTCAATGAGCTCAACCACTACCACTTGCCCAGCTTTTGCCTGCAAGTCTTGGCCAGGTGGCACCAAAATATCTTGATTGATACGCTTATCTTCAGCGGCAACCAAGGTCACACCTTGCTCACGAATTAAACGGCCCACTAACTTTTTAGTTGCGCGCTCAAGCACTTCAACAACCTTACCCTCTGGGCGGCCTTTGCGGTCAAAGCCAGACTGACGAACCATGGCACGGTCACCGTGCATGACTTGGGACATTTCGCGGGGAGATAAAAATAAATCATCTCCACCGTTATCAGGAATCAAGAAACCAAAGCCATCAGCATGACCTTGAATCTTACCTGCGATTAAATGTAATTTCTCAGCAATACACAGCACATTTTTGCGGTTACGCATAATCTGCCCTTCTCGCTCCATCGCATTTAGGCGACGGTTAAATATCTCTTTTTCATTCTCACCAATCTCAAGCAGTTCATATAAATCTTCAACGTGCAGAGGCACGCCCTGATCTGCCATCATTTGCAGAATAAACTCGCGACTAGGCAAGGGGTTTTCGTAGTTCGCGGACTCTCGCTCCGCATGCGGATCCGCATGTCTTTTTGAGTCTCGCAGTGTTTTTTTATGAGCCAAAGCTTATTATTCCTATTGGATTATTTCTTTTATTAACTCTTGATTCTGTTGCATTAAAATCCACCCCTCGTAGTATAGCCCAAATGGCGGGATTGGTAGACGCGCATGGTTCAAGTCCATGTGCCAACGGGTGTGACGGTTCAAGTCCTCTTTGGGGCACCATAGAACTCGATTCAGCGCATCATCAAATCTTTTTTTTACTTTATCTATGTGGGGGACAAAACCCATTAAAGCAAGCCATTCTCTATACATTATCGCAATTCATTTAAACTTTTGTTAAAAAAGGATAGACAAAGCCAATTCAAATAAGTAGTATTCAGTCAAATGTACGAACGTACAATAAAGATCATAAAGGGTGAAAAACATGAATCCATTAAATTTTATTAGCAGCTACAACCGCAAGCATACCAACAACGTTGCGGAGATCTATACCCGCGCATCCAATAAAAGCGCATACATCCCGCTTTACAACCAAGTCGCATCTGCAGGCGTTGCAACCCCTATGCATATCGAAGCAAGACTTAGCGCTGATGACATGCTAGTTAAAAACCCAATGGCAACATACTTTGTTCGCGTGAAAGGTGATTCGATGCTTAATGCAGGCATTACTGATGGCGACGTAGTAGTGGTAGACCGATCTTTAGAGCCAAGCATTGGTCACATTGTGCTTGCGGAAGTGGACGGTGAATTTACGGTGAAATATTTAGGCCAACAAAAACTACTTCCAGCAAACACAAACTGCCAAGCGTTTAATTTTGCAGATGCCCGAAGAATTGCGATTGTTGGTGTAGTAACAGGCGCTATGCGTAGATTTGTGTATTAAATAAAATTGGCGGAGAGAGCGAGATTCGAACTCGCGACAGGGATAACCCTGTGCCACCTTTCCAGGGTGGTGACTTAAACCACTCATCCATCTCTCCGTGAGGTGGCGGATTATAGCGCAACTACAGCCGCTTATAAATTCATTTTCAGCTCGCCCCAGAATGTCGTCTTGATGTAAAATAGCGTTTGGCGGGCCTCCCCGCATTGTAAGATAGCCAACCTGGTCAGGTCCGGAAGGAAGCAGCCACAACTATTAAGCAAGTGCCGGGGGTTTGGCTCGCCTCCTACCGTTTAACAAAACTACATCTAGATCAAATAGCTTTTTATTTGCCGTTTTCAGCGCATTTTTTTAGCCATTTTGTGAAAAATTAAGCTAAAGTTAAGGCCTTATTTATTAAGCTGGCTATTCGATGAGTTACCAAGTTCTATGAGTTATCAAGTTCTCGCGCGCAAATGGCGCCCTAAGTCATTTGAAACACTCATCGGCCAAGAGCATGTGGTACGCGCTTTAACCAATGCGCTTGAGCAACAACGCTTGCATCATGCCTACCTGCTTACTGGCACTCGCGGCGTCGGAAAAACCACCATCGCTCGCATCCTAGCTAAATCACTCAACTGTGAAACTGGTATTACTGCGCATCCTTGCGGGGTATGTTCTGCGTGTGTAGATATCGACAAAGGTCGCTTTATTGATTTAATCGAAGTGGATGCAGCTTCCAATACTCAGGTCGACAACATGCGCGACCTGCTAGACAATGTACAATACGCGCCTACCGCTGGCCGTTTCAAGGTATACATCATTGACGAAGTGCACATGCTTAGCCGAAGCTCATTTAATGCCATGCTTAAAACGCTAGAAGAGCCGCCAGCCCACGTTAAATTCATTCTTGCAACGACTGACCCGCAAAAAATGCCTGTGACCGTACTTTCACGTTGTTTGCAGTTCAACTTACGTCAAATGGCCAGCACTTCAATTACTGAACACTGCCAATCTATTTTGAAAGCGGAAAACATTCCTTTTGAAGTGCCTGCACTGCAACTAATTGCCAAGGCTGCTTCTGGCAGTATGCGAGATGCCCTTTCATTGCTAGACCAAGCGATTGCTTATGGCAGCCAAAGCGTTCAAGAAAAAGAAGTCCGTAACATGCTAGGCGCAATCGACCAAAGCTATTTAATTGAACTCTTAAAAGCCCTGATACAAAACAATGGCGAAGCTTTGATGAGTCAAGCCAAAGCGATGTCAGAACGCAGCATTGCTTTTGACGCTGCATTGGGTGACCTCGCTAATCTTTTACAGCAAGTTGCGATGACACAAGTTGTGCCAAACAGCATTGCCTTGGATTTACCAGAGCGCCCTGCTTTGCTTGATTTAGCGCAACAACTTAGCGCGGAAAAAGTACAGCTTTACTATCAAATCGCCCTACTCGGTCGTCGCGATATTGGCCTAGCACCTGACGAATATGCAGGCTTTACCATGACGTTGCTTCGCATGCTGGCCTTTAATCAAAGCGACACGACAACACCTGTAATCAAATCAGGCGGGCCAGTTTCAAACCAAGCAACTAGCCAAGCACCAAGACCATCAGCGAGCGCAACATTAAAAGCAGTTGAAGTTGCTCCACAAATAGCAACTTTAGCCGTGAGTAAGCCAGTAGCATCTTCACCAACAATCTCTCCTGAACCAGAAGTTTCGCCGTCAGTGATTGAGGCCTTACAAGCGCCTGTTGAAGCACATATATATGCTTATAAAGATGCGCCTATAGAAGCTCAAAACTTTAGCGATGAAGCATTTAATGAACCCGCTTCAATGCAAGAGGAACTTCCTGAACAAAGATTAGAGACAAGCGCTGAAAATAGTTTGGTTCAATTTAACGGCAACTGGCGTAGCTTAGTTGATGCATTAAAGCTTGGCTTGGCGAGAACCTTGGCACAAAATTGCGAGTTGGAAAGCTTTGATGAAAACAACTTCAATCTCACTGTGCCTGATTTACAAAGACACCTACTTGAACCTAATTACCAAGACAAATTAAGCGCTGCAATAAATCAGCATTTCGGCAGAAAAATTAAGCTCAGCCTAAAAGTAGGCGGCACAGGCAATACGCCAGCCAAACAGATTTTTGAAGAGAAAGTTGCCGTGCAATCAGAAGCTGAAACAGCCATTCAACAAGATGATTTTGTGCAGGCCCTCATGAAGGATTTTGGTGCAAATATTATCCCGTCCAGCATTAAACCAATTTAATTTACTCAAATATCAAATCAAACTATTAATTTATTAAGGAAATAAAAAATGATGAAGGGTGGAATGGGCAATCTAATGAAACAAGCCCAAATGATGCAAGAAAACATGAAGCGCGCTCAGGCTGAGCTTGTAAACATTGAAGTTGAAGGCCTTGCAAGTAATGGTTTGGTGAAAGTACTCATGACTTGCCGCAACGAAATAAAGCGCGTCAGCATTGATGACAGCGTGATGGACGACAAAGAAACTCTTGAAGACTTAGTGCTGATTGCCATTAAAGATGCCATCAGTAAAGCAGAAAAGACTTCTGAAGCCCGCATGAGCGGCCTCATGCCTGCTGGCATGAAAATGCCTTTCTAGAACTTTAGAGCCCTCGTGCAAACCCCTGCAAGTTTAGATCAGCTCATTGAGGCTTTACGCTGCCTACCCGGCGTAGGCCCAAAATCCGCCACACGCATGGCATACCATCTACTGCAACGTGATAGAAAAGGTGCGAACAACCTCGCCTCTGCGCTAGATACTGCATTACAAGTCGTCAGCCATTGCCAACTATGTAATACATTTAGCGAACAACCTATTTGCCCAATGTGTTCTTCAGGTTCACGTGACAGAAGCACACTTTGCGTGGTTGAAATGCCAACCGACATGATGATGATGGAACAAACGCACGCCTACCAAGGTATGTACTTTGTGCTGATGGGGCGACTATCGCCACTAGATGGCATTGGCCCAAAAGAAATCCATTTAGAAAAGCTACTTAAACGCGCCCAAGACGGCTTAGTGAAAGAAGTAATACTTGCCACCAACTACACTGTTGAAGGTGAAGCCACAGCTCACTATGTCAGTGAGCTTCTCAACAAGCATGGCGTAAAAATTACACGTATTGCCCGCGGCATGCCGATGGGCGGTGAAATCGAGCATGTGGACGCAGGGACATTGGCCCAAGCCATGATGGAGCGACGAAACGTCCTATAAAAATAAACATCGAATAGACAGCAAAAAGGCCCAATTCACGGGCCTTTTCGTTAACGCTTCTGCTATAAACAAATACTTCTTAGAAGTGTTTGTAATGTTTCTTTAATTGCTTAATCACTTCCCATTGTGTTTTCAAACCTTTTGGGAATTCAACATAGTCACCTGCTTTGATTGTTACAGTTTCGCCACCTTGTGGCGTTACTGTGAATTCACCTTCCAATACGTATGCTTTTTCAGTCATACCGAAATCAAGCGGGAATTTTGACGGTGCGCAATCCCAGATACTCCATGAAGAAACACCCAGCTCTTGCAATTTTTCTTGAGAAGGATTGTGATCAATAATAATTTGGCTCATTTGTTATCCTAAAGTTAAAAGATTTAAAAAATAAAGCTGCAAACATGAAATTTGCAGCTTTAAAAAATTTTTGGCGGAAGAGGTGAGATTCGAACTCACGGTGGGCGTGAACCCACGACAGTTTTCAAGACTGTAGCATTAAACCGCTCTGCCACTCTTCCGTCTTTTTCAGTCGCTAAGATGCAACCGAGGCGCGCATTATAACACTCCTTTTCAGTCGTCCGCCATATCTGAATCAGGAAAAAGTACATCGGCGAATCCAAAATTCGTCAAATCTTGAATTCTCATTGGATATAAGATGCCGTCCAAGTGGTCGCATTCGTGCTGAACAACGCGCGCATGAAATCCACTCACTAACCTATCAATCGATTGACCGTATTGATCAAAGCCTGTGTAGTGCAACCGCGTAAAACGTGACACCACGCCGCGCATACCAGGCACAGACAAGCAACCCTCCCAAACATCGTCCATCGCATCACCCACAGGGCTTAGCACAGGGTTAATGAGGACGGTATAAGGCACTTGCTCAGCATCCGGATAACGAGGATTGCTACCCACGCCAAATATCACCACACGCAAGCTCATGCCAATTTGAGGCGCAGCAATACCCGCACCATTCATCTGAGCCATAGTGTCGTGCATATCTTGGATTAAAGCGTGCAATTCGGGTGTATCAAATTGGGCAACAGGCTCAGCCTTTGCAAATAACAAAGGATCACCCATACGTAAGACAGGCTTAATTGCCATACAAAGTCACCACCTGCTGGATAATGGCGCGCACACGCCCCATCGTAAGATGAAGAATATCGCTCATCTCTTCGTATTTAATCTCATGCAAACTATCGCCCCGCCCCGCCGCATGGTTCGCCACTGGGCAAATCGCAGCGTACCGCATTTCAAGTTCTCGCGCCAAAGCCGCTTCTGGCATGCCAGTCATGCCCACTATGGTTGCACCATCACGATCAAAACGATTAATTTCCGCAGCCGTTTCCAATCTAGGGCCTTGCGCCGTAGCATAAACACCACCATCAATTAACTTTTCACCTAGCAAACCTGCCGCTTTTAAACATAAAGCGCGCAAAGATTGGTCATAAGGCTCAGTAAAATCAACATGCTTCACTTGCTTGAGGCCATTTTCACTCAAGCCATCAAAATAAGTATGCTTACGGCTGTGCGTGTAGTCAATCAATTGGTTAGGAACTGCAATAGCACCAGGACCAAGCTCAGGGGTAATGCCGCCTACGGTAGCAATCGCAACAATATCTTGCACTCCTTGTGCATGCAAAGCCCAAAGATTTGCGCGGTAGTTAATCTTATGCGGCGCAATGGTGTGAGCATTGCCGTGCCTTGGCAGGAACACAACTGGCTTGCCAGCAATTTCACCAAAAGTTAAAGGCCCAGAAGGCTCACCATAAGGGGTGCGTACAATCTGACGACGGCCCACTTGCAAGTCAGCCAATACTGCCAAACCTGTGCCGCCAATAATTCCCAACATATGCTACCTGACTCAATCAATGAATAGCCTTAATTGTAGCGCAAACACCCAGACCACTTATCAATTTTATAGTCCCTTTTTTTGTGGCATACTTCGAAGCAATCATGAAGACACAAGCCTCTATTCAAGCCAGCCTCAAGCTCGCACGCACCCATTACGAGAACTTCCCCGTCGCTTCAATTTTGCTTCCCAAAAGACTACGCGAACCCGTTGCATTAATTTACGCATTCGCACGCCAAGCGGATGATTTTGCTGATGAAGGCGAGTTGTCGCCAGAACAAAGACTCGCCCTTCTGGATGGCTTTAAACAAGAGCTTGATCGCATTGTGCAGAATACAAAACCAAACACCGATCTGTTTGTTGCCTTGCAAGCAACAATCAATAAACATCAATTGCCTATCCAAGCTTTTTACGACTTACTGGATGCCTTTAGTCAAGATGTGACAAAAACACGCTACCAAGACTTTGGTGAGGTGATGAACTATTGCAGACGCTCAGCCAACCCTGTGGGCAGATTGATGCTGAGTTTATATCAAGCAGATACTCCTCAGAATATTGGCATGGCAGATGCAGTTTGTAGCGCTTTACAGCTTATCAACTTTTTACAAGACATTGCCATTGATATTAAAAAAGACCGTATTTATTTACCACAAGCTGACTTGGATAAATACAAAGTTACCGAAACACAAATTCTTTGGGGCGATGCAAGTGGGACATGGAGCCTGATGATGGAATTTCAGATTAATCGCGCACGCAAGCTTTTACAATCTGGCGCTCCGCTTGGCTTGGTTTTACCTGGTCGTATAGGTTTTGAAATGCGCATGATTATTGCTGGCGGCGAACGAATCTTAAAAAAACTGCACCAAGCGCATGGCAATGTGTTTGAATATAGACCACTATTAAGTAAAAAAGATTGGCTATATATCGCCTATCGCGCTTTGAGTAAGAAATAAAAGACTGACTTGAGATAGCCAAATGACACCAATAGAATACTGTCAAGACAAAGCCGCCAAAAGCGGCTCTAGTTTTTATTACAGCTTCATGTTTTTGCCAAAGGCTAAACGCGAAGCCATTACCGCGCTTTATGCATTCTGCCGAGAAGTTGATGACGTGGTCGATGAGTGCAAAGAGGTTTCAGTTGCGCGGATTAAGCTTGCTTGGTGGCGCACCGAGATTCATGGCCTTTACGAAGGAAAACCTCAACACCCTGTCGCAAAGGCATTGGCTGAAGTCATCCACACTTACCATCTGGACCAAGAGCATTTCATCGAGATTATTGATGGCATGGAAATGGATCTCGACCAAAACCGTTATGCCGATTTCAAACAACTTCAACTCTATTGCTACCGTGTTGCTAGCGTGGTGGGTTTGTTATCAGCGCAAATTTTTGGATTTAGTAATCGCAAAACACTGAAGTACGCGCATGACTTAGGCATGGCTTTTCAGCTCACAAATATCATTCGTGATGTAGGTGAAGATGCGCGCCGCAACCGCATTTACTTGCCACAAGATGAACTCAAAAAATTTGGCGTTAAAGAATCGGATATTCTGAATATGTATTTATCCGAAAACTTACAAAAACTTTTGGACTTTCAAATCGAACGTGCTGAAAGCTTTTACGACCGCGCCTTAAAATCGCTTCCACCAGAGGATAAAAAGCAGCAACGCACTGGCTTAATTATGACAGCCATCTACCGAACTCTACTTCGCGAAATAAAAACAAGTGGCTCGCAACTAGTGATTAATTCGCGCATATCACTTACCCCACTTAGAAAGCTCTATTTAGCTTGGTCAACATGGATGTTCCACTAAAAAAAGTTGCGATTATCGGTGGTGGCCTAGCCGGATTAAGTGCTGCCAGCAAGCTTGCTGAGGCAGGGATTGATGTCACACTATTTGAAGCGGCGCCAAAGCTAGGCGGACGTGCCCGAGCATTCATTTGGAAAGGCAAGCGACTTGATAATGGCCAACACATTCTTTTAGGTGCATATCAGCAAACACTTAAATTGATGGCCTCGGTCGGCGTTGATGAGACAAATGTATTGTTGAGGCTACCGCTTGCACTCAATATGCACCAATCATTTAGCCTTAAAGCTAAGAGACTGCCCGCCCCACTGCACTTGTTATTTGGCTTATTATCTGCCAAAGGCTTAAGCTGGCCTGAACGCTTTGCCGCTATTTGCTTTTTTGTATGGCTAAAGGCTATCCGCTTCAAACTCACCCAAGATAAACCTTTGCTGGATTTGCTCATTCAAAAAAACCAGCCCACAAGGCTTATTAAATGGCTTTGGGAGCCTCTATGCTTGGCTGCCCTTAATACACCAATCTCCACCGCAAGTGCGCAAACTTACTTAAATGTACTGCGAGATAGTTTTAACCAAAACAAAAACGACAGCGATCTGCTTTTGCCTAAAGTGGATTTATCAGCACTGCTTTCTGAGCCAATAGCTGAACAGATTAATAAAAATGGCGGAAAAATAGCACTGAGCTCAGCCGTATCTCATATTGAACAAACAGCCAATAGATTTAGTCTGAATTTTGCTAACAAAGAAGCTATTTTGTTTAGCCATGTAGTGATTGCCACTTCGCCGCACCATGTGCACGCCATCACCTCACAACTCGATATTGCAAGAGATGCTGCATTTAATTATCAACCAATTTATACCGTTTATATTCAATATCCAAGTCATATCAAACTTCAGCACGTGATGACAGGCTTTACGCAAGGGATTGCCCAATGGGCGTTTGACCGCGGTCAACTGTGCGGGCAAGATGGTTTAATCGCTGTGATTGTCAGTGCTGAAGGCGCTCATCAAAAACTTAGCCAACAAGCGCTTGGTGAAACAATTATTGAAGAACTTAAAGAGTCCTTCCCTGACTTACCAAGCCCAGAATGGCATAAAGTCATCGCCGAAAAACGCGCTACTTTTGCTTGTGTCTCCGGCTTAAAACGTCCAAAGCAACTCACTCACAAAGCAAACCTCTATCTCGCTGGCGATTATACCGTAGGCGATTACCCAGCGACGATAGAGGGCGCCATCCGCAGCGGTCTATCCGCCGCTCAATTTGTCCTGCAATCGTGAGACATTCTCCCCAATTTTTACATCAGACATTGAACAAGGATCATGAAAAACTACCAAGCACCCAGACAAAACCTTGAGGGCCGTGTGATTATTGTCACCGGGGCAGGCCAAGGCATTGGCCAAATCGCCGCGATTGCGTTTGCCAAACAAGGGGCAACGGTCATTTTAATCGGGCGAACACAATCCAAGCTAGAGGCGACATACGACGCAATTAAAGCGCAAAATTTACCAGAAGCGCTGATTTTTCCTATGGATTTAAACAAAGCGACGGGAGAAATTTTTAAAGCCATGGCAGAAGGCATCTTCCAACAATTAGGGCGCTTAGATGGTATTTTGCATAACGCAACCGACTTTAACAATTTAAGCCCGCTGGAAATCCAAACAGCTAAACAGTTTGAGGAAATGTTCCGCGTGAACACGATTGCACCATTTGCGCTTACCAAAGCATGCTTGTCGCTCTTAGAGCGCTCGACCAACGCCTCTGTGATTTTCACCTCCAACAGCTCCGCACAAACTCCAAAAGCTTATTGGGGTAGCCATGGCATCAGTAAAGCCGCAACCGATTTTATGATGCAAATTTGGGCACAAGAATTAGAAAATCGTCATAATATTCGCTTTAATAGCATTGTTCCAGGCGCATTAAAAAGCCCTCAGCGCAAAAAAACACATCCTGGCGAGGTGCACAGCGAGCTACCAACCATGGAGAGCGCTATGCCGCTTTATTTGTATCTCATGGGTGACGACAGTATAGGCGTTACAGGCAAGGTGCATCATGTATAAACGTCATACACTGGTCATGTTTTAGATATATCATACGCTCCATGAAAAAAGCATTGATTTCGGTCCTTTTACTCCTTTCACAACAAGCTTTTGCGGCAAGGCCGTTCGTCACCGATGATGCGAGACTTACTACTGCAGGCAGTTGCCAAGTCGAAGCTTGGACGCGCGTATATCAACATAGCCATGAACTATGGGCATTGCCTGCGTGTAACCCTTGGGGAAACTTCGAACTGACTTTTGGTGGCTCTTTAGCAAAAGTAGATAGCCAAAACAGCACGTTTGATTCCGCATTTCAGGCAAAAACCTTGTTTAGAGAATTAAAAACGAATGACTGGGGGATCGGCATCGCCATTGGCAAAATAAGCCACAGCGCTCTTAATCCGGGCCCTAATCAGTATGGCAACAGCTACGGTTACATTCCAGCCTCTTTATCACTCTGGGATGACAAAGTAATTCTTCATAGCAATATCGGCTTACTGCATGACAAGCAAAGCAAGCGCAATAATATGACATGGGGCTTGGGGAGTGAAGTTAAACTGCAATCTAACTTGCTTGGCATTACTGAGATATACGGGGACGACAGAAGCAGTCCATATGTTCAAGTAGGTTTTCGCTATTCAGTAATTCCAAACCTGTTTCAGGTTGACAGCACCTACGGTCAACAAATCAATGGGAATTCAGAACTAAAATGGATTTCATTTGGCGTGAGATACACGCCAGACAAAATTTTTTAAGTTAAAGCTCACGCACTTTATTTAAGGCTTGTTCAAGACGATCCACACCAAATACTTGCATACCTTTAATGGGCTGCTTAGGCGCATTAGCTTTGGGCACAATGGCATGGGTAAAGCCCAGCTTAGCTGCTTCTTTTAAACGTTCTTGACCACGCTGCACGGGGCGCACTTCTCCAGCCAAGCCAACTTCACCAAAAACAATCAATTTATTATTTAATGCTTTGTTTTTTAAAGAAGAAACGACAGATAAAAGCACCGCCAAATCAACCGCTGGTTCGCTGATTTTTACCCCACCTACAGCATTCACAAACACGTCCTGGTCAAAGCACGCAACGCCTGCATGTCGGTGTAAAACCGCCAATAACATTGCCAAACGGTTTTGTTCCAGCCCCACACACAAACGCTTAGGGTTGGGCGCGTGGGCCTCATCCACCAAAGCTTGTACTTCAACTAACAATGGTCGAGTACCCTCCTGAGTCACGGTAATACAAGAGCCCGCTACTTCTTCAGCATGGTGTGAAAGAAATAATGCAGATGGATTACTAACTTCGCGCAAACCCTTTTCGGTCATCGCGAACACGCCAAGCTCGTTGACTGCACCAAAACGGTTTTTGAAAGCACGAATCAATCTAAAGCTTGAATTGGGGTCGCCCTCAAAATAAAGCACAGTATCGACAATATGCTCAAGTACGCGCGGACCAGCAAGCGAGCCTTCTTTGGTAACGTGACCAACTAAAATCACACTTATACCAAGCTGCTTGGCAGCTCGCGTTAATTGGGCTGAGCATTCACGCACTTGCGCTACCGAACCCGGCGCCGACTGCAAAGCTTCTGAATAAACGGTTTGAATAGAATCAATCACCGCCACATCAGGCTTATGGGCTTGCAGTGTTGCAACAATTTTTTCGAGATTAATTTCAGCAAGTAAGTCCAAAGGCGAGGCATCCAAGCCTAAGCGTTTAGCGCGCATGGCAATTTGCTGTGCAGACTCTTCACCGCTGATATATAGCGTTTTGCTCTTATTGCCTAAATGGCAAAGTGTTTGGAGCAACAATGTTGATTTACCAATGCCAGGATCGCCGCCAATGAGCACTACGCCGCCAGGCACAAGACCACCGCCTAATACACGATCAAACTCAGCAATGCCTGTGGCTTGACGATGCGTTTCTGCCGCTTCAATCTCTTGTAGTTTCTGAATAGTACTAGCAGCAGCTAGAGGTGCGAAACGGCTTGCACTTGAGGTTTCAGCAATGGATTCAACCAAAGTATTCCATGCCATACAGCTTGGACATTGACCTTGCCACTTAGAAGATAGACCGCCACATTCGGTACAGCTATAAACGGTTTTTGCTTTAGCCATTATGCGATTACCTTGACTGGAACGCGAGGCGCAACGGCACAAAGTAGCTCATAGCTTATCGTCCCCGCGGAATGGGCTACATCATCCACCGAGACTATATTGCCCCACATCTCAACAGACGTTCCAATTTCAGCTTCTGAAATAGCTGTGATATCAACAAATAACATATCCATAGAAACGCGCCCTAACGTCTGGGTAAGTTTGCCAGCAACAGCAATAGGCGTGCCATTTGGGGCATGTCGAGGATAACCATCGGCGTAACCGCATGCAACAATGCCTATTTGGGTTTTTTGGCTAGCTGTGAAGCGATGACCATAACCTAAGCTTTCGCCCACTTCTAGGGTCTGCACAGAGATAATTTCACTAGTGAATTGCATCACAGGTTTCAAATCAAAGCTGGTCGCTGATTCTTCTGAAATAGGCGATGTGCCATAGAGCATAATCCCTGCGCGCACCCATTCAGCATGGGCTTCTGGAAAACGTAATAAAGCGGCTGAATTAGCCAAAGAGTGGGGATATTGATGCGTTTGTGTTGCTTGCCTAAATACTGCTAATGGTATTGCGATGCCTAGCGATTCATCTGCGGTCGCAAAATGTCCCATCAAGGTGATATCAGCCACGTTTTTACAGGCTTTAAGTTTTGCCAATACAGACTCAAAATCTTGCGGCTTAAAGCCTAGGCGATTCATACCTGTATTGATTTTAAAATGGATCGCGATTGGTGCAGCGAGATTTACACTTTCAAGCATTTCAATTTGCTTATGAGAGTGCACAACGATACTTATGCCCTGTTCAGAAATGACAGGCAGTTCATCTGCAGAGAAAAAGCCTTCAAGCATCAAAATGGTTTGCTTGTAACCTGCCGCTCTTAAAGTTAAAGCTTCGTCCAAGCCCAGAATAGCAAAGCCATCAGCCGCTTTTAATCCTTTAGCCGCATTAAGTAAACCATGCCCATAGCCATTGGCTTTAACTACCGTCATCACTTTAGACTGCGGTGCTTTTGATTTAGCAACAGCTAAGTTGTGTTCTAAAGCACTAAGACGAATGGTGGCTTGTATCGGGCGCATAGCAGCGGTTAGTAATCGTCACCCATGTGTGCGTTACCAGATGAGAAGTTCTCAAAACGCGTATGTTGACCCAAGAATGTCAAGCGAACCCGACCAATTGGGCCGTTACGCTGTTTAGCGATAATAATTTCTGCCGTGCCTTTATCTTCAGAATCTGGGTTATAAACCTCATCACGATAGATAAATAAGATTAAGTCGGCATCTTGCTCAATCGCGCCAGACTCACGTAAATCAGACATCACAGGGCGTTTGTCTGGACGCTGCTCCACACTACGATTTAACTGTGAAAGCGCTACGACTGGCACTTCAAGCTCTTTAGCAAGCGATTTAAGTGAGCGCGAGATTTCAGAAATTTCAGTGGCACGATTTTCACTGGCGCGACCAGTGTTACCCGACATCAATTGCAGATAATCGACAACGATTAAGCCTAAGCCACCAGTTTGTCGACTCAAACGACGTGCACGGGCTCGAACGTCGAATGAACTTAAGCCCGCACCTTCATCAATAAAAATAGAGGCATCATTAAGCTTACCTAATGCTGCTGTAAGCCTTGCCCAGTCATCATCTTCTAAATTACCGTTCCGCATGCGATGTTGATCCAAGCGTCCTACAGAACCAATCATACGAGTAGCAAGCTGCGTTGCTCCCATTTCCATTGAGAATACAGCCACCGCTTTTTTACTATCTAAAGCCACATTTTCAGCAATATTGAGTGAGAAAGCCGTTTTGCCCATAGAAGGACGACCTGCCACAATAATCAAATCACCGGGCTGGAAGCCTGATGTTTTATCATCAAGGTCATCAAAACCCGTTGGGATGCCTGTTACGCTGCCTTGATTTTCACGTTGATAAAGAAAATCAATACGGCTAGCCACTTGCGGGAGCAATGTTTGAATATTCACAAAGCCTTGTGAGCTGCGATTACCGCTTTCGGCGATTTGGAAAATCTTGGCTTCTGCTTCATCTAGCAGTTGCTTAGCTTCACGCCCTTGGGGGTTATAAGCGCTTTCGGCAATAGCAGATCCCACTTCCACCAACTTACGCATAATCGAGCGCTCACGAACAATTTCAGCATAACGACGAATATTCGCTGCGGTTGGCGTGTTCTGTGCCAATGCGCCAAGATAAGCAATACCCCCCACACTTGATAGCTCTGCTGAGTTTTCTAATGACTCAGCAACCGTCACGATATCTGCTGGACGGTTTTGCTCAATCAGTTTTGCAATATGGGTATAAATTAAACGGTGATCGTGGCGATAGAAATCAGCTTGATTAAGAATATCTGCGATTCTATCAAGGGCCTCATTCTCAAGGAGCAAGCCACCGAGCACAGACTGCTCTGCTTCTACCGAGTTAGGAGGGAGTTTTAACGATTCTAATGAGTCTTCAGCCATAGCAGCATTATAAACTGAAACATGAACGCTTAAGACCGCTGGAAAAACAAAAACAGGCAATAAAAAAAGGCTACCGAAGTAGCCTTTGAATATTAAGTAGTTAGCTTAATTAATTGCTTATGCCTCACCCAATACTGAAACAGTGATATCAACCACTACGTCATGGTGCAAGGCAATGCTCACAGAGTGATCACCAACAGCCTTCAATGGGCCAACTGGTAAACGCACTTCTGATTTAGCCACTTCAAAACCAGCAGCAGTCAAAGCTTCGGCAATGTCACCGTTGCCAACTGAACCGAATAGACGGCCGTCAACACCTGCTTTTTGAGTTACTTGTAGCAAGTAACCTGCAAGTTTTTCGCCACGTTTAGCAGCTGCAGCCAATAAATCAGATTGCTGTTTTTCAAGAATCGCACGACGCTCAGCAAACTCAGCTTTGTTGGCTTCAGTTGCACGTTTTGCTTTACCTTGCGGGATTAAAAAGTTACGGCCGTAACCATCTTTAACTTTAACGATATCGCCAAGGTTGCCCAAATTGACTACTTTTTCTAATAAGATAATTTGCATGATTTTTCCCCTTAGTGCTTATCAGTGTATGGCATCAATGCAAGGAAACGCGCGCGTTTCACAGCTGATGTCAACTGACGTTGGTATTTTGCTTTCGTACCAGTAATACGTGCAGGAATAATCTTGCCGTTTTCTGTAATGAAATCTTTTAGTAGATCTACGTCTTTGTAATCCACTTCTTTAATGCCCTCTGCTGAAAAACGGCAGTAGCGGCGGCGTTTGAACATATCACGTGCCATGTTAGTAATCCTTTAAATATTTATTTAGCTATTTTTAAATAGCATCTAATGTATTGATGTGCATGACCAATTGTGTGCTTTTCAGGCTGCGTTTAGCAAGAAAACCAGAGGCTTTAACAAACGCTCCAACTTTAATGCTTTGTGCCGTTTTTGCCAAAGGTCCCATGACCATTGCATTAACATCACATTCAACCCTACGTTGCATCCCCGCTTCAACTTGTTCAGAGAGATGCCGCAATACAAAACTCAACAACGGTATACCTGCTGGTGTGTAGCGAAGCGTTTCAATTTGAATGACTTCAGCCTCTATGACTAATAAATTAGTCTCCAGCGTTGTGCGACTCACTTAAACAGCGGCTGCCTCAGCAACGGGTGCAGCAGCTGCCACTTCATCACGACCTAATACTGACTTAGATTTTTCTTCTTTCATCATTGGTGATGGAGTAACAACAGCTTCTTTAGTCGCCATTGTTAGGTGGCGCAACACCGCATCATTAAATTTAAATGCGTGTTCAAGTTCGTCTAAAACGAATTGATTACATTCAATATTCATGAGCACGTAATGCGCTTTGTGGATTTTTTGGATTGGGTAAGCCATTTGACGACGGCCCCAGTCTTCAAGACGGTGCATAGCGCCACCGTTTGAAGTCACGAGTGCGCGATAACGTTCTATCATCGCAGGCACTTGCTCGCTTTGGTCCGGATGGACGATAAATACTACTTCATAATGCCGCATGTAAACTCCTTTTGGATTAAAAGGCTCCTGCACAGCGAAACAGTGAGCCAAGGTGGAAAGGTCGCGATTATATAGAAAACCTAGCGCGAATGCTAGCTTCTTTTAAAAATCAAAGCACGCTCCTTGTTAATCGTCATATTTAATATACTTAAATCGTGCGTCATCGTTAGGTGTACCTTCTAAAGCACTAACCTTGCCTTGCGCCGAGGCTTCTTGGGAAGGCTTCCAACTCACTACCGATTCAATCTTGGTCGCTAGCTCAAAGTCCTTATCCGTTATCCCTTTAGCACTATGTGTGCACAACTTAACCACCACAAACGCATAAGAAACAGTTAAATCAGGATGGTGCCAGGCTGCTTCTGCCAGGTGTCCAACGGTATTGACCACCATCAGCGTGGCTTTCCATCCGCTTGTTTTGTATTTGCGGCGTATCCAGCCGTCCTCATAAAACCAATGGGGTAAATCAGTGGCGAGTTTAGTCTGAATCTCTGCATCAGAATAAACGTGCGCCTCCATATTTTCTTTATCCACCAAATCGCTCATGTTAACTCCCTACAACAATCTCAACACCCATCATCGGTCTGAATTGATGAGTAATTAATTGATTAATATTAATAAATTCATTTTTGCTCACCAACCATGTTTTAAAGGTCTTTTGCGCTATAAATGATTCGAAACAGCGATCTACAACACCCTCAAAGATCAAGTCCTTAACATCGACCGTTTCAGCGCCCATCACATCCATCGACTTAACAACCAAAAGATGCACTGCATTAAGCTTAGCCGCTAGCCAAGCAGCCAAACTATCCGAAGTGAAATCCCAATTCATAGGTAAATCTCTATCTGCCAGCACCATCAGAGAAGGTTTCCAAACGACCGCACGATGTTGCCAACCACACTCTGCAATCTCTAGCTCACTGGATGCCATGACTAAATCCGCATTCAAGCCTGTCATCAGCGTGGCGTATTGATCCATTGCTACCAGTGCCATTTGATGGGCGGTTACGTCATCGATGCCTGTTTTAGCTTGCGCATCACGAACAGCATCGGCAAATACACCGCCGCCTGGCACAATCACGACTTTTCCATCGCCAAATTGAGTTAGCGCATCTAGCCATCCTATCAGCGATGGCGTTCCCATCAAACTGCCTCCTAGCTTCACCACCCACATCAGGATTTGCTTGCTTTCAAACTAACATCACCACCAAAGCGGGCAATTAACTCGAACATTGATGATGCTTTATCCAATGTTTCGCGATATTCTTTCGCCAGCTCTGAATCAGCCACTACCCCGCCACCCGCATAAAAGCGAATTTCATCATGCGAATAAACTGCAGTCCGAATCGCAATATTGGTATCCATATTGCCATCAAAGCCGATGAAGCCAATTGCACCGCAATAAAGCCCCCTGCGATTAAGCTCTAACTCTTCGATAATTTCCATCGCGCGCAATTTAGGCGCCCCAGTAATCGAACCGCCCGGGAAGCAAGCGCGCAACAAATCAATCGCTGTTTTATCTTCCGCCAACTTTCCCGTTACCGTACTCACCAGATGATGAACGTTTGCAAAGCTTTCCAAAGCAAACAAGTTATCAGCGCGCACGCTCCCCGTTTCGCACACTTTGCTAATGTCGTTACGCAATAAATCTACAATCATTAAGTTTTCAGCACGGTCTTTAGGACTGCTTTGCAAATCATTTGCGTTGCTCGCATCCTCGACTGCATTATCTGAACGAGGCCTTGTGCCTTTAATTGGGCGCGTTTCGACATGCTTGCCATGTACCTGCAAAAAGCGCTCTGGCGAGGCAGAGAGTACTTGCAATGACGATTGACCATCAGCCAAATTCATGTAACTCATAAAAGGCGCAGGGCTAATTTTACGCAAAGCAAGATAGGCTGACCAAGCATCGCCTTGCGCCTGCGCAGAGAAACGCTGCGCTAAGTTCACTTGGTAGCAATCGCCCTCGATGATGTATTGCTTAACGCGGTTAAAAGCGGTGCTATACTGGCTGAAGTCCATATTGGACTCTAATGCAGAGTTGATTTTAAAATCAGCTTGAGGTGCTGCCTTGAGAGGTGCGTCAAATAGGGCGCAAAGGCTAGGCCAAGCTGCATCGGTTTGAACATTCATACCATGTGAAACCAAATAAGCATGCCGCAAGTGATGGTCAACCACCAGTGCCCAGTCGTAAATACCCACCATCATTTGTGGCATATTTTCAGCATCTAGCGATGCTGAAGGCAAATGCTCAACTCGGCGCGCCAAATCATAGGCAAAGTAGCCAATCGCACCGCCCTCAAATGGCAACTCTGTTTTTGCAATGTGGTAAGGCGCAAGCGTATCTTTTAAGAGCTTGAATGGATCACTTTTACTTGAGCGCTCACCATTAGCATCAGCAATAACTGTCTGCTCGCCGTTGGTCACTAAGCGCAGAAAGGGATTTGCTACCATGATGTCGTAACGGCCAAAATGACTTGTTGGCTGTCCACTATCCAAAAATACTGCCCAAGGCCAATATGCAATTTTTGCAAAAAGCGCGGCACTGTTGGGCTGATATGGAATTTCTTGTTTTAGCATTTTTTGTGAGTTAACCTACTTCGTGTTTTAACTTTCAGCACCCATAGACAAGCTTGCGACAGCTACTGCAGGCAAACAAACGCCTGCCCAATGTGACGCTTCATTGGACGTATTAATCAAAGTTTCTACATCCAAGTAAGGTTTATTCATTTGGTCCGCCAGTGCTCGCACCAAAAATCGACCCGTTCCAGCGCCAACCAACGGTAGATCCTGATTAATATCCAAATGACCTAACGCTTCTTGTAAACGCATGATTTGGGCTTTTCTAAATTCAAACGCCAATCTTTTCCATGCGCTGATGTCTGCATCTTCAACATCATGACCTATCGTTCTGGCTAGGCGGCGCGCACTTTCATGCGCAGTTTTTCCAGCACCATCGGCAGTATCCGCCATATCATCTTCAAGTACCAACTCACCTGTTAAGCGATACACATCAGATGTTGTTGCGAAATACTCTGCCGCAACATTCACCAAATGACCATCAAAGATCACCTTTTGACAAAGCGCCATCAATGGCGTTCGCACAACGCCAGCATATATCAATTCATCAAAGCGCATGCGCTGTGCATCGGTAAATCCTTGCGAAGCCACCAAGCCATCTTTGATTAAAATTAAATCAGAAGTTGTGCTACCAATATCAACCAACACTGCTTGGTTCATTAATTTGGCAATCAGGCTAGCACTCGCATGCCAATTCGCTGAGGCAATAGAATCTGTGAATAAAGGCACTTTCGATGCATTCACAAAACCTTGCTTGGCCGAATAGAATAGTACCTCGCCATTTAAGTTTTCAGCTATAAACTGTGTTATTTGCAAAACGCCAGCACCGCGATTAGGAAAAATATCAACTAACTCGCCTGTCATGGTGACCACGTGTCGTTGTGGGATACTTTTTAATTGTCCAAGCACTTGCGCCAAAGCTCGCTCTAGCTCTACCATGCCGCGCCATAGTGGGCAAGGCACTTGATAAACTTCGAGCACCTCGCCAGCAGCCAAAACTAAGGCAGCCTTTAAATGCGCACCGCCAACATCCCAGCCAAGAGTAGCATCTAATTTAATTTGTGATGGCTGCGGCATTAATTGAAATTTCAACCTTATGATGGGTAATAACAGGCATTATGAACGCCTCATTATAAAATAAGTTAAGTAGCATCTGTGCTGGATTACAGCCACAGGCCTCATGTAAAGTCACATAAGAAGTTGTCAGTCTAGGGTTTACTTCCAATACAAAATACACGTCCTGATGCACAATTAAATCTACGCCAACATAGCCTGCCAAATCAGGCATGGCTTGAGCAATTTTTTTGGCTAGCGTGTTAAACGCCGCTCTGTGTTCATCCATGCCATTCATCACACCGCCGTGATATGAAACCTCTTGACCTGCAATCTGAATATTCTGACGATTACAGCTTAAGAGATAGGCTTTGCCTTTTTTGCAAAGCATAGAAAAACTCGTCGCATCCCCTATTTGATAGGGCTGAACAAGATGCGTATGTTCACGACCTTTTAACCAAGCTTGCAAAGACACTACATCTTCAAAATAAGCCATATCATCACAACCAGCACCAACTCTGGGTTTAGCGATAAAAGGGCCTTGCAAGGGGTTCGGCAAGTTATTAGCCAAGTAAGTGTCTAGCGTCGAAATGTGATGCGAGATAAAGGATTGGTAAGTTGTCCATTTATCCCCAGCCAACTTAATGGCAGATGTCCCACTTCCCAGAACCACTTTATTTAGCTTCTCAGCAAGCCGAGTAAGCCTTTCAAGCACTCCATTTGTTTCAGGCGCAATGAGTAAAACAGCGTCAGAAGCGTCAATATGCTGCTCCCATAGCACCCAAACGTCTTGTGTTACATCGATCATGAGCACTTGATGCGCTTCAAATGGCGCAGTTAGCCTTTGATCACAGGTCATTAATATTTCAATACCGGGAATTTGAGCGAAATCACGCAAGGCGGCATCCCGCATCATCGATCCCTCAACCAATAAGGACGGGGGCAAAGGCTCACGGTATAATCCACCACCCGTGATAAATTCGCAGATAAAAATTTTCAAATGAACATCATTCCCGTGCTTGATTTAATGAATGGCCAAGTAGTCCATGCCAAACATGGAAATCGGGATAAATACGTCCCGATTAAATCGGTATTAACGGACTCAAGCGAACCGCTGGCAGTCGTAAAAGCTTTGTTTGCATTATACCCATTCAAACAGCTATACATCGCAGACATAAACGCCATTCAAAAAGCTAACAATCATCAAAAGATCATTCTCGAAATAGTGAAAAACTTCCCTAAATTAGAGATTTTGCTAGACGCAGGCTTTGATAAGCAAGCCTCAATAAACGCTTGTTCGTTTCACAACATTAAGCCAGTATTAGCCTCTGAGAGCTTAAACAGCATCGAGCAATATCAAGCATTATCATCCGCATTTCAACACACAGCCATACTCTCTTTAGATTACAAAGATGATTTATTTCAGGGCAGCAAAGCACTCCTCAATGATGCAAGCCTGTGGCCTAAAGATGTGATTGTGATGACGCTTAATAAAGTTGGTAGCAACACTGGACCCGACTTGGCAAAGCTAGTTTCTATCAAAAAACAATCTCAGCATTCAAACATCTATGCGGCTGGCGGCGTTCGAGGTCTTACTGATTTAGAAGCGCTCAAAGTTTTAGGCACCAAAGGGGCACTGGTTGCAAGCTCACTGCATAACGGCACCCTCACCGATCATCAAATCAAGCATTTTTTAAACTAAAAAGCTAGACGAGAAAAAGCCCAAACAAGTTGGGCTCTTTTTAACCGAATTACTCTTAAAAATTACTTAGCAGCAAATGGGTGCACTGAATCTTTGTAAGCTTTAACAATGTCAGCCACTTTAGGCTCACGTGCAATTGCATTCTTTAAAGCTTGTTTAGTCGCTCTGTAATTCCAGTCTTGAATGCGATCATCCATGTCTGCATGGCTATCAATAAACACGCCAACACAGATAAAAATGTTGTCGGCTTCATCTTCAGGAATTGTACCGTCAACCACACAATCCATGACCGCCATTGCAACACCGCGTTGCGCTGGGCCAAACATTTGAACCGCTTGGCGACCGTTTTTAATCGTTACTTTATTGAACATCACTGTAGCAGGCTTAACCATCATGTTAGGCGCAACAATCGCCAAAAGACCGTTAACGCCTTGCTTTTGGTCTGTTAAAGTACGGCAAAAAGCGTCTTCAGCAGCACTACCACGTGGTCCCAAGATCAAATCAATATGCGCTACGTTAAACAAATCCAAACCGCTATGGTCTGGACGCTCTTCAATCACCAACGCTTCACCCACTAAAACACGATCAATTACAGCCATTCTAAATCTCCAATATCAAGGTTTCCGCAGGAGTAATTGCAGAAACTAAGTTGTGTCGCTTGATAAGCGCCAGGCTAAAGAGCCAACGTCTGTTGGACGTTAATCCATAACCAATTTGATTATCACACAATTCATTTGTCAGCTTGATGACAAGCTTGGACTTTTACAAAGCTGTAACATAAAAAGCCCGCAATAACGCGGGCTATGAGTTTAATACTAGATTAAGCCGCTAAGAGCTTAAACATAAACGCTTACTCCAAGTTAGCGTGCAGTGCGCGCATGCCTTCTTCCGTTAAGCCTTTAGCATGAATCAACTCAGAAATTGCACCTTCCAAGAAAATCAGCGTTGAAAGTTCGAACTGTGAACCCATAGGCATACCAAGCGTGATTGGGAAGCTGTCATCTTGACCAACTTGAATCACCAAATCAGCCACGTCAGCCATTGGTGAAGATTTCTTCATGGAAATCACAACCAATTTAGCACCAACTGATTTTGCTTTTTTAACAAATGGAAGCAATGTTTCCGTACCGCCAGAACCTGAAACCAATACCAACAAGTCACCAGACTTGATAGCTGGCGTCACTACTTCGCCAATCATATTAACGTTGTAACCAGCGTGTACTAAACGCATCGCAAAAAATCGTGACACTAATAACGAACGGCCTGCACCGCCGATGAATGTACGGCCTGCATTTTCAACCATATCAATAAGTTGTGATGATTTATTATCAGTCACAGCCAGAATGCCAGTTAATTTATCTAAAATAAGTTTTTGATGATCCATGATGATTCCTTAATTAATTGTCTCGCTTGCAAATTCAGATATTACTAAAAAAAAACCCGACGCATTGCTGTGTCGGGATTTTTATACTCTATAAATTCTTAGCCAATGAAATCAGCTCAGAATTTATCGCTAATTAAGCGTGAGCGATAGCAGTGATTTCTGCAGCAGAAGCAGCAGGATCAGCAGCACCGTAAATAGCAGCGCCAGCAACGATGATTGTTGCACCAGCATCACGTACTTGTGCAGCT
>Ga0209550_10000134_pt1 | contig 60554 bp, 50 predicted proteins | sample LauGreSuBDMM15SN_2_FD_187567 | JGI IMG/M metagenome (GOLD analysis project Ga0209550, IMG submission 187567) | Freshwater lake microbial communities from Lake Michigan, USA - Su13.BD.MM15.SN (SPAdes) (version 5) | ecosystem: Environmental > Aquatic > Freshwater > Lake | place: Lake Michigan... | reverse complement strand
GGCCTTTCTTTTGAAACAGAAAACCGCATCAATGCAAAAACCAACAACAGCCTTTTGGCCAGCGGAGCCATCGCCAAGGGAAAATTCACCAGGAATATCTTCCAAGGCATTGAAGGAAACCAAGGGCCTTATCGCCTGAAGGGCGCGAACCAGGAACAATTCTTCATAGTACTGGCTGGAACGGAGCGGGTTTTTATCGATGGCCAGATGATGCAAAGGGGAGAAGACCAGGACTATACCATCAATTACAATACTGCTGAAATCACTTTCATGCAGAAACAAATGATTTCAAAAGACAAAAGAATTCAGGTTGAATTTGAATATGCCGATCGCAATTACCTGAACACACAATTCTTTTTCAACAACACATTGGAGATCAATAAAAAACTGCAAATTTCAGTTGGATATTTTGGTAATGGTGATGCCAGAAATTCACCCATCAACCAAACCCTTAATGCCAACCAAAAGCAGTTCCTGTCTGATGTTGGAGACAATACCCTCAACGCCTTTTATCCCTCAGCTGTTGCAGACACCTTTGCCACAGGCAATATACTTTATCAAAAATTAGACTCCACCTATGCTGTTGGAAAAAAAGCCACCGTTTATGTTTACCAACCCACCAAGAGGAGTGACCTCTATTCCCTGTCTTTCATTGACGTGGGTGCAGGTGCAGGAAATTATGTACTCGATCCCAATGCTGCGGCCAATGGAAAAGTATACAAGTGGATTGCGCCGAACCCCCAAACCGGTGCCAAATCGGGCAACCATGAGCCCGTGGTTTTGTTGGTTGCTCCCAAAAAACAAAGCCTTGTTTCAGTAGCCACCACCTGGAACATGAATGAGCAAACCCAGCTTGTGGCAGACATGGCCGTAAGCAAATATGACCTGAACCGTTTTTCGTCAAAAGACAAAAGCAATGATGATGGCTATGCTGCCAGGCTGATCCTGAAAAACAAGAAAATTCTGCAAAAGGACAAAGGCTTGAGTTTACAGTCAGACCTCAATCTGGAGTATGCCTCTGCATCGTTCAGGCCTGTTGAAAGGCTGCGCAGTGTTGAGTTTACCCGTGATTGGGGGCTTGACCTGATGGAAGGTGCCGCAACAGAAAAAATCCTGAATGCCTCCTTCCTGCTTGAAAACAAGCAGTCCCATCAACTGAAATATGTGCTTGGTTCCTATGCCCGCAATGCTGATTTCAATGCCAGTCGTCACCAGCTTGAACACCACCTTAACCAGAAGGGATGGATCATCAACAACCAGGTTGCTGTCACCAGTTTTAGGGATGATTTCAAAAATGGACAATTTTTAAGGCCCACACTTTCCATTGCTAAAAGGATTTCAAGCATGAGTGGCAGAGAAATTGGACTTGGGTATAGCAAAGAGAACACTGTTTCTCGGTTCAATGCCAATGATTCAATTACTCCGGGTAGCTTTGCTTTTTCTACTTTTCAGCTCTATACCCAATCTGATCCCACCCAATTGAACAAGTGGGGAATTAAATATTTTACCCGATCTGACGACCTTCCCGATGGTAAAAAAATGATTCAGAAAGACCATAGCAATAACCTAAATATCAACGGAGAATGGATGTCTAACGAACACCATCAGGTGCGGTTCAATGCCACCTACAGAAAGTTGAACCTTACCAACAACCTTGCAACGCCATTGGCTGATGAGAGCATGCTCGGCAGGTTGGAATATTTTACAGACATGTGGAAAGGTGCCATCGCAGGAAATGCCTTGTATGAGTTGGGAGGCGGACAGGAGCCGCGCAGGGATTTTACCTATATTGAAGTGCCTGTTGGCCAAGGAGAGTATACCTGGATAGATTTCAATAGTGATGGCATTCAGCAACTCAACGAATTTGAAGTAGCTAAATTCCGTGATCAGGCCAAATTCCTCAGGATATTTACACCCACCAATGAATTCATCCGATCAAACAACCTGCAATTCAATTATAACCTGGTTTTTAATCCTTCCTTAGCCCTGGAAGGGGATGAGGGATCAGTGATGAAGGCCTTCCTGAAAAGACTCTACCTGCAATCGGCCCTGCAGGTTTCCCAGAAACAGCTCGCTTCGGGAGAGCGGATCCTGAATCCGTTCAAGGGCATGATCCAGGACACTAGCCTGATTACCTTCGACCAGGTCCAAAGCCATTCTGCTTCCTTCAATAAATTCAGCCAGATTTGGGGAATGGACCTCAATTTTCTCCAATCCAGCAACAGGGCTTTTCTGTCTTATGGATATGAAACATTTCGGTTGCGTGATCTTTCCCTGAAAATCAGGAGCAATTGGTTGAAGATGTTTACCCTTGATTTAATTGGTAGATTAAATAGGAATATCCTGGAGACCCCCAATTTTGGTAACAGGAATTTCAATATCCATTCCAGGTCCATTGAACCGCGGATAACCTTTACTAAGGGTACTACGCTGCGCTTGCAATCTTCCTACAAATGGGACAAGAAGCAAAACAAGGGGCCTGAAAATGCATTGATCAATTCCCTAAACCTGGAAGGGAAATACAACCTTGTCTCCAATACGTCCATCACTTCCAGGATTACCTTCAGCAACATACAATTCAATGGCATTGCCTCTTCCAGCCTTGGCTATGTAATGCTGGATGGTCTGCAGCCGGGTAAGAATTTCTTGTGGACCTTAGACCTTACCAAACGGATCAGTTCTTTTATTGAGATGTCAGTCCAGTACGAAGGGAGAAGATCCGGTAGCTCAGGATTGGTCAACATCGGCCGGGCACAAATCAGGGCCATCCTATAAAAAAGCCGCATGCAAGGTGTGCATACGGCTTTAAGTATCTAAAGTTTGGTTTTACTTCAATAAGGCAACACCCTCACCAATCTTGAAACCATTCTGGTACACAATGATGGAGTAATTTCCTTTGGTATACTTGTCTGCCTGGCGAAGGTCAAAGCTTACAAATTTGGCCTCGCTTTGTTTGTATTCCACATCAAGCTTAGTGGTGAAATCCAACTGTCCATCCTGCCTTGTATTGATGGTGCCGGAGGCCAATGCATCTTCCTTGATAACCTTGCTTGCAGGATCTTTTACGATGATGAAAAGCTGTTTTGCACCTGATGTGGCAATCCTGTTTTCATCAAGGTTAAAAGATATCCGGAACTTATCTGCCCTTTTAGCAGAAGAGGTACTTTTTTCCTTGCCTGAGTTTCTTTCGTCGAAGGCAACAATGTTAAATCCAGAGGCATGCAGGGTAGAACCCACATCCACTTTGCTTTCTGCGTCTTTCTTGGCTGATTCTGTAGTAGAAAGGTTGTTGCTCAGGTTCTTGTTTTCGTTGGTAAGATTGTTCTTGTCTGCTGTAAGCTGAGTGTTTTCACCCTGAAGCCTTTCAATCTCCTTTACATAATCATCAATCCTTCCATTGAGCTCGCTGACAAGCCTCCTGGCTGCTGCTAAATCAGCCGAGGTTGCATTTTGTTTGCCTACCAGAGACTTGAATTTTGATTTGAGGATACCCAGTTCGTTGTCACGGGTTTTGACCAGGCTGTCCAGCCCATTGTTGGTGGCCGTCATCTCGTCCAGCCGCACAATGGCATCGTCAAACTCTTTCTGAACAGTGTTCCTGGCAGAATCCAGTGTCAAATATTGTGCATCCTTCTCATTGATGACTGCAGTTGACTGGCTCTTGGCATACATAAAATAGATCCATGAACCGACAAGGGCAACGGACAATAAAATGATGATGGTATTCTTGTTGTCTTTTTTCGGAGCCGATGAATAGTTTCCTGCGTCGGGGTAATTTGTACTCATGATTCAATGATTAATGGTGAAAGTTCGTTGCTAATTGATAAATTCGTGTTCATTACAAAGGAAAAGAATTTCTTTCCTTTTAATGGTGTTATCCCTGTTAAAATAATCATTAGGCTTATTTTTTCATCCATATTACCGCATGATCTATCAAATAACAGCATTTGAATGAATACAGACCAGATCATATCAGATTGGAAGCGGGGTGCTTTTCACCCTGTGTATTGGTTGGAAGGGGATGAAGCTTACCATATCGACAAACTCACTGCATTTGCAGAGGACCATATCCTGCCCGCCAACGAAGCAGAGTTCAACCTTACCATTTTTTATGGCAAAGATTCAAAAGTGGAGGATGTCCTGAACGCTTGCAAGCGCTACCCCATGTTTGCTGAAAAGCAGGTGGTGATCTTGAAAGAAGCCCAGCACCTCAAAGAAATTGACCGGCTTGAATCCTACCTCGACCATCCCCTGGTGTCCACCATTTTTATTGTTGCCCACAAGGATAAAAAGTTGGATGGCAGGGGCAAGTTGGCCAAAAGCCTGAAGGGCAAGGCTGTTGTCATCACCACCAAAAAAATGTATGACAATGAGTTGCCGGAATGGGCGGCCAACATGGTCAGGGAGAAAGGGCTTGAAATTCAGCCCAAGGCCCTTTACATGCTGGTAGACCATATCGGAAACGACCTTCAGCGAATGGAGAATGAAATTGAAAAGCTGACGGTCAACCTCAAAGGTAAAAAGCAAATTGCAGAGGATGATATTGAGCAATATGTGGGCATCAGCAAGGAATTCAATGTTTTTGAGCTCCAGGCGGCACTGGGCAACAGAGACCTCCCCAACACATTAAAAATCCTGAATTATTTTGCCGCCAACCCCAAGGCTGGTCCTATTCAGCTGATTCTTCCAACCTTGTATTCCTTTTTCAGTAAACTCTACATTGCCGCTGCCAGTGGATCAAAAGATGAGTATGGTATTGCTGCAGCTCTGGGCATCAAGGCCTTTTTTGCCAAACAATACACACAGGCCATGCAGCGCTATAGTTTCAACGACATTGAAAAAGCATTGATCCTTTTGAACCACTACAACCTAAAAAGCATAGGGGTGGGGCAGGTAGACACCGAAGATTCATCATTGATGAAGGAACTGGCGGCAAAAATCATCCTTCCGTCTTAAGCCTGTTCAACAGCTGTGTAATATGTTGCCTGTCTAGTTCCAGCTGTATTTTCAATGCTTCAAGCCCGGCAAATTTCTTTTCCTTTCTTGTGTAGGCGATCAATGAAACCTTTAATATCTGATGGTAAATTTCTTCATCAAAATGGAAGATATGCACTTCTATCCTTCTCTCTCTACCATTGACTGTAGGCCTGTATCCAATGTTCATCATGCCAAGTTCTTGACGGATCAATCCGTTTTCATTGAGTTCCACCTTAACAGCATACACACCTGATGCAGGAATGAGTTTATCGCTATCGTTTAGGGCTAAATTGGCTGTAGGAAAACCAAGTGTACGGCCAAGCTTATCGCCCTCAATCACTTCTCCCTGCAAACGGTAAGGATAAGAGAGCAGGCTGTTGGCCGTTGCAAGATCTCCATCCAACAGGGCATGCCGGATAAGGGTAGAGCTCACCCTTGAGGCATCCAGCATTTTTTCAGGAATCTCAACAACCGTATATCCGAATGTTTCGCCTTTTTGTTTCAAGAGCGTATAATCACCTGTTCTTCCTTGTCCATAGCGATGATCGTAACCAATAACAATCACTTTTGGATGAAAAAGATCCACCAGGAATTTTTGGATATAATCGTCTGCTGTCAATGCGGAAAATGCAGTGTCAAAGGCCACAATCACCAAATGGTCAATGCCAATGTTGTTGAAACGGTCGATGCGTTCTTCAAGGCTGGTGAGCAGCGCTGGGGCATCAGCATTGTTCAAAATCCTCCGGGGATGTGGATGAAAAGTGATCACAACGGTTTCTCCGTTATGGGCATTGGCTTCAGACCTCAGCTTGTCAAGAATGGCGGTATGCCCTGAATGCACGCCATCGAAAGTGCCTATCGTCAGCACAGCATTCCGAAAAGGGGGAAGATTGTCTATTTGAAAATGAACTTGCATAAGAAATGCAAAATTAATTCAATTGAGAGAATCAACGCCCTCTTGTTTAAAAGGATTTAAATATTGTCAATTCAGCGTTCTCAACTAAATTTGCTCATACCGCTGAATCCATGAGTTTATACCAGAAAAGAGGTGTTTCCGCCCAAAAGGAAGAAGTTCACGCAGCCATCCAGGACCTGGACCAAGGGTTATACCCCAATGCTTTTTGTAAAATTTATCCTGATTACCTGACCAGCGATGCTGACCATGTCAACATCATGCATGCTGATGGCGCTGGAACAAAAAGTATCCTTGCCTACTTGTACTGGAAAGAAACCGGTGATATTTCCGTATGGCGTGGCATTGCCCATGATGCGGTGGTGATGAACCTGGACGACCTCCTTTGCATAGGCGTATACGATAACATTATTTTCAATTCTACCATTGACAGAAACAAGCACCTGATCACTGGAGAAGTGCTCAAGGAAATCATTGATGGCACAAGCGCATTATTTGCTGATCTTGAAAAGATGGGTGTTAAGATTCATTACCTCGGTGGCGAAACGGCAGACGTGGGTGATGTGGTGCGCACGGTTGCCGTCAATGGCACCATGACGGCAAGATGGCCCAAGAGCAAGCTAATAACAAATGACAAAATTGCTGTAGGTGATGTGATTGTTGGTCTATCCAGTGCCGGCATGGCAAGCTATGAAACCGAATACAACAGCGGCATTGGCAGCAACGGACTGACCAGTGCAAGGCATGATATGTTTGCCAAAGTCTATGCTGAAAAATATCCTGAATCCTTTGATCCTAATCTGCCCAATGAAGTGGTGTACATTGGCAAACATAAAATGACCGATCCTGTTGATGTTCCAGGCTTCAGTGTCAATGCAGGAAAAATGGTACTGAGTCCCACCAGAACATTTGCGCCCATCATCAAGGAAATCCTGGAAACGGACTTTGATGCGGTACACGGCATGATCCATTGCAGTGGCGGCGGCCAGACCAAATGCCTCAAATACCTTCCTGCGCCCATGCGGGTAGTAAAAGACAGTTTGTTTGAGATTCCTCCAGTTTTTGAACTTATCCAAAAAGCCAGTGGCGCAGACAACCGGGAAATGCTACAAGTTTTCAATATGGGATGCCGGATGGAAATTTATACCAATGAAAACAATGCCCAGAAAATGATTGATATTTCCATGAAATTTGGTGTTGATGCCAAAATCATCGGAAGGGTAGAGGAATCAACAGAGAAATGCCTTGACGTTTACCTGAACGAAGAAAAATTTACTTTCAAACCTTAAAGGTCTACCATGAGTGAAGCAGTTCTGTCTATAAACAATGCCAACATATACCAAGGCGAATCATTGATTCTCAGTGATGTGAACATTACTGTCTCAAAAAGTGAATTCGTTTACCTGGTGGGTAAAACCGGAACAGGAAAATCCAGTTTGCTCAAGACCTTGTACGGTGAATTACCGCTAAAAACTGGCACAGCGAATGTAGCAGGGTTCGACCTCAAAGACCTTACTTGGAAAACCGTTCCTTTCCTGAGAAGGAATATTGGCATTGTGTTCCAGGATTTTCAATTGTTGACAGACAGGAATGTGCACGATAACTTGAAATTTGTATTGAGTGCCACCGGTTGGAAAGACCATAAGGCCATTGAAGAAAAGATTGAAGAAGTCCTCGGAAAAGTTGGTTTGAAAACAAAAGGATTTAAATATCCTTTTGAGCTTTCTGGCGGAGAGCAGCAACGCGTCGATATTGCCAGGGCACTGCTCAACTCTCCCAAGCTTATTTTGGCTGATGAACCCACGGGCAACCTGGATCCTGAAACCACCGAAGAAATCATGAACCTGCTTTTTCAGATCGGCAAGGACCTGGGTACTGCTATCGTGATGGCTACACACGACTATATCGTCATCAATAAATATCCGGCAAGGATGATCAGGACGGAAGGTGGAAAGGTCATCGACAATGCTAATATAGCATCCTCATCAATGCATTGATACCCTTTTCGTTGTTGTATTTACTGTTCAGGAATGAAGCCCTTGCTTCGTGTGCTGTTGCATCAAATGGTTGATTGAACAATGCCTCCGTCATCTGGATGAACGCAGCATTGCTATCGGCAACATGGCATGTTGATGGTATACCCATCCCCAAAGCCCCTTTGGTATTGGTTAAAACATGTCTACCCATTGCAAGGGATTGATACAATAGTCCTGTATCGCACTGTTCAACAAAGCTTGGCAGCAGGTTGACCTGCGCTTTTTTGATCAGGTCCTGCAATTCCTTTTCACTTGGATTGGAGACAAGGCAGGTATGCATTTTTTCATGTGAAGCCTCTTCCAGCTGTTCAGATGGATTGTCTCCGGCAACCACAAATGGAACTTCCAGCGTATTGAATACGTTTTGCAGCAACCAATTGGCTGCGTATGCATGTTCGGTTTTACCCAAATTGCCATGGTATAGACAAAAGCTACCAGTTCCAGATTGCGGCATCAGGAAAGGCATCTCTATCAATTGGTCTACCACCTCGTAAGCACCAAGGCTTCGTGATTGAATCGCTTTGTATGCTGGTGAAACTGCAAATTGTATGGACCCAGAAAACAATTTGTTCATCAATCCTCCAAACTGGATAGACTCAATGGCATAAAAAAGTTTTTGGCTTCCCCAGGAGCAAAGGCTGCTAAGATCCTGAAAATGTCTTTGTTCATCTCTCAGCATCCTTACTACAATCTTTCTTTCTTTGCTCAATGTTGTATCCAGGAGGGGAGAAACGGATTTCAATCCTGCAAATAAAATAGGAAAGCGGTCTGCTTCAAGCCTTTTGACCAGCGATGTATCCGACCTTGAACTTACCGCATGGGGCAAGTTCAGGGTAAATCCCTTATGCCCCTGTTTCTTTGGGTAAAGGTGAATTTCGTGGCAGAAAGGCAGCAGGCTTTCAGGCTTGTTGTTTCCGAAACAATGCAAATGCAACAGAATACCTTCAGCATGCAATGCTCTGGTCAGAAAACCAAGTTCTTTCAAAATGCCGGAATCGGATGGCAATGGAACATCGTGCGCAACAACATGCAAATGTTTATCCATCATAGTATGTAAAATACAATTAAGGGTCAATTGTTCTTGTTACCTTTGAATAAATTTTAGAAAATGGTTGATCAAGATCAAAATTCAGACCTTTCACCTGTTCGCCCGCGGTTCTTGACCATTTTATGCTATCTCACGATTTTTGCCAGTACGTATATGATTTTCTCTGCCATTTCTGGTCTTTCAGATCCTGAAATCACGGTCAAGGCCATGACCAACAGCATGGAATCCTGGGAAACTGTTCTTCAGGATGCAGTGAAAAATGACCCTTCCGGCCAAGCCAAAGTGGATCAACTGATGAGTGACATTGCTGCTTCCAATACCTCATCTAACATGAGAGATAACAGCTTTTTCTCATTGGTTTCCAATTTGTTAACCTTTATTGGTGCATTTCTGATGCTTCGCCTGAAAAAGAATGGACTCCGCCTTTATGTTCTTGGATGTGTGATTGCTGTGGTTGCTCCTGTGCTGGTATTCGGATCTGACAACATCATGGGATTTTCACTGGCGCTCATGGCCGTACTATCTGGGGCACTGTTCGTTTTGCTTTATGCATTGAAAATGAAATACATGGAGTAATTGCGGAAGGTTTTTCCAATTGTATCAAATCTTTGTTTGTATTGATAAAACCACTACCTTCGCTGCCAATTTTCCCGGCAAAATTAAAGATGAATTAAAATAAAACTGAGATGTCAAGCGTAACAAAAGAAAAAAAGTCTTCTATCGTTGCTGAATTCGGTGGCAACCCAAAAAATACCGGATCTATTGAAGGTCAAATTGCTGTTCTTACAGAAGAAATCAGTGAGATTTCAAAGCACCTTAAAGTAAACAAGAAAGATTTCTCTTCTAACAGAGGATTGATGACAAAGGTTGGTCGCCGCAAGAGATTGCTGATCTACCTGAGCAGAACCAATCTGTTAGGATACCGCGCCCTCCTTGAGAAATTAGGGTTAAGAAAATAAAATAACTGAATTGTACTATTCCCAACATATTCTGTTGGGAATATTGCTTTTGGAACACTCCCAAAACATTATCATGCTACAACAACCATTTCAATCAAGCTTCGACCTTGGTAACGGTCGAATTGTTACAATAGAAACCGGAAGGCTTGCCCGTCAGGCCGATGGTTCAGTTACTGTAAGACAAGGAAATTGCATCATTCTGGCAACAGTTTGTGCCAACAAAGAACCACGCGAAGGACAGGATTTCTTCCCCCTTTCTGTGGATTATCAAGAGAAATTCGCTTCTGCAGGAAGGATCCCCGGATCTTTCTTCAAGCGTGAAGGCCGTATCACAGATTCTGAAATCCTGATCAGCCGTTTGATCGATAGGGCACTCCGCCCGCTTTTCCCTGAAGATTATCTTTGTGATGTTCAGGTATTGGTAAGCCTTATTTCATCGGATCCTGAAGTGATGCCGGATTCTTTGGCCTGTCTTGCTGCTTCTGCAGCCCTTGCAGTGTCTAACATTCCCATCAAAGAGGTGATTTCTGAAGTACGTGTTGCCAGGGTAAATGGTGCTTTCATTGTTAATCCAAGCAGAACTGAGCTTGCATCTGCGGACATGGATTTCATGATTGGCGCCACTGCAAAAAACCTGATGATGGTTGAAGGTGAATCCAAAGAGTGTATAGAAGCAGATGTTGTCAAGGCATTAGAAATTGCCCATGATGCCATCCGTGTTCAAATCACTGCCCAGGAAGAACTCAGGGAAAAAGTAGGTGTAGAAGGAAAGCGTGATTACACCAAACCTCTCACCAACGATGAAATTCAACAAAAAGTCAATGATTTCGCTACCGAAAGAGTCTATGCTATTTCAAAGGCGGGTAGCAGCAAATACGACAGGAGCAAGGCCTACGACGAACTGAAAAAAGAAGTGGTTGCCATGCTTGGTGCAGAAGCAACAGGTGAACATATCAAACTTGCTAAAAAATACTATGAAGACCTGAAGTGGGATGTTGTCCGCAACATGATCCTTGACGACAGGATAAGGCTTGATGGCCGTTCCCTTGACCAGGTGCGTCCTTTGGACATGGAAATCGATGTATTGCCTACCCCACATGGTTCAGCTTTGTTCACCCGTGGTGAAACCCAATCGCTGACTACCATCACTTTCGGTACACCATTGGACGAATTGTTGGTAGAGAGTGCTGCAAAATCAGATTATAGCAAGTTCATCCTCCATTATAATTTCCCTCCATTCTCTACAGGCGAAGTAAAGCCCATGAGAGGTCCTGGAAGGAGAGAAGTGGGCCACGGAAACCTTGCCCTTCGTTCCCTCAAACAAATGATGCCCGGCAATGATTATGCCTATACCGTGCGTGTTGTTTCTGATATCCTTGAATCAAACGGTTCGTCTTCCATGGCAACGGTTTGTGCCGGTTCTCTGGCCTTGATGGATGCAGGTGTTCCCATTCCAAAACACGTAAGTGGTGTTGCGATGGGATTGATCACCAGAGCTACTGATGGCAAATATGCTATCCTTACAGACATCCTCGGTGATGAAGATCATCTTGGTGACATGGACTTTAAGGTTACAGGTACCCGCGATGGTATCTGCGGTATCCAGATGGACATCAAAATTGATGGTTTGAGCATGGAAACCATGATGGCTGCACTCGAGCAGGCAAGACATGGTCGTCTCCACATCCTTGACCAAATGTATGATTGTATGCCTTCTTTCAGGCCTGAGGTGAAGCCACATGCTCCAAGAATGCAGAAGTTGTTCATTGATAAGGAATTCATTGGTGCAGTGATCGGACCACAAGGAAAAATTATCCAGGAAATCCAGCGCGAAACTGGAACCACCATCAATATTGAAGAGGTAGGCAACCAAGGAGAAGTAAGCGTGTTCAGCCCGGCCAAAGAAGGCCTTGACAGGGCAGTAGCCTGGATCAAGGGTATCGTTGCCATGCCTGAGGTTGGAGATGAGTACGAATCCAAAGTCAAGTCTGTGATGCCTTATGGTGCCTTTGTAGAGTTCATGCCTGGTAAACAAGGATTGCTTCACATCAGTGAGGTGAGCTGGAAACGCCTTGAAACATTGGATGGTATCCTAACAGAAGGGGATATGATCAGGGTTAAATTGATCGGTGTTGACCAAAAGACAGGTAAATTCAAATTGAGCAGGAAAGTGTTGATGCCAAAACCTGATTTTAATCAGCATGGTGGTGAACAATCCCCCAACTAATACTTAAACAGCCGGCTTTTAGCCGGCTTTTTTCATGATAACATACCTTGAAATTCATTTTAACGAGATCAGTCCTGAGACAAGTGATGTATTGGTGGCACGGTTGCCTGATTTGGGTTTTTCAGGGATGGAAGAAACGCCGACGGGTTTAAAAGCCTATGCAACATCAGGGCAGGTGGATCTATCTGCCTTGGATGCAATCTGTGCTGAGATGGGCATAAACTACACCAATGCGGAATTGAAAGAAGAGAACTGGAATTCCAGTTGGGAATCCAATTTCGATCCTGTCATCCTTCCTGGCAAAATTCATGTGAGGGCTCATTTTCATCCTACAATAGAAGGGTTTGAACATGAAATTCTCATCACACCCAAAATGAGTTTTGGCACAGGCCATCACGCCACCACCCGAATGATGATGCTGGGCATGCTTGAGCTGGATTTCATGGGAAAGGAAGTCCTTGATTTTGGCACAGGCACAGGGATTCTGGCCATACTTGCGGATAGGCTTGGAGCATCATCCATTGATGCCATCGACAATGACCATTGGAGCATTTCCAATGTCAATGAAAACATACAGTTGAATGCTGCCAGCAACATCAATGTTGCGCTTGCAGAGAACCTTGATGAGGTTCGACCATGTGATATCCTCCTGGCCAACATCAATAAACACGTGTTATTGGCACATGCTGCATCCATGGCCCAATTGTTGAAGCCTGATGGGTTTCTGTTGATCAGTGGATTATTGGCCAATGATCAGGCGGATATTGAAGCGGTATTTACCCCATTGTTTGGCAAGCCGATCAACCTTTACACCGACAATGGATGGATTGCCTTGGCCTTCAAAAAGGAGTTTTAACACCTCAGAACGGGTGGTGTATTAATTTTTCATTAAATTTGTAATCGCCTTAAAGCCAAAAACATTAAATGAACGAAATTTTATTGATCATATTGGCATACATGATTGGGTCTATCCCAACATCGGTCATCATCAGCAAATCCCAATTCAATATTGATATCAGGGATTATGGAAGTGGCAATGCCGGTGCTACCAATACTTTCAGGGTGCTCGGGTCAAAATGGGGTAGCATTGTCATGATCCTTGACATGCTCAAAGGATTGGTTGCTGTTAAGCTTGCATTGCTTTTGCCCTATTATATGACCAATGAATTTGAAAGGACCAATTTTCAGATTGGTTTGGGTCTTGCCGCAGTGATTGGTCACATTTTTCCCGTATGGGCAGATTTCAGGGGAGGCAAAGGAGTAGCCACCCTCTTTGGACTGATCATTGCCATTTCACCCCTTACAGCTTTGAGCTGCGTGACCATTTTTCTCGCAGTGCTTTACTTAACCCGTTTTGTTTCCCTGAGTTCCATCATGGCGAGCATGGCTTTCCCTGTATTCATCTTGATTATTTTCAATGTAGACAATATTACCTACAGGATTTTTGCCATTGCCGTTGCCCTGCTTGTTATCCTCACGCACCAGAAAAACATCAGCAGGCTCCTCTCTGGCAGCGAAAGCAAAGTCCCTATTTTCAAAAACCGCGACAAGAGAAAGGCAAGACGAAACGGCCAGGATTTTTAAGATTTCTTCTTCTTTCCACAAAGCCTTTAATTTTTTTTAAAGAAGCGCTATATATGTGGAAAAAATGTTAATTTTGTCAACCCAAACCAAAACTTCCAACAAATGCTAATCAATATTTTTGACAGGCTTGAGCTTTGTGAGGAAAAGAACGTTCTTGTTCAAGGAATTCCTTCCACACTGGAAAAGTTTTTTACCAAACTATCCTTTGCGAAAAACCTGACGCCATTGCTGAAAAGCAGAAAGATTGATTTTGCTTTGGTTTTTGCATTAAATTACAATCAACTCTCAGAGATTCTCAAAGATGTTATTCCTGCCTTGCGTTCAAAAGGAAAACTGTGGATTGCCTATCCTAAACCAACTTCTAAAATTGTAAGTGATCTCAACCGGGATTGCAATTGGGAATGCCTTCATGCTACTGGATTTACAAAAATTGATGAGGTAGTGATTGATCATGTTTGGACAGCCATGAGGTTTTGTACAGCATCAGTCGATGTCGCTTGCGATAGTGTTGATATTTCCCTTCTCGGTATGGATGCAACAGTCAAAGATGTGATAATAAAATCATCCCGCAAGGTTTCTGCCATTTCTTCCATATAACCTGTTTTGATAATGGCTGAAAAAACATATATCCTTTCAGGATGCCATCCATGTTAAAATACCAACAGTTGCCATTCCATCGTTTTTAAATCCTTGTTTTATGCTACATTTGAACACGTAAAGCATAATACAATGGGTACAGGTTGGTTGATTTTTATTGTTGCAACAGCAGGATTTCATGCAGGTCTATATGGAATGTTTAAAAAAGCCGGACTCGATGGCTGGAAAGCGCTTGTGCCTTTTTACAATACATGGCTGATGGTGAAAAAAATGGAGCTGAAAACCCAATGGTTTTTCTTTCAGCTCATTCCCATCGCTGGCCAATTTGTGACCATCTGGCTCTGCATCAAATTTGTTGAGCATTTCGGCAGATTTTCTGTGTTGCACCATGCCGCAACTGTATTCATTCCCTTTGTTTATTTTCCTTACATGGGGTTTTCCAAAAATGAGCGGTATGCTGGTATCCCAGTTGTAAAGAATTATCAGAAATCAGCCACAAGGGAATGGATTGATGCTGCCGTTTTTGCCATCGTTGCCGCTACCATTATCCGCACTTTTGTTTTTGAAGCCTATGTTATTCCAACCGGCTCAATGGAAAAGACCTTGCTGGTCAACGACTTTCTGTTTGTCAGCAAAACCAGCTACGGACCAAGGATACCCAATACACCCATTGCCTTTCCTTTTGTTCACCATACCCTTCCTATTGGTACGTCAAAATCATACCTTGAATGGATCACACTTCCTTACAACCGCTTTTTTGCAAAGCCCATTGAAAGGAATGATGTTGTTGTATTCAACTATCCTGTTGGGGATACGGTCATCCGGGAATTCCAGTCTGAAATCAATTATTATGACTACCTCCGTGCCTACGAATCCAGGGGCGGTACGAGGGATATGTTGTTTGCCGAACGCGATGACATCATTTCAAGACCAGTTGACAAAAGGGAAAATTTCATCAAGCGTTGTGTAGCCATTGCGGGTGATACATTGTTCATCAGAAACGGTACCTTATATGTTTCCAATACCATCAACCCGATACCACCTGCTTCTGAAATGCCTTACTATGTTACCCTGAATGGCAATGGATTTTTCTCTGATGAGTTCATCAAAAATGAATTGAACATTGATCCACAAGACCCTGAACAGCGTGATCTCTTGCAAATGCAGGACAAACCCAATACCTACCGCTTGACACTCACTCCCTCGCAATTGAAACAGGTTGAATCTTTTTCATTTGTGGTAAAAGACTCCATCATGCCAGACCTGAATTCAAGTGGTTTTGGCAATACTTTCCCCTACGATACTGCACAATTCAAATGGAGCGAAGACAATTTTGGCCCATTGTGGGTTCCCCAAAAAGGAAAGTCAGTTGAGCTCAACCAGAGGAATATTGCCCTCTACAAAAGGGTTATTGCTGCGTACGAGAACAATGATTGGGAAGAGCGTGATGGAACGGTATTGATCAATGGAAAACCTTCAACCTCGTATACGTTCAAAATGAATTATTACTGGATGATGGGAGACAACAGGCACAACTCACAGGATTCAAGGTTCTGGGGTTTTGTGCCAGAAGACCATGTTGTGGGCAAGGCTTCCATGATCTGGTTCAGCTGGCAGAATGGCCCAAGATGGAACAGGATTTTCAAATCCATCAAATAAACACCTTCAACCCAAACCTATGGACACCAGAAACATCAACATCAGTTTTAAAGTTCATGCCAATGCATCAGATTTGAGCGATGCAGACTATGATCTTGTGCTTCGGGCGAGGGAAGTGGCTGCTACTGCTTATGCCCCATACTCAGGCTTCAGGGTTGGTGCGGTTGCCCGAATGCCGGATGATAAGCTGGTAATGGGGACCAACCAAGAGAATGCCTCTTATCCCATTGGTATCTGCGCAGAAAGGGTATTGCTGGCTGCAGTTTCTTCTATATCCCCGGGTCTTCCCATTGAAACCATGGCCATCACTTACCAGAGCGATACAGTGGATACTTCAGAACCCATAGCGCCCTGTGGCATGTGCAGACAGGCCCTGGTTGAATTTGAATCAAGGTTTAATGTACCGATGCGGTTGTTGCTGACCGGGTCAGCAGGGGAGGTATTTGAAATTGAAACCCCATCAGACCTCTTGCCCATGGCATTCAAGCATTATCATTTGGGCAAATAAGCCCTATTGCTTGCTTATTTCTCCCGTAATGTAACGAATTGCAGTTGCCGCTATTTGGGCCCTGTATTGGGCATTTATATAACGATCCTGTGCTTCAATCAGGCTCAGTTGTGCCTGTCTCAATTCAATTGAATTGCTTTGAAGTTTTTTGAAGCGTTCTGTAGAAATGAAATTATTTTCTTTGGCCAGTTGTACATTGCTTTCTTCAACCATGGATACGGAAACGGCATTTTGGTATTCCTGAAACGCAATCAGCAAATCCCGCTGCAACAATGCACGCAGCTGTTCTGTTTGCAAATCCTGCTTTTTCTGTTGAATGCTGTTCACTTTCAGCTGGGTCTTGTTGATATTGCCATTGAATATCGGGATGCCTATACCCAGTCCGATATTGGGGCCAAAGGTTTGGTTGGTCAGAAAGAATCCGGCAGTTGATTTTGACCTGTTCAACACCGTATTTGAATTCAGGTTCACTGAAGGCATCCTCTGTGAACTGATGATTTTTTTCTCAATCATCAGGTTCAGTTTTTCCTGTTGAGCCAACAGCAATTGTGGGTTTTGCTGGTCAATTTTTGAAACAAGGGCATTGTATTCAATGGATGGGATGCTGAACTGCTCTTCTTTAGGGTGGAAAGACGCACCAGCATCCTTCTTGAGCAAAGTGTTCATGGAAGCTTTGGTATTAGATACCTGTTTGTAGATGTTCTGAAGATTCACTTCCTGTGCATTCAGGTCAATTTTTGCCTGCAGCATGTCTGTTTTGGCACCGTTTCCCACATTGAACCTTGTTTCAGCAATTTTCAATCTTTCTTTTGACAAATCGATGATGGCTTTGGTAGCAATCACCTGTTTGTTCAAACGAATCAGGTTGTAATAAATATTCAATACATCAAAGATGACCTGATCTATTTGTTGCGCAACAGCAATGGTGCCCATTTTCTCCATGGCATCAAACCTTTCCATGGTAGACCTTACCCGCATGCCATTGAATACTCTCCAGCTGATGGCAAGATTGGCGTTGATGCTGCTGTTGGAAACATTATTTCTTTCAATGTTGCTGCCATTGGCCAATTTCTGGTTGATATTGGAAATCGCTTCTGTATTGAAAATGTTTCCAGTAGCGGTGGGAAGTCCGCCAGCATTTCCCCAATTGTTATTGACCTTTGCAATATCCAGATCGGTTGAAGCAATCTGAATATCGAGGTTTTGTTTCAGTGCCAAATCAATGGCCTCCTTTGCGGTAAAACTGCTGTCTTGTGATGCTACCGCATTGGCAAACAGAAGACTCAACAACACTGCTTTAATTCTCATGGGTAGCTCTTTTTTTCCTTGAAAGATAACTGTACAGGGCAGGCACTACAAACAAAGTAAGCACCAATGCAAACATCAGGCCACCGATAATAACAATCCCCAACGGTATCCTGCTTTTTCCTGCAGATCCCAATGCCATAGCAATGGGCAATGCGCCAAGGGCTGTGGCAAGAGTTGTCATCAGGATGGGTCTCAACCGTGCCACAGATGCGTCGAGCACAGCATCGATCTTGTTCATTCCATTTTCCCTTTGCTTGTTGGCGAACTCTACGATAAGGATACCGTTTTTCGTAACCAAACCAATCAGCATGATGATGCCAATTTGGGAGAATATATTGAGTGATTGCCCAAAAATAGATAAACTGATGACAGCACCGGCAAGGGCCAGCGGAACGGTAATCATGATGATCAATGGATCAACAAAGCTTTCAAATTGGGCAGCCAACACCAGGAAGATCAATACCAGGGCCAAAAGGAAGGCATTTTGGGTATTCGAGGAACTCTCGGCAAAATCTCTTGAAGATCCGCTGAGGCTTGTAGTAAATGATTCATCCAGCACTTTTTTAGAAATGCGCTCCATCTCTTTGATTCCGTCGCCAAGTGTTTTTCCATTGGCCAAACCTGCAGAAACAATAGCACTCTTCAACCTGTTGTAATGGTAAATGGTTGGGGGAGTAGCGGTTTCAGAAATGGTGACAAGGTTGTCCAATTGGATCAGCTGTCCAGTTTTGCTGCGCAAATAAAAAGACTTGAGGTCCAGCGGTGCATCCCTGTCCTTTCTGTCTACCTGTCCGATGACTTCATATTGTTTTCCGTTCCTGATAAAATATCCAAACCTTCTTCCGCTGAGTGCAAGCTGAAGGGTATTGGAAATATCAAGGATGGAAATACCCAGTTCTCCGGCTTTCAACCGGTCAATGGTAACCTGCAATTCCGGTTTGTTGAATTTGAGGTTGACATCATTGCCCTGGAAAACAGGACTCTTCACAACCTCGTCCATGAACTGTGGTACCTTTTCTTTTAGCTTGTCAAAGTTCAGGTTCTGCAATACATACTGAACGGGCAATTGCCCCCTGCTGGATTGTCCAACTGAAATGGTTTGTTCCTGCGAGACGAGGACCTTTACATCGGTATAATCTTTGAACATTTTGTTCATGCTCTGCGCAATTTCATTCTGGCTGCGCTTCCTTTCACTGGCATCCACAAGACCCATGCTGATGGAGGCGGCGTTTGAGCCACCTGATCCGGAATAACTGGGTGCAAAGGAAAGTATAACATAGCGTTCAGGCACAGAATCCATGATTTTTTCGGAAATATCATAGACCACCTGGTCCATATAATCGAAGTCGGTTCCTTCTGGAGCAATGACACTGGCTCTCAGCCTGTTCCTGTCTTCCATGGGGGCCAGCTCAGAGGGTAGTTTTGATCCAACAAAATATATGGCGCCAACACAGGCCAACACAATGATAAAGGCAATCCATCTTTTGCGCATGAAGGCTGCCAGCCAGCGTTGGTATCCTGATTCCATGCCCCTGAAAAAAGGTTCAGATTTGGTATAGAACCATGAATGCTTGTGTACATTTTTCTTGGTCAGGTAAATGTTCAATACCGGTGTGAGTGATAGCGATACAAAAGCTGAGATCAACACCGCACCGGCTACAACAATTCCGAATTCCCTGAACAATCGGCCTACAAATCCTTGCAGGAAGATGATGGGAAGAAATACGATCGCCAGCGTAATGGAGGTTGAGATGACAGCAAAGAAAATCTCTTTAGAGCCTTCTCTTGCCGCCTTCCACTTGTCCATTCCCTGTTCTATCTTCTTGTAGATGTTTTCCGTTACCACAATTCCATCATCCACCACCAATCCTGTGGCAAGCACCAATGACAGGAGTGTCAAAACATTGATGGAAAATCCAAAAACATACATGATGAAGAACGCGCCAACAAGGGCTACAGGAATATCGATCAAAGGCCGGAAGGCAATAGACCATTCCCTGAAGAACAAAAAGATGATGATGACCACCAGCAAAATGGCAATGATCAGGGTTTCTTTCACTTCTGTGATGGCCTTCCTAACAAACTGTGTTTTATCGTATCCTACTTCAAGGATAATGTCTGGAGGCAAATCTTTCTTGATGACATCAATCCGTTTGTACAATTCATCGGCGATGGCAACCTGGTTGGATCCGGGCTGGGCAACCACACCAAGGTTCACCGAGCGAATATTGTTTTTCCTTGTAGCAGATTCCTCATTTTCAGGCCCGATGATGGCATATCCAACGTCTTTCAACCGGATGCTCTTGCCCTCTGTTTGTTTGATGATAAGGTCATTGAAATCTTCTTCTGTGGTCAGCTTTCCATAGGCCTTTACGGTCATCTCAGTGGTGTTTCCACGAACCTTTCCACCAGGCAGTTCTATGTTTTCGCGGTCGAGGGCAGACTTTACATCCTGGATGGTAAGTTTATATGCAGAGAGCCTGACGGGGTCAAACCAAATCCTCATGGCAGGGCGTTGTCCATATACACTTACGCCACTTACACCCGGAATGGTCTGCAACCTTTCCTGCACAATATTTTCGGCCAGGTCAGATAGGTCGAGCAGGGTCCTTTTGTTGCTCTGCATTTGTATGAAAACAATTGGATCAGAATCGGAGTCTTGTTTGGCCACCGTAGGCGGTGCGTCAATATCTTGTGGAAGCCTTCCTGCTACCTGAGAAACCTTTTCCCTTACATCATTGGCAGCCTTTTCAAGGTCAACACCCAATTCAAATTCTACCGTAATGCTGCTGCTGCCCTGTGAACTGGAAGAGGTGATGTTTTTTACGCCCTCAACACCATTCACGGCTTTTTCAATGGGTTCAGTAACCTGTTGTTCTATGATTTCGGCATTGGCTCCTGTATAGCTGGTCCTTACATTGACCACGGGAGGGTCAATGGCAGGGTATTCCCTGACACCCAAAAAACTATAGCCAATGGCACCAAAAATGATGATGACGATGCTGCAAACAACTGCAAAAACCGGTCTTTTTATGCTTAATTCAGAAAGATTCATTGGGCCAGTATTGGGTTGTTACTAATTTACTTTGCTGAGTTTCACCTTTGAATCTTTTCTGATAAAGAGAAGACCTGTTGTGATGACTGTATCGCCTGGCTTTATCCCGCTGGTTATTTGAACATTCTCTGCATTCCTCAACCCAGTGATCACGCTTACAAATTCAGGTTTGCCGTTGCGGTAGAGCAGCAGTTGTTTGGTGCGGGCACTTGGTACGATGCACTGTGATGGTACCATCACGGCAGCATCATTTGAACCCAGGGTAAGACCAACTTTTGCAAAGGAACCGGGCACGAGGTTATTGTTTCCATCATTGATGGTTGCGAGTATTTTGAGGTTCCTGGTTTCAGATTCGATCACTGTTTCTGAAGCCAGGATGGTGGCGTTGTAGGTACCCTCTTTTCCTTCGATACCAAAAGCAACCGCCATGCCTGGCCTGATATCATTGCTGTATTTCTCAGGGATGCTGAAGCTGATTTTCTTCATGTTCACCTGGCTGAGGGTTGTGAGGATATTGGCTGGAGTGATATAGGCGCCAAGGCTGATGTATCTGAGTCCCATCCTTCCTGCATAGGGCGCATGGATTTCAGTTTTCCCAATATTTACCATTGTCAACTCAATATCTGCTTTGATGTTATTGACCTGTAAAAGACTGAGGTCATAATCCTGCTGACTGATACCGCTGATTTTCAACAGTTCCCTTTGGCGTTCTTCTGTTTTTTCTGCTATTTGCAACTGCACCTTCAATTTTTTGAGTTGTGCCTGAAGGTCTGCGTCAAATAATTTGACCAGCAGCACATCTTTGGCAACAGTTGAACCCTCTTTGAAATTGAGCTGGATAACCCTTCCTGAAATCTCAGGTCGGATCTCGGTGAGCTCATAAGGAAGGATATTTCCGGCCACCTCAATGGACTCAGAAACAGTTGTAGGCCTGATAACAATGGCCTCAACAGAAATCGGACCTGATTTGGACCCATCCTGTGGCTTTTTAGCATCTTTTTTGTCTTCACAGGCAAATAAGGCCAACAACAGGGAAAGGGCAAGACTGAACTTTTTCATATTGACGAAAATAAGTTGAATTTCCTTTAAGCGGTACTGAGTTTGATGATTTTATGGTGAAAATCTTGCTAACCAATTTTCGCTCCATTTTCTACTTTCATACCGGCCTCCAAAAGCACAACCGCATTGTTGCTATCGTAGACCCCTAAGACCAAGCATTCACTGAAAAAATTGGCGATTTGTTTGGGTGGAAAATTGACGACGGCCATCACCTGCCTTCCCATCAGGGATTCAACGGAATAATGATGGGTTATTTGGGCAGATGAACGCTTGATGCCCATCGAGCCAAAATCAATCTCCAGCTTAAAAGCGGGTTTTAATGCTTTTTCAAAGGGCTTTACGGAAAGGATGGTCCCGCAGCGAATGTCAATTTTTTCAAAATCATTCCAAGAGATGGTCATTTCAAAAGAATTTGACTAAAATTAACCAAAACAATTGTGACTCTTGTAAAATAAGATGAAATCAGGCATTCATCGATGAAATGAGCATCATAAGCGCTTTATGGCGTTCATCCTCTCCTTTTGACTGTTCGGCTTTGGCAATTTCCTTGATCCACCGTTGAACAAAATTCCTGGCGTTGGAGGGGGTATAGGTAACAGGAGGGTGGGCGAGGTTCATTTTTTTTACATAATTTTCTACATCGCGGTGGGTATAAACCTGTCCATTCAATGGGTCGATGTAAAAGAGGATGTCACTGCCTTCTACACTGATGATTGAACTCCCTTCTTCTACATAACAAAGGAGGTTTTGTTTGGGGACATCAGCCGGTAATAGCGTGACGCCCAGCATTTCAGCAATAATCAGGTAAACAGATGCCAGGGGGAAGGTATTTGAAACCTTGTTCGTGAGCAAATGGGATGGATCAAAATGGTTGATTGTTGAATAGTCTAGTTCAACACCTTTATAGTCATAGTGGCCAAAAATGATTTTATTGAGGATGTTGATTTCTTCCAGCGGCGTCAGGTAATCATTCAATTCAAGCCAAATCGTTTTTCTGATTTTTTCAATCTCGAAAAACAAGCGGTCCCTGTCGTATTCAGGATTGAGGTAGGCAGCGATAAACAAAGAGGCTTCAAGCACTGATTGGTCTTCACTGTTCAGCCAATCAATAACGGCTGTTTCTATGCATGAAATTGAAATCTGGGAAATGATGGCGTTGATTTTGGCCACCTGAACAGGGTCGTCCGTCAGTTCTTGAAATTCATTCAGCACAGGAATAACAAGCTGTCCAAACCCGATAAATCGCTTGGTAATGGTTTGGTAAACCTCATCGTCTGGATCTTCAATAAGATTCAGCAATGCATTGATTTCTCCTGTTGTGTTGGTCATCAACGGATCCTTTTCAATTATTTTTTGGGTGCCCTTCTTTTGCCACGGGTTGGGTTGGCAATGGCATGTTCAATCATCGCCTGTACTTCATCGATATTGAAATCTTGTACATTGTCTTGCTTTTCCTTGGGAATGGGGAAGTTTTTCAATCCTTTCTTGATGTAGGGTCCATAAGGGCCTTTCAACAACTGGATTTTTTCCTTTTCGAAGATTTTAATGGTTCTTTCATCCTTTGCTTTTCTCTTTTCAGCTATGAGTGGGATGGCGACATCAAGTGTTATCTCGTAAGGATCATATTCTTTGGAAAGTGAATAGAACTTTTTGTCATGTGCAATATAAGGGCCAAATCTGCCAATATTGACTTGTACAGACTCATTCTCAAATTCCCCAAGAACCCTTGGGAGTTTGAACAATTCCATGGCCTGTTCGAGGTTGATGGTTTCAATGCTTTGATCGGCCTTGAGTTTGGCAAACCGTGGTTTTTCCTCTTCGGTGGTTTCGCCAATTTGCACCATCGGACCATACCGTCCCATGCGGGCAATTACACGTTTGCCTGTTATTTCTTCATGGCCCAACTCTCTTTCACCGCTGATGCGTTCTGCCGTTTCCATGGTATTGTCTACATCCTTTTTGAAAGGAGCATAGAAATCCTTGAGCATTTTCCCCCAGTCTTCATTGCCTTCTGCAATGCTGTCAAACTCATTTTCAATCTTGGCGGTAAATCCATAATCCAGTACCTGATCGAAATGCTGGATGAGAAAATCTGTTACCACCGACCCAAGGTCTGTAGGGAACAATTTAGTTTTTTCCGCTCCCGTATTCTCTTGCTCAATGGCTTTGGAGATGATATTGTTGATGAGCTTCAATAAACGATAATCCCTTTTCACCCCTTCTTTGTCTCGCTTCTCCACATATCCTCTCTTGAGGATGGTTGAAATGGTTGGGGCATAGGTGGATGGACGGCCAATACCAAGTTCTTCCATTTTTTTTACCAAAGAGGCTTCCGTATACCTTGGCTGTGCTCTTGTAAATCGTTCAGTGGCCAGCATTTCATTCAATTCAAGCTGTTGCCCTTTGGCCAAAGGAGGGAGCATGCCCTCAGTGGATGGTTCTTCGTTTTCATCTTCCTCATCCCTGCTCTCATTGTATACTTTGAGAAAACCCTCAAATTTCATTACTTCTCCTTCTGCCTTGAGCAATTCTTGCTGGGTGGAAATGGTTATTTCGGCAATGGTTTTTTCGAGTTCGGCATCTGCCATCTGGGAGGCCATGGTTCTTTTCCAGATCAGCTCATACAGGCGTTGGCCATCAGCAAGTTCAACTGTTGGCTTGTCCATGTAGGTAGGTCTGATGGCCTCATGGGCTTCTTGGGCTGATTCATTTTTATTTTTGAACTTCCTTTCCTGAAAGTATTCCTTGCCATAACTGTCTGTGATCTGTTTTGAAATATCACCCCTGGCCGTTTCACTCAATGAAACACTATCGGTTCTCATGTAGGTGATATGACCGGCTTCGTACAATTTTTGGGCAATCAGCATGGTCTTGCTTACACCATATCCTAATTTTCTGCTCGCTTCCTGCTGGAGGGTAGAAGTGGTAAATGGTGCAGCAGGTGATTTTTTGGCTGGTTTCTTTTGAACATCTTTTACGGTATATCCCGCACCAATACAACCTTGGAGAAATTGCTCAGCATCTTGCTGTGTATTTTTTTTGGCTCCTTCTGCTTTGAAGATGACCTGCTTGCCGTTGATGTCTTTTGCCTTGAAAAACGCTTCTACCTTAAAGCTGCCAGTGGCAGTAAAACCATTGATAGCCCTTTCCCGCTCAACAATCAAACGAACCGCAACACTTTGAACACGTCCTGCACTAAGGTTGCCCCTCATGCTCATTTTGCGCCATAGGATAGGGGATATTTCAAATCCTACAATCCTGTCAAGAATACGCCTTGCCTGTTGTGCATTGACAAGGTTCATGTTGACTGTTCTTGGTTTTTCAACCGCAGCCCGGATCGCTGGTTTGGTGATCTCGTGGAAAACAATGCGTTTAGTGGTGGCAGGATCAAGACCCAATACTTCACAAAGATGCCAGCTGATGGCCTCACCTTCGCGGTCCTCATCCGTTGCGAGCCATACTTCTCCAGATCTTTTGGCAACTTGCTTCAGTTCCTTGACAACTTTTTCCTTATCCTCCGGAACGATATACCTTGGTTTGAAACCTTTTTTGATGTCAATACCCATTTCACTCTTTTCAAGGTCGCGGATATGACCAAAACAACTTTTCACTTCAAAGTCACTACCAAGAATTTTTTCAATGGTTTTTGCTTTTGCCGGAGACTCAACGATAAGTAGGTTTTTTGCCATTTTTTCTTTCTCTTCTGATATGTTTTCTCAACAATTGTTGCATCGATTGAAAGGGTTTTTATTCCCTGAACCGATGTGCATCACGATGCAATAATAAGATAAAGCGAATGAATTCTAACAAATCTGTTCTTAAATGAAATCAATTATCCTTTTCATCACTGACGCGTCTTTGTATATTTTTCTATGCCCAAGCCCTTTAGTAATCATGAATTCAACATTGCCCGGAGAAAGGTCCATCAAGGGTTTTACATCCGAAAGAGGGGTGATGTCATCATCCTTGTCATGGATCCAAAGAATGGGATTGGCAAGTTTGGGGGCAATCCTATTGATAGAGTAATGGGATACGTCATTCCCTGATTTTTTCTTGATATATGCATAAATGGATTCCTTTATGTTGGTGTTTAGACCAAAAAAATGGCTGAACAGGTCGATAGCAGACTTGGTTTCTGTGGCTGGGGCAATCAACACCATTTTAGCAGCAGGATTGCTGTGGGTCTCCTGATAAAGGCATAGGGCAATACCTCCGAAAGAATGGGAGATAAAGCCATCAAATTTGCCCAGTTTCTGTTCCAATACCCTGATCATCTCGGCATATTCTGGCGCGGTGGTGGTCTTCCCCTCGCTATTGCCATGCGCCTTGCCGTCCATTGCCACCACACCATAGCCTTTTTTCAGCAAAGGAGCAATGTAACGGTCAAAATTATAAGCCCTTGATTCGAAGCCATGTAAAATCAGGATTTTCTTAAGGGCATTCGGATTCCAGCGGTATCCATAAATGGTAAGGCCATCAACTTGTACATCAAATCCAGTAGCTTGTTGAAAAATGGGAGGGGGAACATTTCTTGGTTTTCGGTAAGGCGTACAAAAAATATTGAATGCTATGGATGCGCCCCATTGGGATGAAATGAGGGAGGCTATTTTTATACTGAATTTTAAGGAAAAAAGTGTCAGCTTCTCTGCTGTAGTCATTTTTATACATTATGCTTGATTGCAAATATACAGCAGTGCTTTTTTGGGAGAGCAGGTAATTATCCCGAATAGATTAACTTTGTTTTTATTTAGTATGCAATTATTAGAAAAATTAGCACAGGTAAAATTGTTGGTTTTTGACCTTGATGGTGTAATGACCAATGGTAAAATATTGGTCATGCCCAATGGTGAATGGATTCGAGAAATGAACATCAAAGATGGGTATGCATTGCAGCATGCCGTAAAATCAGGATTAACGGTTGCTGTCATTACGGGGTCTTCTTCAGTGCCGGTAAAAGAAAGGTTATTGAAGTTGGGCGTTGAACTATTTTTTGAGAATATACCTCTTAAGTCGTTGACAATTAATGAATTGTTATTAAAGTTAAATATCGAAAAATCATCTGCCCTTTTCATGGGGGATGATCTTCCAGACCTCGATGCTTTTGGAGCGGTTGGGATAAAAACATGTCCTGCCGATGCTGCAACTGAATTATTGCAAGTGGCTGATTATATTTCACCCCAACCAGGTGGCAATGGATGTGTAAGGGATATCATTGAAAAGGTCCTCAGGACGCAGGGAAAATGGTCAGCACCCAAAAATATTCAAAGCATTTAAATGAAAGGAATTCAAAAAATAAAGGGATTCTTTCAATTGATCAGGTATCCCAACCTTATTTTTATAGCACTAACACAATCCTTGTTTTATTACCGGATCATTGTTCCTTCTTTCACTATCAATGGCCAGCCAAGACAACTGCTGAGGGAAACTGATTTCATTCTGCTGCTTGTCTCCTCCTTGCTGATTGCTGCTGCTGGATATATCATCAATGACTATTTTGACATCGATATTGACAATGTGAACAAGCCAGAAAGGTTGATTGTCGGGAAATTGATCAAAAGGAGATGGGCGATGTTGTTGCACCTGGTCTTATCACTGGCAGGTCTTTTTTTTACAGCTATTGTGGCCATGCATTTGAACAACCTTTTGCTGCTGGCACTCAATTTCTTAAGCGTATTGTTGCTGTTGCTGTATTCATCCACTTTCAAAAAACGATTGTTGATTGGCAACTTCATCATTTCTGTTTTAACTGCCTGGGTAGTGGGGGTATTGTTTATTGCAGAATTAAGATTAGGTGATGTACCATACATGCAAATCAACCAGACAGTATTGGGAAGTCTTTATAAAGTGACCTTGGTTTATGCAGGGTTTGCTTTCATTGTTTCACTGATGAGGGAAGTAGTGAAAGACATGGAAGATATGGAGGGTGATAGGCGGTTCGGGTGTAACACCATGCCGATTTCATGGGGAATACCGTCTACCAAAGTATTTGTGGCTGTTTGGATTTTTGTGCTTGTAGGACTCTTTGCCGTGATTGCCTTTTATGCCATATTGAACGCCTGGTCCTGGCCTTTTTATACACTATCATTCGCCATGATCTTCCTTTTTTACCATTTGTTGAAAAAACTGTACCAAGCCCAACTGACGGCTGATTTTGCCAAGATCAGCAAAGCACTGAAACTGGTCATGCTTTTGGGAATCATTTCCATGTCTTTTTATTTATTATCATGAAAAAGTTGATACTGGCCTCTGGCTCTCCAAGACGAAAGATGCTGATGGATTGGGCTGAATTTAGTTTTGATGTGCTTGTTTCAGATGCTGATGAGTCTTTTGACCCCGAGGAATCCCCAACGAATATTGCCATGTCCATCGCTGAAAAAAAGATACAGGCAGTGCTGGATCTCAAACAGGTTGACCTGTCTAATTCAATCATTATTGCAGCTGATACGATTGTGGTATTGGAGGGTGAAATCATCGGTAAGCCGGTAGACAGGGCCGATGCCCTGGGCATTTTAAAGCGGTTGTCCGGAAAAAAACACCAGGTGATCACTGCCGTATGTGTGCAGGACGACCAGAAGAAACTGGTCTTTCATGATACCACCCATGTACGATTTCATCCACTTTCAGAAGAGCAAATCATCCACTATGTAGACAATTATCAACCCTACGACAAGGCAGGGGCCTATGCCATCCAGGAGTGGATTGGTGTCATTGGAATACAATCCATTGAAGGTGATTTTTACAATGTCATGGGCTTGCCAGTCAGCCGACTGGTGCATACATTGAAAGAATCGTTCTTATAAGCCCTTTGCCTATTCCCAATTGAAATCTACGGAAAGTTCAATGTCCGGGTGAATGCTTTCTTTTACCGGGCAAGACCATGCAATCGTTTCAAGCCTTTGCTTTTCTTCCGCCGAAAAAGTTTGTTCTGATGGCCAAATGAAACGAATCTTGATGCCTGCAATTTTCCTTGGTGCATTATTAGACATGATTTTTTCAGTTTCAGTAACAGTTCCTTGTAGTCTTTCTTCCAGATCCTTTGCCCTTATGGCCATGGTTGTTAACATGCAGGCTGCCAGGGATGTACCAATCAGGTCAGTTGGTGAAAAACGGGCACCTTTCCCTTGGTTGTCTGTAGGGGCATCCGTTTCAAAACTTGAACCAGATTGCAAATGGGTTGCTAAAGTTCTCAATTCTCCAGAATAAGTTACCGTTGAAGTCATGCTTTTTTTTATAAATTTACATAAGATTAAACAACCATGTTGAAACATATAGCCTTGTTCCTTTCCTTTTCCTTGATTGTACTGCTCGCAAACGCGCAGCGGCAAGCCGCTCCTAAAGCTGGTGCAAAGCAATCTGAAAAGCTGGAAAAACGAAACAAGATCAATGCCATGATCAGGAATGAGGAAGAGGGCATACCCGCTTTCGCAAAACATGCCAATTTCAGTTTCAAAAGCAACCACGATGGATATGGTATCCTTTTTGAAAAGGGAAAAATGAAAACTCCCTACAAATCATCCATTTTTCAAATTGAATTTGGAGAAAAGCACCATCCTAAAGAGGAAAAGCAAAGCAGTTCTGAATTCACCAACAGTGGGTTTGCTATTTTTGGCAGGCCATTTGTGTTTGGTAAGCAAAATATCTTCTATCAACTCAAGCTGGGTGCAGGACAGCAAATCTTGATTGGTGGAAAAGGAAACAAAAATGGGGTTGCTGTATACGCCATTGCAGTAGCAGGTTTCTCTGCTGGTTTGTCCCGTCCATATTACATGGAATTTTCATCCCCTGGGGGATCAGAAAAGATCAAGTTTACCGAGGCCAAACGGTCGACTTTCCTGCGTGCAGACAGGATCATCGGAGGGACTGGTTTACAAATGGGATGGAATGAAATGAAATTTTCACCCGGCGCCTACGCAAAAGCTGCACTTCGCTTTGATTGGGCAAGGTTCAACCAGGTTGTTTCTGCGATTGAATTTGGTTTTGGTATTGACTATTATTCCAAAAAAATTGTCCAAATGGTTGACAATCCAGGCAAGTCATTTTTCCCGACAGGTTCTATCGGATTGGTTTTTGGTAACCGCAAGTGATGTAACTTCGCACTTTAATTATACCATGAGTTGTGATGTGAATACTGCAGGATCTGTTCCTGAACAAAAGCAAAAAAAACCTGATTGGTTAAGGGTTCGTCTTCCTGTTGGAGAAGGATACAAACATGTTCGATCCCTTGTTGATACCCATAAACTGCATACCATCTGCGAGAGTGGTAACTGTCCAAACATGGGAGAGTGCTGGGGTGCAGGTACCGCAACTTTCATGATCCTTGGCAATGTTTGTACCAGAAGCTGTGGTTTCTGTGCAGTTGCCACCGGTAGGCCTGAGGCAGTTGATTGGGATGAGCCACAGCGTGTTGCGGAGGCCATACACCTCATGAAAGTGAAACATGCTGTCATTACCTCTGTTGACCGTGATGAATTGTCTGATGGCGGTAGCATTATCTGGTTCAACACCATCAAAGCAGTAAAATCACTCAATCCAGACACAACCCTTGAAACCCTGATTCCTGACTTTAAAGGGATTGATGATCAGATCCAAAGAATCATTGAAGCAGCCCCTGAAGTGGTCTCTCACAATATTGAAACGGTGGAACAGCTTACCCGAAAAGTGAGGATACAGGCCAAATATTGGCGAAGCATGGAAGTGTTGAGAAAGTTGAAGCAAGGTGGCATGAGAACCAAATCTGGCATCATGCTTGGATTGGGAGAGCAAAAAGAGGAAGTTGTCCAAACCCTGAAAGACTTGGCTGCCAATGGAATTGATGTGGTAACCATCGGCCAATACCTTCAACCAACAAGAAAACACCTGCCCGTTCAGCGGTTTGTTCATCCGGATGAATTCAAAGAATACAGGGAAATTGGATATGGGTTGGGTATCGATTATGTTGAAAGTGGCCCGCTTGTTCGGTCATCCTACCACAGCGAAAAGCATGTAATCCCTGGCTATGGTAAAATGGCTTGGTCCAAAGAGAAAGCATTGTTGCCATCAAACTGATTGACATAGCCCCAAGCTGTTTTCAATGGATGATTATTTCTCCCAGGCCAATGCGCTGGCACCAAGGATTGCAGCATCAGATTCCTTGAGATGACTTACCAATATTTTGACCTTGTTTTGGAATACCTGTATCAGGTTTTCTTCCATATGTCTTCTGGTTGGCTTCAAAATCAGATCGCCGGATTTTGTCAGTCCACCAAAAAGAATAATGGCTTCAGGGCTGCTGAACATTACGGCATTGGCCAACGCCAGCCCAAGGATTTTTCCTGTAAACTCAAATATTTCCATGGCCAGTTTGTCTCCTTTGATGGCGGCATCGTAAACCACTTTTGAATCAAGGGTTTCTTTGTCTGCTGTTCTCAATAAACTATCCTCTGTACTGTTTTCAAGCATTTCAAGCGCTGTCAGCCTTACGCCAGTGGCAGAAGCATAACTTTCCAAAGAACCGCGTTTACCTGTGCCCTGGTGCATTCTTCCATCAGGAATCACAATGGTATGGCCCAATTCGCCGGCAAAACCATCATGGCCATACATGACCTGACCATTGGCCACAATGCCACTTCCAACGCCCGTTCCCAGCGTAATCATGATGAAATCACGCATTCCTTTTGCTGCCCCATACATCATTTCGCCGATAGCTGCCGCATTGGCATCGTTTGTCAAGGTAACAGGCAGTTGGAATTTATCACTCATCATCTTGGCGATGGGAATGATTCCACTCCAGGGTAAATTAGGGGCATATTCGATGTTCCCGGTATAAAAATTTCCATTGGGAGCGCCAACACCAATACCCCTGATTTTTCCAATTCCACCAGCTTTTTCAATGAGTTCACCCAGTAGACCATGCAGTTCATCGATGAAACCTTCAATTTCCTTGTGCTTTTTGGTAGACATTTCCCCAGAGAAAAGCAGATTGCCATCCTTGTCAACAATCCCAAACTTTGTTCCAGTTCCTCCAATATCAATGCCAATGGCCAAAGGTTGATGTACACTCATTTTATCTTTTTTTAAACAATCTAAAAAAAAACAGCCACTTTTCAGTGGCTGCCAAGATACAAATAATTCAGTTCAAATTAATGGGATGCAGCAACTTGTGCATCGACATCCAGGCCCTGTTTTTTCAGTACAGACCTTGTTTGAATGGCGTGCCATGCCAGGTAGGCAAAACAGGCCAATGGAACAAGGTAAGAGAGTTGGGTAAAGGTATAAACGTTGGCATCTCCGGATGGATCGAGGTCGATGATAGAACCTTGTGTAGGAGGAATGATGGCTCCGCCAAGGATCATCATGATCAGGAATGCCGAACCCTGGCTGGTATATTTTCCTATTCCATTGATGGCAAGTGCAAATATACAAGGCCACATTACTGCTGTACAAAGTCCGGTGCTGATGATGGCATAGTTGGCCAGCATGCCTGTGGTTGTAATTGAAATTAGCATGGCAACTGAAGCAAGAACAGAAACAGTAAGCAACAATTTAACTGGCTTGTCTTCTGCATAAAGGAAAGCAATGACTGCAATGGCTATGCAAATCGGATACATGGCAAATTCACTGATTTCATTTCCTTTGATGATGTTTACAAGGAGAATCAAACCAAAAGCAGCAAAAGGCACAACAATCACGAGGATTCGTTTGACGGTTTTGCTGAAGTTGAATACACTGACAGCTCCTGTCCACCTGCCAATCATCATTGATCCCCAATAGAGAGAAATGAGATGGGAAATTTGAGAGTCTTCCTTGCCCCCGAAAGCATTCTTTTTGAGCAATGCCCCAAAATTGTTATCGATGGTCACTTCAACGCCAACATAAATAAAGATGGCAATCATTCCCAGCACCAGCTGTGGGTAAGCCATGGCACCCCATCCTATAGGATTCTTTTTTGCTGTAACCATGGTCCAAAAAAGAATAATCAATATGATGATCAGAGAACCGCTGATGATGACACTTTTCTCAAGTCCTGTAACCGTTTTGGCCCAGTCTGCGAACAATACAGGAAGGAAGATGGTGCCGATGATCAATAAAACATACATTGCCTTGGGGCTTTTTTCCAGTTTCTCATCTGAGGTAGTCTTGGGCAGTTTTGCATAGGCAAAAATCAAGGCTGCAATGATGAACAGTCCTGCAAGGAAAAAATAAAGTGTTTGGATGTTTTCTATAGAAGCAGATTTTCCACTGTCCAAGCTTCCGAAAAGCAGGTAACTGACTACCAGTGGTCCAAGCAAGGTGCCAAATGAGTTTACGCTTCCTCCCATGTTCAGGCGGTGAGCACCAGTTTCAGGAGTGCCTAATCCAATGGCAAAAGGTTGTGCTGCAGTTTGTTGTAGTGAGAATCCTAAAGCAATAATAAAGAATGAAACCAGTACCAGGCCAAAGGTGGCAGTTCCTGATCCACTGATGTATGCAAGTGCCAAGGCGCCGACAACAGAAATTAGCAATCCATAAATGATCCCTTTTTTGTACCCAATCTTGTTCAACAAGTCAGTTCCTGTAATGGTTGAGAAAACATAGAGGATCAACGATCCATAAAAATAAGCACCATAAAATGCAGAACCGATCAACTGTGATTGGATCTGATCAAGGTTAAAAAAAGTTTTGCAAAAAGGGATGAAAATGCTGTTGGATGCAGCGACAAATCCCCAGAAAAAGAAAACGATGATCAGAACACCGAATTGAGACCACTTTGTTTGTTGGTTCATGTGAAAGGTTGTTGTATGAAGGCTCAAAATAATTATATTTATTTACGTACAAAACTTTTTGTTATCAACAATTGCATTTGATTTAGTGGTAAATTTAAAAAAATCTATACAAGCCAAGATGGACATCATACATATAAGTGCAGAATGTTATCCTGTGGCCAAGGCTGGTGGCTTGGGTGATGTGGTGGGTTCTCTTCCCCGATTTCAGAACGAATTGGGGCATCGGTCAAAGGTGCTCATGCCCATGTACAGGACTGCATATTTGTATGCGCATGACTGGGAAGTGGTGCACAAGGCCTCCACCAATCTTGGCCATTGGTGGTTTGATTATACTGTAATCAAAGAAAAGACCAATGCCCAGGGCTTTGAATTGTATCTGATCGACATCAATGGGTTGCTTGATAGGGAGACGGTATATGGATACGACGATGACACTGAGCGTTTCTGTGCTTTTCAGATTGCAGCATTACATTGGATGAATACATGGGATCAATTGCCACAGGTGGTTCATGTGCACGATCACCATGCTGCCCTTGTTCCTTTCATGATGCAACATTGTTATGCTTTCAAAAGGCTTCAGTCTATCCCCACTGTTTTAACCATCCACAATGCACAGTACCAGGGAGCATTCAGCTGGAATAAAACGCTGTATATCCCTCAATGGGACAGCTGGAAAAGAGGGTTGCTTGAATGGAAGGGAAGCATCAATCCCTTGGCATCAGGCATCAAATGCTCCTGGAAAGTCACCACTGTAAGCAATTCTTATCTCCACGAACTTAGCACCATGAGCAATGGGATGGAGCAGCTGTTCGAATATGAAAAAGGCAAATGCACGGGCATTCTCAATGGCATTGACTACACCGTTTGGAATCCAGCGCATGATAAATACTTGACCGATCATTTTTCAATCCTTGACGCTGAAGCAGGCAAGGAAACGAACAAGCGTATTCTTTGTGAAAGATTCGGATTGGACCCTCAAAAACCACTGTTCATTTTCATTGGAAGGCTTGTAAGCGAAAAGGGGGCAGACCTGCTGCCACAGGCGATTATAGACAGTTTTAGGTTCATTGGAAGAAAGATGAATTTTCTTGTGTTGGGCAATGGAAATGCAGAAACCGCATCCCAATTGACAACACTTCAATCAGTTGCCCAAGGTGATTACAATGCATTCATTGGTTACAATGAAACCCTAAGCCACCTGATGTATGCGGGCGCTGACTTTCTCGTCATGCCATCCAGGGTTGAACCCTGTGGCCTGAACCAGCTTTATGCCATGAGATACGGCACCATACCTGTTGTGAGAAGTACAGGTGGGCTCAAAGACACTGTCATTGACATTGGCGAACCTGGAGGATATGGCATCACCTACAATAATGCTACAGTGGGTGACATCACCCATGGTATTTATCGGGCAGTTTCTGTTTACAAACAAAAAGAAGTTTTTCGCAGTATACGAGAAAAAATCATGGTCTTAGACTTCAGCTGGCATCGCAGTGCAGAGGAATATCTTTCCCTTTACCAAAGTTTTCAGTAAATTAGACAACATTCAATCAGACCATGGACAAGAACGTAATAGCAGTTATACTCGGCGGTGGGGCAGGATCAAGATTGTCTCCCTTGACTTCAACCAGAAGCAAACCAGCAGTTCCCATTGCAGGCAAATACAGGCTTGTGGATATTCCCATTTCCAATTGCCTGAATTCAAATATTGGAAGAATGTATGTGTTGACGCAGTTCAACTCAGCCTCTTTGAACAAGCATATCAAGAACACCTATCATTTCAGTGCATTCAGCTCTGCATTTGTAGATATTATTGCTGCTGAACAAACCCCTGATAATCCTACCTGGTTTCAAGGTACTGCTGATGCCGTAAGACAATCCCTTAGGCATATCAAACAACAGGATTTCAGCTATGTACTGATTCTTTCCGGAGACCAGTTGTATCAGATGGATTTTCAGGAAATGATTGATAACCATGTCAAACGCAAGGCCGATATATCAATAGCAACAATTCCTGTTAATGCCAAAGAAGCAACTGAGTTCGGCATCCTCAAAAAAGGCGAGGGAGGCATCATTGAAGCCTTTATTGAAAAACCCAATGCCGAATTACTGTCTGATTGGGTAAGTGATACAGGCGAGGCCATGCAAACCCAGGGCAGAAATTACCTGGCAAGCATGGGTATCTATATTTTCGGCCGCCAGGTTTTGTTTGACCTTTTGCAGGAAGAAGTCAAGGATGCCACCGATTTTGGCAAGGAGATCATACCCTATTCCATCAGCAAACACAATGTAGTCAGTTTTCAATACGAAGGGTACTGGACCGATATAGGAAACATCCATTCATTCTTTGAGGCCAACCTGGCCCTCACCCAGGATGTACCTGAATTCAACCTGTTTGACAACAACAAAGCCATCTATACAAGGGCAAGGATGTTGCCTCCTGCAAAAATCAGTGGAACTACGCTTGAAAAAACCATTGTTGCTGAAGGTTGTATCATCAATGCCTCAAGGGTAGAAAATTCTGTGCTTGGCATCAGAACCAGGATTGGGTATGGCTCCACCATTGTGAGTTGCTACATCATGGGTACTGATTTTTACGAAACTTTAGATGAGATGAATACCTCTGTGAGCAATGGACTACCCAAACTCGGTATCGGTGAACGCTGTTATATCAAAAATTCAATCATTGATAAAAACTGTAGGATTGGCAACGATGTACGCATCAACGGTGGCAAATATTTGGCCAATGCAGAACATCAGCTTTATTCTATCAAAGAAGGGATTGTTGTGGTCAAAAAAGGGGCAGTAATTCCTGATGGTTTTGTCATCTAGTTCATTGAAGCTTCTGCTGTTTTTATTGAATTGAAGATTAATTAATCCAGTTGAATGCATCACGCCAAAGAAAAAGAGAATAGCCCCAAACCTTATGAGGAGATTCATTTTATTGATACTTCCGGATCCGTTTGGAATTATTCATTATTTTCTGAGGGAACAATTAACAATTTTCAACAGGGCACCCTCTACAATGCCTATCAATTCTTTGGAAACAAACAAATTGATGTTTTAGGAACTGCGGGTACCTATTTTGCTGTTTGGGCACCCAATGCAACAAGGGTAAGCATTGTAGGGAATTTCAACAACTGGCAAGATGGGATTCATCCGCTGTTCGTCAGGTTGGATAAATCAGGTATTTGGGAGGGTTTTATTCCTCATTGTAAAAGGGGAGAAGTATACAAATACTCCATCCATGGTTTCGAAGGAAAAATCATGCAAAAGGGCGATCCCTACGCCCATTTTTGGGAGAAGAAACCCCTTACTGCCAGCATCTCCTGGAATTTTGAATATGAATGGAAGGATAAAACGTGGATGGAAAGCCGGGAAAAACACAATTCCCTACAATCTCCCTATGTTGTTTACGAAGTACACCTTGCCAGTTGGATGAGGCCCGACCCCTTTGATGAGGAATCATATTTCAGTTATTGGCAAATTGCCCAGCGCCTGGTTCCCTATGTAAAACAGATGGGGTTTACGCACGTGGAGTTGATGCCTGTGATGGAGTATCCATTTGACGGCAGCTGGGGTTACCAGGGAACAGGATATTTTGCGCCCACTTCTCGGTTTGGCAACCCTGAGGAGTTCATGGCAATGATCGATTTTTTTCACCAGGAAGGAATAGGGGTCATCCTGGATTGGGTTCCATCCCATTTCCCTTATGACAGCCATGGACTTTTTATGTTTGATGGAACGCATACCTATGAATATGCAGACATGCGCAAAGGATATCATCCAGATTGGAACAGTTATATTTTCAATTACAAACGGGGTGAGGTAAGGTCATTTCTTATCAGCAATGCCCGTTTCTGGCTAGACAAGTTCCATGTTGATGGCCTGAGGGTAGACGCTGTTTCTTCCATGCTCAAGCTGGATTATTCCAGAAACGAAGGAGAATGGGAACCCAATGAGTTTGGAGGAAATGGAAACATAGAGGCCATTGCCTTTTTGAAAGACATGAACCAGATGGTCTATCGGGATTTTAACGGCGTCCAAACAATTGCTGAGGAGGCCACCAACTGGCCTGGTATTTCAAAACCTACTTATGCTGATGGCTTGGGTTTTGGAATGAAGTGGATGATGGGTTGGATGCATGATACCTTGCGATATTTCAAGCAGGACCCTTTTTACAGGCAATTCCAGCAAAATCAGTTGACATTCAGCATGGTGTATTATTATGATGAAAACTTCATGCTTCCCCTTAGCCATGATGAGGTGGTTCATGGAAAATCACCCATGATATATAAAATGCCGGGTGATGAATGGCAGAAGTTTGCCAACCTAAGACTGCTGTACACCTATATGTTTGCTCACCCGGGTGCAAAACTCCTATTCATGGGCAATGAGTTTGCACAGACAGAGGAATGGAACTATAAAACATCCTTGCGATGGGATTTGCTCGAACATCCAAGCCATGCCGGAATGAAAACTTGTGTGGCAGCATTGGCACACTTACTGAAACAGGAGCCAGCGCTATACGAACAGCAATTCAATACTGAAGGATTTGCCTGGCATGACCTGGAACACCGTGAAGAATCTGTCATCTGTTTCAGGAGGATGTCGAAAACCCATGACGAGGAGTTATTGGTTGTTTTGAACATGACACCCAAAGAAAGGCCAGGATGGACGGTAGAAGTAAGCTGCTCAGACCAATGGAAGGAAATCTTCAACAGCGATGAAATAAAGTATTGGGGTACGGGAAACTACGTAAACAACACAGTTATTTTCCCTATAAATCAAAAAAATACAGATTTGTATGAAATAAAATTATCTCTGTCTCCGTTAGGTGGATGTATTCTGAAAAGAATTAAACCGAACCTAAATCCCTCCTAATGAAAAAGTTAATTGTATTGGCATTAGCCATCACAACAACATTTGGCGCAATTGCAAGAAGCGCAGATGACAGTGTAAAAGTTCTCATGCAGAAGGCAAAAGTCGAACAGGATGCTGGTCGACACAAATTAGCCCTTGAATTCCTTCAACAAGCAGTAGCAGTCAACCCTAAAATGATTGAAGCCCAAAGATCACTTGGCATTGGAGCACTGGAAGTGAGACAATTTGATCTTGCCCGCCAGTCTTTCCTCACTGTTTTGGCTTCTCAACCCAATGATGCAGTAGCCCTAGAAAAGGTCACAGAAATTTTTTATAATTTCCGAAAATGGGACGATGCCATCAAATATGGCCAGAAATTATTGGCACTGAATGTTGGCAAGCGGGTGAATTTTATGATTGGCAAGAGTCTCTATGAGAAAGAAGATTTCGCTCAGTGTTTCAAATACCTTGATGCAGCCTTTGTTGAAGAACCTAAAAATGCTGAAATTCCTACCATGTTTGCAAGGGCCCTGGTTGACATGAGCAACTTCAAAGCAGCGGCCAGATATTACCTTGAAGCATTGAAAATTGATACTGCCAACAACAGGTTGATGAACGAATTGGGAATGACCTATTCTGCCATGAACGATGAGAAGACTGCGGTCAAGTATTATGAAATGGCCATGGAAAAAGGATACAAGGTAGATAACAACTTCGTTGAAAATCTTTCCAACTCCTATATCGCAGCAGGCATGCCCCAAAAAGGAATGGAGATGTTGTTGAAATTGCTCGAGAAAAGGCCTGGTGATATCGATTTGTTGAACAACGTTGCCAACAACTACTATAGCCTTGGAAATTACAAAGAAGCCATCAATTACTGGGACAAGGTATTGTACCTTGACAGGGAAGAAGCCAGGGCACTTTACATGATTGGCATGAGCTACATCAAAATGGGAGACAAGAACAAGGGTGCTACACTTTGCAACAAAGCAATCGAAATGGATCCAAGCCTGAAACAGTTCAGGAACGTTAGCGGTGGTCCTTTCGGTGGATAAAATATAAATGGTTAGGGATTATGGTTCAGCCCGGGAAAATGTGTGGTTACATTTTTTCGGGCACTTTTATGCCCAGCAAATCCATCCCGCTGGCAATGATGGTTGCTACCAAACTGGATATTTTCAACCTTAATTGTTTTTTCTCTTCAGATTCAGCATTGCCAATGCTCAGTGCAGCATATAAGGAGTTGAAGCATTGCGCCAGCTGAAACAAATAGGTGGCAATGACAGAGGGATCAAAATCATCAGCAGCTTGTTTGAGCACCACTTCGTACTGTTCTGTCAACAAAAGCAAATCTTTTTCAGCTTTCAACAATGGACTTGGGAAAATTTTGAAAGCATTATCAAGGTCCGATTTTCTCAATACTGATTTGATCCTTGCATGGGTATACTGAACAAATGGACCTGTGAATCCGTGGAAATCAATGGACTCCTCAGGATTGAAGATCATTTTCTTTTTGGGATCTACACGGAGCAGAAAATATTTCAAGGCACCAAGCCCAATGGTATCATACAATTCAACCAATTCCTGTTCTCCAAAATCTTTGACTTTTCCCAGGTTCTGTGTATGTTCCCTAGAGATGGAAATCATCTCATCAATCAGGTCATCAGCATCCACAACGGTACCTTCGCGGCTCTTCATTTTTCCGGTAGGCAATTCTACCATCCCGTAAGACAGGTGGTGAATGCCATCGGCATAGGGAAGGCCCAATTTCTTGCAGATCAATTGAAGCACTTTCATGTGGTAATTTTGTTCATCACCAATCACGTAAATGCTCTGGTCCATACCAAATTCATCATATTTTTTCTGGGCAAGGCCTATGTCTTGCGTAATGTAAACGGAGGTACCGTCCTTGCGGAGCACCAGTTTTTCATCCAGCCCTTCAGCGGTCAGGTCTATCCAAACACTTCCATCGGGTTTCTTGTAAAAAACACCTTTCGTAAGCCCAAGTTCCACAGTGTCTTTGCCCAGCAGATAGGTCTCACTTTCATAGTATGTTTTGGCAAAATCAGAACCGATCTTTTTATAGGTTACATCGAATCCGGCATAGACCCATTGGTTCATTTTTTTCCATAATGCAATGACTTCCGGATTGCCATTTTCCCAATCAAGGAGCATTTGTTGTGCCTCTTTCATGACCGGCGCCTCTTTTTCTGCAGCAGCCTTGTCCATTCCCTGGGAAATCAGTTGCTCAATTTCCAATTTATATGCATCATTGAATTTGACATAGTAATCACCTACAAAATGGTCTCCCTTGGTACCTGTTGTTTCAGGCGTGGCCTGGTTGCCATACCTGTTCCAGGCAATCATGCTCTTGCAAATATGAATACCTCGGTCGTTGACGATGCAGGTCTTGGAAACATCATATCCATTGGCTTTCAGGATCTCAGCAATACTCCTTCCGAGAAAATTATTCCTCAGATGCCCCAGGTGAAGTGGTTTATTGGTATTGGGAGATGAATATTCTACCATGATTTTTTTACCATTGAGGGGTGCTTTTCCAAAGCAGGGATCCTGGTAATGTTTGTTCAGCATATCAAAGAAGAAAGCAGGCTGAATGGTGAAGTTCAAAAAACCTTTGATGATGTTGAAAGAATCAAAAAAATCAGGATCATCAGCCATCATTTTATTGCCCAATGCATTGCCCAGTGCTTCCGGCGGCGATTTGAGCTGTTTGATCAGTGAGAACAATACAATCGTATAATCACCTTCAAATTCTGGTTTTGTTGGACTGACCTGAAAATCACGGTCTGTGAAACGGATTCCATGGAGCGATTCAATTGCCTCGATTGCCTTTTCCCTGATGATTTTGCTTAGCATAATTGATTAGATTGATGCAAAGGTACGATTCCCTTAATTTTATCTTGTATGGTGGATCCAATAAAAAATACCAAAGCAATACAGTGAATGATGAAAAAGACATTGAGAATATGGCTTTTTGGGGCGTGGATGGCATCATTTCAGACTATCCTGACCGGTTTAGTATTCTTAAAAACCGTTAATTCTCTGCTGATTCATCAGCTTTACTGCCTTTTTGGTAATTTTACACTTTACTTGAAGCAATGCATACAATTGAAGTAGCGGATAAGCATGTTATTCAACAATTCCTTGAGCTCCCTTTTTCCATTTACAGGAATAATGCACAATGGGTCTGTCCGTTATTGAATGACATCGAATCCGTATTTGATCCCAAAAAAAATAATTTTTTCAGCTTTGGCAAGTGCAACAGGTGGATACTGGTTGATAAAAACAACCAGACCATTGGACGCATTGCTGCTTTTATCAATGACAAAAAAGCATACAACGAAGAACAACCCACTGGTGGTTGTGGTTTTTTTGAATGCATTGATGATCAAGGAGCAGCCAACATGTTATTTGGTCAGGCAAGGACTTGGTTGGAGTCTCATGGGATGAAGGCCATGAATGGTCCTATCAATTTTGGCGAAAATGACATGTGGTGGGGACTTCTTGTGGATGGGTTCACCAGTCCTTTTTATGGGATGAATTACAATCCCCCGTATTACAAGGCCTTGTTTGAGTCATTTGGCTTCACCGTCAAATACGAGCAAATCTCCAACAGAATGGATGTTCGAAAAGGTTTGCCTGAAAAAGTGGCCAAAATTTCCAGTTGGGTAGCCAAAAGGAATGGGTACATTTTTCTCCCCCTGGACACTGCTGACATTCCTCGGTTTTCAAGGGATTTTAAGGAGATATACAACGATGCCTGGAAGGATTTTGAAAATTTCACTGCCATAACAGATGCAACCGTTGAGGAAACCATCAACAAAATTAAACCCGTGATGGATCCCAATCTCATTTGGTTTGCTTATACCGCGAAAAATGAGCCAGTCGCCTTTGTTATGTTTCTTCCGGATACAAATGAGTTGATCAAAGGCCTCAATGGCCGCTTGGATCTGCTGGGCAAACTAAAATTTGTTTGGAACAAGTTTACTGTCAAACACAAGAGATTGCGTGCCGTCATCATGGGTACAAAAGAACAATACCGCAACATGGGGCTTGAATCCTGTCTGTTCATGAAGCTCCAGGAATATATTATGCCCTTGAAGCATTATGAAGAGCTTGAATTATCATGGGTAGGTGATTTCAATTCAAAAATGCTTGCTTTGCATGAATCAGTAGGGGCCACATATTCAAAAAAGCATACCACCTACATGTATACATTTTAACCTGTTTAACTGTTTTTCTTTGAAACCATTGATTGAAAATACCCTTGATTTTTTTTACCCTCTTTTCAGGAGATTTTTTGACAGGACAACCTACCGGTATGCAGCCTGTGGAGGGGTGAATACAGTATTTGATATATTTCTCTTTTTTATCAGCTATAATTTTATACTCGATAAACAAAACCTTGATCTTTCAATCGTTACGATCAGTCCGCATATTGCTGCTTTTCTCATGTCATTCGTTGTGAGTTTCCCCACAGGATTTTTTTTGATGCGTTTAATTGTTTTTACCGCTTCTCCTTTGCGGGGCAGGGTACAATTTTTCAGGTATTTGATCACCGTAAGTTTCAGTTTATTCCTCAATTATTTTTTCCTCAAACTCTTTGTGGAACATTTTCACCTTTATCCCACCGTTTCAAAAGTGATTACCACTTTTTTTGTCATTGCATTCAGCTATATCTCCCAACGGCATTTTAGTTTTAAATCAACAAAAGCTTCAACATGATGAATGAAGCAACTACGCTTGATGTCCTGATCATTGGTGCGGGCCCCATCGGTTTGGCCTGTGGTATTTCTTGTACAGAAAATGGCTTATCTTATTTGATTGTTGAAAAAGGTCCCCTTGTCAATTCCCTTTACAACTATCCACTCAACATGACCTTTTTTTCGACTGCTGATAAACTTGAAATTGGCAATGTTCCTTTCGTTTCACACAACCCCAAACCCACCAGATCAGAAGCGCTGGAATACTACCGAAGGGTATCCATGCACTGGAAACTAAAGTTGGCTTTGTATGAAGCAGTGGAATCCGTTACACCATCATCAAAGATTTTTACTGTAAAAACATCCAAATCCCTTTATCAAACCAAGCACATCATCATTGCATCAGGCTTTTATGATATTCCCAACCTCTTGCATGTTCCGGGAGAAGATTTGCCCAAGGTGCACCACTATTACAAGGAACCACATATTTATTATGGTCAGAAAATTGTTGTGGTGGGCGCTGCCAATTCTGCAGTGGATGTAGCCATGGAAACATGGAGAAAAGGAGCGGAAGTGACCATGGTCATTCGGGATGAACAAATCAGGGAGTCTGTGAAGTATTGGATTCGGCCAGACATCGAAAACAGGATCAGTGAAGGCTCGATCAAGGCCTATTACAATGCCTCGATTGTTGCCATCAGGGAAAATGAAGTAGAGATTTCAACATCCGATGGCATTGAAACCATTCCCAATGATTTTGTACTTGCCATGACAGGATATCTCCCTGATTTTGATTTTTTGGCATCTATGGGTATTGCCGCAGGTACCGATCCCTATCAAACGCCGGTGCACGATCCCAACACCATGATGACCAATATTGAAGGGGTTTACCTGGCTGGAGTGATTTGTGGGGGCCTAAAAACCAACAAATGGTTTATTGAAAACTCACGCAACCATGCCGACACGATCATCAGCCATATTCTCCAAAAAAGCTGATTGCGATCATATTTCTCCTTTTTTATGCCATTTTGATCGATAAAAACAGCCATAATGATCTGTTTGTCATGCTTTTGAATTGAAAACTGACAAGATTTCCTGATTTGATGAACGGCATATCTCTTGCACATTACGATTATCTAAAATCTTAAATATGGCAAAAATCATTGGAATAGACCTAGGAACGACCAACAGTTGCGTTTCCGTAATGGAAGGTAACGAACCAGTTGTTATCGCCAACGATGAAGGAAGAAGAACTACCCCCAGTGTTGTGGCATTCCTCAAGAATGGCGAACGCAAGGTAGGAGATCCTGCAAAACGTCAGGCCATTACGAACCCCATCAACACCATTTCGAGTGTGAAGCGGTTCATGGGACGTGGTTTTGATGAAGTAACAGAGGAGATAAAACATTGGAGTTACAATGTGGCCAAGGGAGACAACAATACCGTAAGGATTGATATTGATGGTCGTCTTTACACACCACAAGAAATCAGTGCCATGGTACTTCAGAAAATGAAGAAAATTGCCGAAGACTATCTTGGACATGAGGTGAACGAAGCAGTTGTTACTGTACCTGCTTACTTCAACGACGCGCAACGCCAGGCTACCAAAGAAGCCGGTGAAATTGCAGGACTGACCATCAGAAGGATCATCAACGAACCTACTGCTGCAGCGTTGGCCTATGGACTGGACAAAAAGAATATAGACAGCAAGATTGCCGTTTTTGACCTGGGTGGTGGAACATTTGACGTTTCCGTTCTTGAGTTGGGTGATGGTGTTTTTGAAGTGAAATCTACGAATGGTGATACCCATCTTGGTGGAGATGATTTTGATAAATTAATCATGGACTGGTTGGCCGAAGAATTCCAAAAGGAAGAAAACGTTGACCTGAGAAAAGATCCTATGGCCCTTCAGCGGTTGAAAGAAGCTTCTGAAAAGGCAAAAGTTGAACTTTCAGGTTCATCTGAAACAGAAATTAACCTCCCTTATGTTACCGCCATTGATGGGGTTCCCAAACACCTGGTTAAAAAACTGACCAGGGCAAAGTTTGAGCAACTCGCTGACAAATTGTTTGAGCGCTGCTTGAAGCCTTGCGAGCAGGCGTTGAAAGATGCTGGTATGAATGTGAGTGAAATTGATGAGGTTATCCTTGTTGGAGGATCTACCAGGATTCCTAAGGTTCAGGAGATCGTTGAAAAGTTCTTTGGCAAAAAGCCCAATAAAAGCGTTAACCCAGATGAAGCTGTAGCCATTGGTGCAGGCGTACAAGGTGCTGTACTCACGGGTGAGGTAAAGGATGTGTTGCTGCTTGATGTAACCCCATTGAGTTTGGGAATTGAAACCCTTGGAGGAGTAATGACCGTTTTAATTCCTTCCAACACCACCATCCCTACCAAAAAGTCTGAAAGCTTCTCTACTGCTGCTGATAACCAGCCTGGTGTTCAGATCAATGTTATTCAGGGAGAAAGGCCAATGGCCAACCAGAACAAGACCCTTGGTATTTTCAATCTTGACAATATTCCTCCAGCACCAAGGGGTGTACCTCAAATTGAAGTCACATTTGATATCGATGCCAATGGTCTGATCAATGTTAGTGCAAAAGACAAAGGCACTGGCAAGGAACAGAAGATTCGCATTGAAGCAGGAAGTGGGTTGACCAAAGAGGAGATTGAAAAAATGAAGGCCGAAGCAAAAGCCAACGAGGCAACCGACAAGGAAGCCCGTGAAAAAATTGAGAAAATCAATGCCGCTGATGCCCTTATTTTCCAAACAGAAAAACAAATCAAAGAGTTTGGTGAGAAGATTCCTGCAGAGAAAAAAGCAGTCATCGAATCAGCCCTTTCTAAACTCAAAGAAGTGCATAAGTTGCAGGATGTCAACTCAATAGAAGCGGCAACCAAAGAACTGAATGATGCATGGATGGCTGCCAGTCAGGACATGTACAATGCCACACAAAGTGCAGACCAGGCCGGACCTCAACCCAACGGACAAGAAGCGGGTGGAGCCAAAGCATCTGCAGACAATGTTACTGATGCAGAATTTGAGGAGGTTAAATAGCAAAAAAGACCATAAAAAAGGGGATCCAAAGATCCCCTTTTTTTATGCCAGTTCCATCCAAGTATGGTCTGCAAGCAGTTTAACTGCTGCGGCACATTTTTTAAACGGTCCGGAAGCGCCCCATTCTCTGGGGCTGACCAATGACAGAAAATGGCTTCCATCTTTTTTCTCGTAGAGGTAATATTGTTGACCAATCACCGGAGTGAAATTCAATTTTGCACTGTAGATCAATACAGACAACTCCTTTCTTCTTTGAATTTCCTGGGCTTGTAATGCCAGCAACTCAATTTGCTGCCTGATTTGGGTCAGTTGCATATTGGTCTGTTCTTCCATGGCCGTCAGGGATTTGTGCCTGATCATTCCTTCCTCAGTGGGCCTGATCACAGCGCCAGAAACAGAGGTTGAATAGGGGAGCACACTCATTTGCTTGTGGTAATAGGAAATGTTCTGGTAGGCATTTCCTTCTTGATTTGTGCTTTGCTCAGTGACTTTCATATAACCATTGGGCTGGATTTCATGGAAAATGCGAAGCGTCTTTTCATCTGTGATCAGCAACAAAATCTCAAAACTGATGCTGTCTATGAACTGTACCTTGGCTTTTTCAGCTACTCCCTGGTCTGTCATGGAATGAAAATCTCCATCTGCTTCCAGTACATAATCGGAAGAAAAGGCTTGGTTTTCCAATGTAACCCAATTCATCTCTACACTGAGGTTGTTTCGCTCTCCGGAAGCACTCAACTTGTAGATGCCTGATTTGGGCCTTTCCCCTTTTTCATAAATTCCTTTTTCAGGGAAAAGTTGCCATGAGTATAAAAAGTTATATGCCTGAATCATATTGTTTTAACAAAATTTATTCCTGATGGTTCTAAAAAATATTATTTTGAATTGGCATTCAATGAATTAACTTAATTTTACATTGTATGACCATTGAACAAATAAAGAGTATGAGAGACCGCCTATCCGTCTTGAGGAGGTTTCTTTGACGTCGAAAACCGACGATATAAAATCAATGAGGACAAGCTAAAGTCACAATCTCCCGGATTCTGGGACGATAACAAGCGTGCTACGGAGATCCTCAAAACCATCAAACTTAATGAATACTGGCTCAACCTCTATACGTCAACTGATGCTGCTGTAGAAGACCTGGTGGTATTGTTTGAATTCTGGAAAGAGGGTGAATGCTCCGAAGAAGAAGTAAAACTGGCAAATGACAAGGCCATAGCATCCTTGGATGAAGCTGAGTTTAAGAGTACCCTGAACCAACCCGAAGATGAACTTCCTGCTGTGCTACAGGTCAACAGTGGTGCTGGTGGAACAGAAAGCCAGGACTGGGCCGAGATGTTGGTCCGAATGTACAGGATGTACGGTGAGAAACAAGGCTGGACTGTTACAGAATTGGATTGGCAGGATGGAGATGGTGCAGGTATAAAATCCGCAGTTTTACAGTTTGAAGGTCCTTTTGCCTATGGTTTTTTGAAGGCAGAAAATGGCGTTCACCGGCTGGTAAGGATTTCTCCTTTTGATAGCAACGCCAGGCGTCATACTTCTTTTGCTTCAGTTTATGTGTATCCGCTGGTAGATGATTCCATTGAGATCGAAGTCAATCCTGCTGATTTGGTATGGGATTTTTACCGCTCCGGTGGAAAGGGTGGACAAAACGTAAACAAGGTAGAAACGGCAGTAAGGCTGAAGCATATACCCAGTGGTATCATTGTTGAATGTCAACAAGCGAGGACCCAGGGTGAGAACAGGGAAAAAGCCCTCAAGATGCTCAAGAGTAAATTGTACGAAGAGGAAATGAGAAGGCGAGAAGAACTCAAAAATGCCAATAACGCCTCCAAGAAAAAAATTGAGTGGGGAAGTCAGATCCGCAGCTATGTTTTCCATCCTTATAAAATGATCAAAGATCACAGAACCGACCATGAAGTGGGCAATATCCAACCGGTAATGGACGGTGACCTTGATGGTTTTATCAAGGCCTATCTTATGATAGAAAAAGAAAATGTTTCAACTTAAAATTGCAATATATGAACAACGGTCATTACAGTTTGCCTATTCCTGCCAATGAACCCATCTTAACATACGTACCAGGTTCAACAGAACGAAACAGGTTGAAAGAGGTCATCAATGAGCTGAAATCCACCAGTATTGATGTACCCATGTACATTGGTTCCAGAGAAATCAGAACCAACAATAAAGTGGCCATGCGTCCTCCGCATGAACGCAAGCACGTATTGGGATATTTTCATGCAGGTGAGGCCAAGCATGTAAAAATGGCCATTGGTGCAGCATTGGCTGCAAAAAATGACTGGGAAGCCATGCCATGGGAAAGCAGGGCTGCAATCTTTTTGAAAGCGGCAGACCTTATCGCAACACGCTACAGGCCTTACATCAATGCAACCACCATGTTGGGGCAAAGCAAAAATGTTTTTCAGGCAGAAATTGACAGTGCATGTGAACTCATTGATTTTTTGAGGTTCAATGTTCATTACCTGGGAGAAATATACCAACAACAACCCGTGAGTGCAGCGGGTATTCACAACCGACTTGAATACCGTCCGTTGGAAGGCTTTGTATTGGCCATCAGTCCATTCAATTTCACTGCCATTGGTGGAAATCTGCCTGCTTCAGCAGCACTTTGTGGCAATACCGTCGTTTGGAAATGTGCCAACACACAGGTTTACTCAGCCCAAATGTTCATGCGCATCATGAAAGAGGCTGGCTTGCCAGATGGCGTCATCAACCTGATCTACGTAGATGGACCTACGTTGGGTGGAGTATGTTTCAGCCATCCAGAATTTGGAGGGGTTCATTTTACCGGTTCAACAGGTGTTTTCAACCAGATGTGGAAAACCATTGGTGAGAACATTGCCAAATACCGTTCTTACCCAAGGATTGTAGGTGAGACCGGAGGAAAAGATTTTGTCATGGTGCATCCTTCTGCTGATCCTGATGTTGTGGCCACTGCCTTGCTCAGGGGAGCATTTGAATTCCAGGGACAAAAATGTTCAGCTGCTTCAAGGGCCTATATTCCTTCCAACCTTGCCGCTGCAGTAAGGAAAAGACTGATTGCGGGCATCAAAAGCTTTAAAATGGGCTCTGTTGAGGACTTCAGCAATTTTATTACTGCAGTCATTGACGAAAAATCTTTCAACAAGATCAAGTCCTATATCGACAAGGCAAAAAGATCTTCTAAGGTGAAAGTGATTGCAGGCGGTAACTGCGAAAAATCGATTGGTTATTTTATCGAGCCAACCGTTATTGAAACAACCGACCCCAAATATGTGACCATGTGCGAGGAAATTTTTGGGCCTGTACTCACCATGTATGTTTACCCAGAACGCAAGTTCAGTGAAACGCTTGAGTTGCTTGACCAGACCTCACCGTATGCCCTTACAGGTTCCATCATCTCCCAAGACAGGGCTGCCATTGTAGAAGCAACGAAGACATTGAGAAATGCCGCCGGCAATTTTTACATCAATGATAAACCTACAGGTGCAGTTGTTGGACAACAGCCATTTGGAGGTGCTAGGGGTTCAGGTACAAATGATAAGGCGGGATTCGCCATCAATCTCTACCGGTGGTTGAGTGTAAGGACCATCAAGGAAACATTTGATCCTCCCAAGGATTACAGGTATCCTTTCATGCAGCCAGAATAATAAAAAGAATTGAATTGCATATATTTACATTAAGTCAATTGAACAATGAAAGGAGTCAATACCATCATGGAAGAAGATCAACTCAAACTGACCTTAAAAAGGTTGGCCCATGAATTGATTGAAAACCATTATCCTTTTACAGATACTTGTATCATCGGTATTCAGCCAAGAGGTATTGCCATCAGTGATTTCATCACGCAGTATATCCAAACCATTCATCCGGAAGTCAGCATTCATTATGGAAAATTGGACATCACTTTTTACCGGGATGATTTCAGGGGGCAGATTCATATTCCCAGCATAACGGATCTTCCTTTTTCCATTGAAGGGAAAAAAGTGATCCTGATTGATGATGTACTCTATACTGGCCGAACCATCAGGGCAGCAATGGATGCCTTGTTAGACAATGGCCGCGCCCAGAAAGTGGAACTGTGTATTTTGGTAGACCGCAAGTTCAGCAGAGAACTACCGATTCAACCTGATTATGTTGGAAAATCGATTGATTCCATCGTTACACAGAAAGTGAAAGTGATGTGGGGAAATGAAAAAAGGGTGATTTTATATGATAGCATTTGATACCGCTCAAAAATTTGTCGGAAAAATATAACTGTATACTTTAAATTTGCTTCCTAATGCAACTAAGCTCAAAACACTTGCTCGGCATTAGAGACCTCCTTCCGGGAGATATCCAGCTTATTTTAGACACAGCCCGTCAATTCAAGGAAGTACTTCAAAGGCCCATCAAAAAGGTTCCGTCTCTTCGAGACATCACCATTGTTAACCTTTTTTATGAGAATTCAACAAGAACAAGGATTTCTTTTGAGTTGGCAGAAAAAAGATTGAGTGCAGACACCATCAATTTTGCTGCAAGTGGTTCTTCAGTTTCAAAAGGTGAAACACTGTTAGATACCGTCAACAACATTTTATCCATGAAGGTGGATATGGTGGTGATGCGCCACAGTGCAACAGGTGCCCCTCATTTTTTAGCGAAACATATTCCGGCTGCCATCGTCAATGCAGGGGATGGCATCAATGAGCATCCTACCCAAGCATTGCTGGATGCATTGTCCATCACAGAAAAATTGGGAGATTTAAAAGGGAAGAAAATTGCCATCATTGGAGACATCATGCACTCCAGGGTGGCTTTGAGCAATATTTACCTGCTTACCAAAATGGGTGCAGAAGTAACCCTCGCAGGCCCGCCCACCTTAATTCCCAAGCATATCAAGGATGCATTTGGTGTTCATGTTACATACAACGTGAAAGAGGCCCTTGAATGGTGTGATGTTGCGAATGTGTTGAGAATACAATTGGAACGCCAGAACCAGGTGCTGTTCTCTTCACTGCGCGAATACAACCAGGCCTATGGTATCACCAGGCGATTGCTTGATTCACTTCACAAAGAAGTGTTGATCATGCACCCAGGACCTATCAACAGAGGCGTGGAGCTTGATTCTGATGTGGCCGATAGCAAACAGTCTATTATACTTGATCAGGTTGAAAATGGTGTAGCCGTAAGAATGGCAGTATTGTATCTTTTATCAGGAAGAAAAGAATCAACACCTTAAAAAAAACCCATGCAAAAAATTTGTCTTTTTCCTGGCACATTCGATCCGATTACACTGGGTCATGTGGATGTGATCAAAAGAGCATTGCCCTTGTTCGACAAAATCATCGTTGCTGTGGGTAAGAATGCTGGGAAGTCTTCTATGTATAGTCCTGAGCAAAGGAAATCATGGATAGATGAGATTTTTAAAGATGAGGACAAGGTTTATGCCGCCGTCTATGAGGGCCTGACTGTGAATTTTTGCAAAGAAGTTGATGCCCAATATGTTCTAAGGGGTATCCGGTATGTGAGTGATTTTGAATATGAAAAGACCATTGCTGATGCCAACAGAACGTTGGATCCTCGTATAGAAACTTTTTTCCTTACCTGCGAACCCAAATACACTTCCATCGCCTCAACCATCGTGAGAGACATCATCCGAAATGGGGGAGATGCTTCCCTGTTTTTGCCAGAGGTGGTTTCGAAATCAATACTGCAACACCCATAGTTACTATGTTTACCCTGGCTACAGGTAATATTTTTCAACCATCTCTCTGATGGAAGGAAATGCTTTTTGTGCCAATTCGGCAGCTTCAATCTTATCTACCCACCGCAATTCAGTGATGTCCTCTTCTGTTTGAGGAACCAAAACGCCTGTTCCTGTATGTTCCATTTTGAACCAATGTGATGGCTTGAGTACGGTTTTACCTTGGAAAGGATAGGTATGGTAGGTCGTCTGTAATTTGCCACAAAGCTTAAGGTTAGAAATACCCGTTTCTTCTTCCACTTCTCTTAGTGCACAGGCTTCTATGGTTTCGCCCTCATCCAATTTCCCTTTGGGCATATCCCATTGGCCACGCCTTAACATCATCAACAATTCCCCTATGGGGTTGAAAACCATTCCCCCGCCAGCTTCAATGATCAATTTATCAACTAAAAATGACTGCCATTCCTTCTCTTTTGTGAAGACGACTGGGCCGGTTGGTTCGTGAACAATGATGTACATAACTTAATTTTCTTTTCTGATGAGCTTGCTTCAATTTTGCCATATGACAAACGAAAAAACAGTTGCTGAAAAACTGCTACAAGTTAATGCAGTGAAGTTGAATCCCAAAGAACCTTTTACTTGGGCATCAGGCTGGAAAAGTCCGATTTACTGCGATAACCGTAAACTCCTCGGATATCCCTATGTAAGGGATTTTATCAAAAGTGAAATGTGCAACGTGATTTTTGAAAAATTCCCTGAAGCTGAACTGCTCGCCGGTGTAGCCACTGCTGGTATTGCATGGGGCGCAATGGCTGCTGATCAACTAAAACTTCCTTATATCTACGTGCGGCCAAAACCCAAAGAGCATGGATTGGGCAACCAGATTGAAGGGTATTATGAAAAAGGAATGAAAACAATCATCATCGAGGACCTCATCTCTACAGGCAAAAGCAGTTTGCAGGTCGTTGATGTAGTGAGAAATGCTGGTCTTGATGTGATAGGTATGGTATCCATTTTTACCTACGGATTTGAGGCTGCAGCAAACGCCTGTTCTGCAGCGGGTGTTCCAACCATTTCCCTGACCAATTATCCTACTTTAATCGAACTGGCCATTGAGAAGGGAACCATCGATCCTCAAGATCAAAATACATTGTTAAACTGGAGCAAGAACCCTTCAGAATGGGGGAGATAATCTTAATTTAGACTCAAATTTAAGTACAATGAAAAAAGCAATTTTATCTATACTGGTCCTTTTTATAGCCTTGGCATCAAGCGCCCAACAAAAAAAACCAGTTACAGTCAAAATCAATACGCCATCCGTTCAATGTGAGATGTGCAAAAAAAAGATTGAGGAATACCTGATGTATGAGGAAGGTGTCACCAAAGTACTTGTGGATTACAAGCAGAAGAAAACAACTGTTACTTACCTGACCGACCGGACAAACCTCGATAACATCAAGACAGCCATTGCCAATACGGGTTATGATGCTGAAGAAGTCAAGGCTGCAGCAGATGCTTATGACAAGCTCCCAAAATGTTGCAAAAAACCTGCAAAATAACTTGTTAAGCATTGAACTTCAATATTTCCCATGCATCAACGCAATGAGGGATATAGTTGATTGTAAATTGGTTTTTTTTGACAATGATCTTTTATTTCGGCGGTCCAGTTTCCGGAACAGAATGATACTCCCCGGTGGCAATGGCCTGGTTTCCATGACTATTCCTGTCGTTGGTGGAAGGTCGGTCAAGCTGCCATTCAAAGCTGTTGAGATAGATTATACCAGCAACTGGCAACGCGATCATTTTCGCAGCATGGAAACCATCTACGGTAACTCGCCTTTTTATTTCCAATACAGCGCTTCGCTCATGGAAATTTATGAACAGAAACCACAATACTTGGTTGATTGGAACAGTATCTGCCTTGATTGGGTAGTCAAAAAAATGAAAATCAACCTGATTTTGCTTAAAGATGCCAACCAATTAACCGAAAACCAGGAAAAAAAGGAAAGAATTGATTATTATTCGCCGTCTAACCATGATAATTCTGGAAAAGGGCCATTCATCAAATATCCTCAATTGTTTGAGGACAGGATTGGTTTTAAGCCCAATGTATCCATTGTAGACCTCTTGTTTACCCTTGGACCTGATGCCCTAAAGAAAATCACCATTCACACTAAACCTCTATGAAAATCAATGGTCTAAGAGTTTGTACTTATACAAATTTTCACTATTTTTCCATATAGCCAAACAATGTTCATGAGAAGACTGGTTGTTGTTTTTGTTTTGAATTTTTTGGGGACATTTTCCCTTGCGCAGGATTTTTCCAACAAGGGGAAAGAGTTTTGGGTTGGTTATGGGAGCCATGTAGCAATGTACAATGCCAATGGAACAGTTGCTGCTGGTGGGGGTGCACAAGACATGGTACTTTATTTTACATCAGACCGTAATGCAAATGTTACGGTTAGTATTCCTTCATTGGGTTGGACAAACTCATATACCGTAGTTGCAAATGCCATAACCACATCAGCACGTTTGCCCAAAACAGGGGCACAAGATGCCAGGATTACTGACGAAGGTAAAAGTGGAAAAGGAATCCACATCACCTCTGATGTGCCTATCATTGCTTATGCACACATTTATAACGCTGCTGTGTCTGGTGCCACTTTGTTGTTTCCTGTAAATACTTTGGCCCGTGAATATTATTCCGTCAATTACAAGCAAGTCTCCAATCAGCATTATTCCTACTGTTTTTCTTATGTTATTGCAACTGAAGATGATACCAATATTGAAATCATTCCTAGCGCCAGAACAATCCTAAATAATGCTGGGGACACCATCAAGGTTAACCTCAACAAAGGAGAGATATACAATATCCTTGGAAAGTTAAATACTGCATCAAATCCTTTTTTAGGTGAAGACCTCACCGGAACAAAGATCAGGTCTGTTGCAACACCAACAAGTCCTTGTAAACGAATTGCAGTTTTTTCTGGATCGGGCAAGTTGAGTATAACTTGTAACAATGGATCAGGAAGTGCGGACAATTATATGCAGCAGGCTTTTCCAGCTAACGCATGGGGAAAAAAATACTTGACTGTTCCGACTTCTCGAATGCCAAATAATTTTTTCAGAATTGCCATTAACAAACCCGGAACCATCGTAAAAAGAAATGGAATTGCTTTAACGGGACTTCAAAATGGCTTTTACTATGAGTACCAAAGCAATACACCGGATTTACTTGAATCAAACGAACCAATTATGGTTGCGCAGTACATAACCACCGCCAATAACTGTGGCAATACATTTATTGGTGGCAATGGTGATCCTGAAATGATTTATCTGAGTCCTATTGAACAAACCATTGATAATGTAACCATTAACTCTACACCGAATTCAGCCATTAACCAGCATTATATCAATATTGCCATCCATAAAAATGGTTTGAGCTCTCTGAAAGTAGATGGAGCAGCTCCTGTTGTTGCATCTACTGTACACCCCCAAGAATCCAACTATTCATATTTCCAAGTACAGGTTGGAGCTGGATCACATACCATACAGGCTGATTCAGGTTTTAATGCGATTGCCTATGGCTATGGTAATGCTGAAACCTATGGCTATAATGCAGGTGCCAATGTTAAAGATCTTTACCAGACATTAACCACCAACAATAAATATGCCACGGTAAAACTGCCTGCTACTTGTAAGGGAACACCTTTCAATATTGCTATTACTTTACCTTATGAGCCACTTTCCCTTGAATGGAAGGTTCCCAATTATCCGGCAATTCCTAAAGACAATGCTCCAAAATATGATTCAACATATTTGGTAAATGGTAAACGTATTTATAGCTATTCATTGAAAGGAACTTATCTTTATAACACAATCAGCACTTATAACATCCAGGTAATTGCCAACAACCCAACCACCGATGGATGTACTGGAGAACAGCAAATTGATTTTGATTTGCAGGTTTTTGAACCACCCAAAGGAGGGTTTAAGTTTACATCATCGAATTGCATCACTGATTCAATCGCATTTGTTGATACAACTACATCTACTGCCAGGCCGGTTATTGGCTACTCATGGGACATGGGTGACGGAAACTTCTCTGCACTGAAAAATTTCAGTTATAAATACAAGAATCCTGGGAAATACACAGTCAAGTATTTTGCCTACACAGATGTAGGTTGTTTGACAGATACCATCTCACAAGATGTATATGTAGACAGCGTTCCAGTTGCTAATTTTTCCATCCTTGGTACAACCTGTCAAAACAAAGATGTAACTTTTGTTGATGCTTCCCGTGTAGGGGGAGGTGCAAGCATTAAAGAATGGAGATGGCTGACGAACAGTGCAGTTGTGAATACTACAAATGCATCTGTTATCGAAAAGTTTACAGGTCTGCAGCAATATACCATTCAGTTAAGGGTCAAAACCCAAAATGGATGTTTAAGCCCTGTCAAGTCCCTAGCATTCAACAATAATCCTAATCCAGCGGTAGATTTCAGCTTACCCAAGATTTGCCTGCCTGATGGTATGGGAACTTTTAATGACCTAAGCACCATCGTTGATGGAAGCCAGGCCTCATTTACCCGTAATTGGTCTTTTGGAGATCCAAATGCATCTCCAACCAATCCTGATACTGCGATAAATCGTATTTCACCTACACATAAATATACTGCTGTAGGTCCTTATACAGTTAAATTAATCATCAGATCCAACAATGGTTGCGTAGATAGTTTGAGCAAACAATTGACCCAGGTGTTTGCACAGCCTAAGGCTGAATTCACCGTTACTCCTGAAGTTTGTTTAAGGGAAAATACAAAAATGAATGACCAGACCAATCCGCAGGGAAGAACCATGGCCAAATGGAATTGGACCTTGTCCAATGGCTTGAAAGATACCCTGCAAAATCCATTGTTTACCCTGACAGCGGCAGGTACCTATACGGCAAAATTGGTTGGATTTACTGCAGATGGTTGCATCAGCGATACTGCTACAAAATCGTTTGTTGTTCATCCATTACCCCTTGCAGATTTCAGGGTTGTAGCTCCTGCATGCGAAACCGAAACCGTTTCTTTTGAACAGCTTTCAACTGCAAATGTTGGAACCTTGACCAGGTGGAACTGGCGATTGGGCAATGCAACAACTCCCCAAGATTTTACCAATGCAAATCTGGTAACAAAAACTTTTGCCATCTGGGGTGACCAGGTAATCAAGTTAATGGTAGAGAACAGCAAAGGGTGCAAAAGTGATACTACAACCAAAACAATTCGGATTCATCCTAAACCAGTCGTCAACAACAGCATACCCGAAGTGTGCTTGAACGACGCATTTGCAGAATTCTCAGACAGCACTAAAATTGCAGATAACAGTACAGGTTTTGCGCATCTTTGGAGATTTGGTGATGCCAATGCCATCCCTTCAAATCCTGATAGCTCAGTATTGAAAGACCCAAGACACAAATACACAGCTGCGGGCACATACACCATGTCTCACAGGGTAACCAGTCTTGCAGGTTGCGTCTCTATTAAATCAACATCTTTTATTGTGAGTGGTGCAGTACCTAAATCCAACTTTGTGGTATTATTGCCTGATTCACTTTGCAGCAACGATACCGTAAGGATAAAAAATCTGTCTACCGTAGACTTTGGATTTATCGGTAAACTTGAAATCTATTGGGATTACGACAATAATCCAACGGTGAAGGATATCGACCAACTTCCGGATTCAGGAAAGATATATAAACATGTTTATCTTAAGTTTGCGAATCAGCCGCTTAAACCTGTCAGGATTGTAGTTCGTGCGTTTTCAGGAGGAAGCTGTTCAGACGACGAGAATCGACAAGTAAATTTGTTGGGAAGTCCGGCTGTACAACTTGACTCAATTCCTGGCATTTGTCTTGATGCAACACCCCGGCAAATCACCCAAACAAAGTATACGGATGTTACTGGTATTGCCCCAGGAGATTCAGTCTTTACAGGTAAAGGTGTAAATGCAAAAGGACTTTATACACCGTTGAATGCCGGAGTGGGAACCTATATTTTACAATATACCTTCACTGCTTCCAACGGTTGCAAGGATACAGCAAGCAAGAGCATCATTGTTTGGCCCAGACCAACAGCAGATTTTGTTTTTAGCACCTTGAATTGTGAAAAAAATCCAATCACGTTCACCAGTAAATCAATTCCTAATACTGGTACCCTGGTGAAATGGAACTGGAACTTTGGAGATGGTTCGCCCATTCAATCCACAGGAAATGCCAGTCCTTTGAACTATGTTTATTCTTTGTACAAAACCTACAATGTTAGCCTGGATGTTGTAACCAATAACGGATGTACAAGTCAACCGAAAATACTTCCTGTGTTGGTTCATCCGCTCCCCCTGCTGAATTTTGATCTTCCAAAAGTTTGTCTACCAGAAGGGAAGGCCTTGTTCATCAACAATACCACCATACCAGATGGATCTGGCTCGCTACTCACATATTTATGGAATTTTGGCAATCCCAACAATACCAATCCAGCTGTTACCAAAGATGGCACTCACAATTATCTTTCTTTGGGCAGTTATAATGTAAAATTGGTAGCAACAAGCAACAACAATTGTAAAGATTCACTGACCAGGCTGCTGGTTGATGTTTTTCCTCAACCCAAAGCAATCTATACAAGCCTTGATTCTGTATGCCTGGGAAAAGACATTCAATTCACCGATATAAGCAATGGTTTTGTCAGACCCATCACGGCATGGAACTGGGATTTTGGCAATGGCAATGTAGATAAGACAAAAAATCCGCTCTATTTATACAGGGCTACTGGAACCTTCAATGTTAGCTTGTTTGTAGTTAGTGCTGAAGGTTGTGTCTCTGACACGGCAGTAAAATCCATTACCATCCATCCTTATCCGAAAATATCTGCCGGACCCGACATGTATGTATTGGATGATGGTCAAAAAACAATTGTTGCCACAGCTACGGGGAACTCCCTCACTTATGCCTGGTCACCAGCGACTTACCTCAATTTTACCGATATTCTTCAGCCTTTGGTTGTAAAGCCGCAAGACGATATTGTATATACCCTCAGTGTTACGGGTAGGGGTAACTGTACAAGCACAGATGATATTGCTATTACTGTGCTGAAACTTCCAAAGCCCCCCAATACTTTCACCCCCAATGGTGATGGCATCAATGATCTATGGGATATCAAATACCTGGATCAATATCCAGGTTGTATCTTAGAGGTATATTCGCCCCAGGGCCAACTTGTTTTCAGGTCTGAAGGATATGCAAAACCTTGGGATGGAACGTACAAAGGAAATGCATTGCCAACTGGCACATATTATTTTGTGATTGATCCGAAATCTGGCAGAAAGAAAGTTGCTGGATATGTAACCATTTTTAAATAGAAATGATGAGAAGATTGTTATTGTTGATTGTCTATTTTATTTTTGTGAATGTATCCAATGCCCAACAAAGGCCACACTATACCCAGTACATCATGAACAATTATATTGTCAATCCTGCCATTGGGGGTATTGAGAATTATGTTGATGTAAAGCTCAGTGCCAGAAATCAATGGATTGGTATTGAGGGTGCTCCAAAAACCTTTTATGCTACCATTCACGGAGCCATAGGCAAATCAGACTACCGTGAATCAGTCAACTCTTTTGACATGAAAGGGCAAAACCCAAGAGGAAAAGAGTATTGGGCCAATTATACTTCAGCTCCACCACATCATGGGTTAGGGTTTACTGCAGTCAATTATTCTACAGGCTATATCAACCGAATGACTACTTATGCTACTTATTCTTATCATGTGGGGCTAACCGGCACAACCAGCCTTGCAGCTGGTTTTGGTGCAGGGTTTTCATCGATCAATGTCAACAAAAGCAAAATTACGCTTGCAACAGCATTTGATCCGGCAATTGGTACATCAGTGAATGATATCAGCAAAATCAAGCCAGAATTGAATGCAGGCTTATGGTTGTATTCTTCCAATTATTTTGCAGGCCTTTCCGCCCAACAAATCATTCCTGTACGGTTCAATCTGATTGACAGCGCTGCCTACAAATCAACACTCGTTCCTCATGTGTTTGCCACGGCTGGTTACCGTTTTTTCCTCAGCCAGGATATAACGGCATTGCCTTCTGTGATGTTGAGGTATATTGCTGCCACACCCTTGGCCGTTGACGCTAATGTCAAGATGCAGTTCAGGGATCTTATGTGGATCGGTGCCAACTACAGAATGGGGGATGGATTCGCTGGTATGGTTGGACTCAATGTTGCCCATACTTTCAATATCAGTTATGCCTATGATCTCAACAATGGAAAATATCTCTTAAGTACCATGAACCGGGGTACCCATGAAATTGTTCTTGGTTTTACCCTGAACAACGCATATGGAGATCTTTGTCCAAGGAATGTTTGGTAATCCCTCAAATCTGCTTAATTTTATAAAAATTTTAAACATGCTCAATAGGTCCTTGGCTTTTTCATTGATGATGATGGTTTGTTTGACCATTTCATGCACCAAAAAATCTACCCCAACCCCAACTCC